>ULQP01039275.1_pt1 | contig 40762 bp, 37 predicted proteins | sample 1954571 | NCBI WGS metagenome assembly ULQP01 (sample SAMEA4835657, study PRJEB28245) | human gut metagenome | biome: gut microbiome; material: fecal sample | place: Denmark | collected 2008 | reverse complement strand
TTCTGCGGCCCCGTGTCAAGCACGGGGACAAGATAGCTCAATTTTGACAAATTCTGAACCTATTGCTATCTCCATTGGCATATTGCCACATTGGCCCATTATTTCTTCCCTCTTTATCAATCGCATCTGTTGTAAACGATAAATAAAACAGATGCACCGATCGTTACACGGCATCCCCGGAGGATGTCGTGCCGCTTTTCGTGTGCCTACGAATAATTTATAAACAAAAAATATGAGACTGAATAACTTAGTTGCTAAACCGTTCCTGCTGGCTGCCGCCTTCGTTTTGTTGGCCGCCTGTCATGATGACGACAAACCTGAACCCGAACATGAAGGGGAGGGACAACTCATCGTCACGGTCGAAAACCCCGGCGCACAGGCACTGGCTCTCCGCATCTTTGGCGACGGACTGACGGAACCGCTCGAAAGCCGGTTCGACGCAGCAAATGCGACAGGCAAACTCGATAAATGGCTGCCTGCCGGACAGTATGACGCCCTGCTCACGACCGACGATCCAGAAGCGGTCACGATAGACGGTACCGACGGCTTTGCCACGGCTACCGCAACAGTTCGTGTCCCTGAAGGATCAACAATAATGCCTGCGCTGAACACTCCTGTCTATGTAGCCGGCCGTTCGGGCATATCCCTTACCGAAGGAAAGACGAATGAACTGACCCTTCAACCCGAAGATATCCGTAAGATACTGCGTCTCACGGTGACGGTCCCCGGCAGACAGATCGCCGGTTCGCTGGATGCTACCTTGCAGGGCATTGCCAGGGGAGTAAATTTGGCTACAGAAGAAATAACATCTTCTGCGACTCTCGGCATGCTTCTCCCGACTCCCGATGCACAGAAGGTTTGTAGCACAACAGCCGGTATCCTCGGTATCGCCTGGCCGGAGGACGTCGACCCCGGTACATCAAGCGACACCCATCTGCTGACATTATCCTGGCAGGGTACGGACGGAAAAAAGCAAACCTACAGTGAAGACGTCTCCGCACAGCTCTATCGGGCAACCGAAACAGGTGCCGACACTCTCGATCTGGCCATCGCTATCCCGGAGGAAATCGCCAAAGTCGCTATACATTTATATACAGGTATCCGTACCCGTGCCACCGTCGATGCTTTCGACGGTACACCCGTCAATATTGCAGCCGGAAACACAGCCGGGCAATATTCCGACAGTTGGGAAGGAGAAGCTACCGATAACGAAATCGTCCTGTCTCCCGAACGCTATTATCCGGCCGACGGTTCGCCCGTTTATCTGCGTGGCTATTACCCGGCAGCCCCACTCAACAACGGCAAAGTAGAATATACCCTTACCGGACAGGAGGATCTGATGCTTTCGGTAGAACAAAGCGGCTCGATAACCGAACAGTTCGATGCCATAAAGACACCGCTCACATACCGCCACCTGCTTTCGCAACTGAACTTTACACTGAAACTGAAAGGAACAACCGACAGTTACCGCATCCGCTCGGTCCATATCAATGGCCTTGCCTCGACAGCGGTTGTCGACCTCGGTTCGGAAGCGATAGAACCTTTGGGAAATGCCGGACCGGTAATAGTATATACCGATCCCGGCACCGGTGGTTTCCCGATCACCAACGGAACCGTGACATTGCCCGGCTACGTTCTGGTACAACCGGAAGCGACGCTAACGCTCGACCTGGTGCTGAATGTGGACGGCAATCCGTCGAACGACAAGACATTCAAAAACCTTCCCGTTAAGTTTGAAGCGGGTGGTAGTGAAGGTGGCAGCGCCTACGAGGTAGAGATCTCGCTGGAAGTCCCCGATACGCCGGATATACCCGACGACCCGGACGAGCCTGATAATCCGGATATCCCGGATGAACCGGACACGCCTGATCCCGAACCTGAAAACAACATCAAGGTAACAGTCACCGTCAAAGTGACCGACTGGAATCCGGGTGACCAGGGAGGCGTAACGGTAGATCCTTACAAACAACGATAGAATTTATATTTCACACATTATTAATTTATACAAGTAAAACAAATGAAAAAGAGTTTAGTAAGTATGGCAGCATTGGCCCTGATAATGGCAAGCTGCTCAAATGACGAAGAGAATGTGATTAACAACGGCGAGGTGGCAAATGCGGTGCCTGTCCAGATCAGTCAAACAGTGACCGGGGTAGAGACGAAAGCAGCGATCATACCGGGTAACAAAATGGATGCTGTTATTATTATGGTGGACGGCAACAGTAGTAGCGCATCTGCACCTGATTTTGACTCTTTCGTTCCGAAGAAAGATAATACGCTGAACAATGAAAGCAAGTTTGCTAGCGATGGTGATCGTGCAAACTATGCCAACACGCAGTTTACGGCAAGTACGACAGCAAATGGCATTGTATTGACACCGACGTTGTATTATCCGGTAGATGGTGGTGCCAATCCAAATAAAACCTGGATATTAGGTGTTGCTCCTCAAGGAACTGTAAGCGGAACAACTGTTACGTTTACTCAAGCAGACGGTTTTCAGGATGTGATGTTTGCCGGTCAGCAAGCTGCCGGTAATGGAACCGAATCGGATAAAACGAAAGCCGCTCTTAATTTCCAGCACAAGACAACCCAGCTTACTTTTGTTGCTCAACTTTCCGGTGAATTAGCCGGCACTGAATGGGAAAATAAAACTGTCAGTGTGAAAGAGATTACGATCCAAAATGCGCAAGTTCCGGCTTCTTTAGCATTTAATACAGGTACAGTTAACTGGAAAGATGCAGCCAGCTTAATGGTTGCAGGCTGTAATACGGCGCTTTCCACAACAGCTTGTGCACCTAGTGTTCCTGTCATGGTGAAACCTGCAACAGATATATTGGTAAATATTGACCTGTCGGTAGAGGGAGCCATTCAGTCATATACGAATTTGAAGATTAAGAAAGAAGACGGTTCCAACCTGGCCACATTAGAAGGCTACTCTCATCAGGTAACTTTCAATATCACTCCGCCGAAAACAGCACAAGGAGCTGTCGGTATCGAAGCATCAGCCAAGATCGAAGCTTGGAAACCAGGTGACGCCGGAAAAGTTGACATTCAATAATCCCGCCAAACACGAACAAAAAGCGAATGAAGCGACAACGTATATATCTGCTTTTATTCCCGGCATTATTGCTGGTATCAGGCTGTTCAGACTCGGAGCAATCCGAGTCTGAACAAGTCCCGATCGAACTGCATGCCCGGGGGGATGCGACAGTGGAAACGAAAGCCGATCAGACGATCACCGAGGCTTTCGCCACCACCGTCTTTGCCTCTATGCGCAGCGGTGATTACACCGGTCTCACTTCTCCGGCTAATGCAAAAGAATGGAAGATAGACACGGAGGTACAGACTAACGGTACGGTTCCATTGTCAAATAATCCTACTTACCCGGAAAACGGAGACTGGCTTTACCTGATTGCCGTGGCTCCCCAAGCGTCTTCGTATAGCGAAGATGAAGGTAAGGTTACATACACCCTCGCCGGCCAGACCGACCTGATGTATGCCTCTCAAATCTCCGGTAACCGGTGGGACGGAAGTCGTTTCAGTAATACGGACGGCACCGGTACTCCACTCACTTATAAGCATTTGCTTACGCAGTTGACATTTAAAGCAATGAAGAAAGTAACCGGTGGTTTAAGCGTGAAAGTCAAGAAGATAACCGTTACGACAACAAACAGTGTCATACTGGCTCTTACCAATGGTGAAACCTCTTTCTCTGGTAGCGGTGAGTTGTCTTTGGAACTCCCGGACGGTGGAACAGAGATCAGCGGTACGACAGCAACCTCTCTTTCCAACTCCCTGCTTTTGCCGCCGCTTACCGGCACTTCCGATGCTTATAAGCTGACAGTCGAAACCTCCATCGGGACATTCAAAGACCTTGAGATCACCCCTCAATCAGACGGAGGAAACCTGTCTTTTGCCAGTGGAACTTCTCACGAAATCACCCTGAATATAGGTGACAAGGAACTGGGTATCTCTTCTGTTACTGTATCCGGATGGGTTCCGGTGATACAAAACGACGATCTGAATCTGGTTGAATAACCTTAAGAAATAAAAACAACAAGTATAAAAAACGAACGAAATGAAACAAACGAAATTACCTGTTTACCTGATGCTTCTGGCTACCCTGTCTGCCGGTAGTTGCAGCAACGAGGATACCCCCGACACCCCTTACAACCCCTCCAACGACCCGGACGCCGTTGAACTGGGCATCACTGCCGGGGTGGCGCTGACGAAGAGTGCGATAAACCAAGGTACCGATGATACCAATTTTAAAAGTATTGCAGTGTATGCAGTAGGACCAACAACGTCATACGGAAACACTAATAATTACGCGTTATATACGAAAAATGGAACTTGGGCTAGTAGTACCGATAAAATTTATCTGACTAGCGAAACAGCCACGATCTATGGGTATCATCCGGCATATACACCTGGAGCCGGTGGGGAGATGGCTGCTAGTGGCACTGCATTAAAATTAACCACTGTAGCTGAAAATTCAACAATACCAGTTACAGTCTTTCCGGGAACATCAGATAGTAAGGATACAAATAATACGATCCCAACAACAGACAACGCTTCCGGGACAACGATCTTATCTGCTCCCGGAGAAATCGATTATATGTGGGCGGAAGATGCAGACAATAACGGAAATCCGGCAACAGCCAGCAATGGAAAGGCGGCAGGTTCTCCGGATGCTTCCGTAGCACTAAAAATGAAACATGCTATGGCAATGGTCAGTTTCCGTATATATAATGATGGAACTTATGCCAATACAGGTAAACTGACAAAAATTGTTTTGAAGAATAAAAGTAATACGGCTTTAAGCCAGGGTTCCAATCCTGTTATGGCAATTAAAGATGGAACAATAACATCCAATGCAGAAAAAACTGTCACATTCACGCGTTTTATTGGTGATGGTTACACATTGAAAAAGCAAGGCGGATCCGGATTAGCTGGTGCGGATGCAGCTAAAGATGCTTCATCTAAATTCAGCATTCTTGTTTTACCTCATAACGGAGCAAAAAATACGATACAGGTAGAATTTACAATAGACAATACTGTTTATGCTGTCGACCTGGCTGCTACTTCTGATGCTGTAAATTGGGCAAAAGGCACAAACACCCTTTACACGGCCAAACTAAGTGGTAAGGAATTAACCCTATCCAGCATAACAGTAGAAGGCTGGGGGAATGGTGCAACAACCGGAGAACTCCCTGTCAATTAGGAGCTGAGAGTAACTTTTCCCCTCTTGAGAGGGGGCAGGGGGTGTGTCATAGTCCAGCCATATAACAAGCTCTAACACACCCCTTAATCCCCTCTCGAGAGGGGAAACAGATACCCTCAGTTCACCGTAAATAAAGAAAGAAACGAAACAATTTATTAAACGAATAAAAGATTATGAAACCGTATAATTACCTGTTATTACCCATCCTGACGATCTCCCTTTTGACCTCCTGTTCAAAGGAAGAAAATATCGACAGTCCGGTAAGCCTTACCCTGCGTGTAGCCGGTGTGTCCCTGACGCGTGCCGCTATCGACGACGCTTCCGATCTGACCAGCGTCGGTATCTACGCCGTCAATGCTGAAACCGATCAACAGACCTACGGTATCCGTCCGGCAGGTATTTACGGAAAATATAAGCCTGCAACAGCGAATGGCATCACTTCGCTCGAACCGGAAAATATGCCGACCGACCAGACCATCTGGCTGAACAATGAGAAAGCAATCATTTTCTCCTGCCATCCCGCTCCGGCGAATGGGAACAGCGATATTAAGAACGATCCGGTAGCAGGTTCAACCACTTTAACCGATCCGGTTCCGACCATTCCCGTGCCGGTTGCAGCTATTGAATATACCAGTTCGAAGACTGCCGCTAGCAACCAAGTAGACCTTACCCAACCGGAAAACGACTACATGTATGGTGTCGAATACAAAAACGATACTTATCAGGAAAACCAACCTTACGCCAACAACGGAAACAGTATGCCGAACGGAAACAAAGGCCCTGGCCAAATAGTCAGCATCGGCCTGAAACATGTTTTTGCCAAACTCCGTCTTGTCATAAAGAAAGAAAACAGTTACAAAGGAGCCGCCGCAGTCACCTCTGTAAAATACACCTCCAAAATACCTGTGCTGGGCAACAAGACCCGCATGAAACTAACAAACGGTGAACTGCTCGACCTGGATAACACCGGCAGTTCCGCTACCGATCAGTCATATGAGTACACATTGACGTCTGCAACGGCTACAACCGATGCAAGTGCTACACTGACCATTACGAACTATGCTATACCCTGTAAAGAAACATCTTTGTCAGGCACCATTTCATTGACTGTTGATGGAAAACCGATGTCGGTGGCTTGTACCAATCAATGGGAGAGAGGTAAAATCTACACCTACACGGTAACGATTAAACCGACCGGTCTCGAACTGTCGGGAATTAATGTCGTCGGCTGGCAGGATGCCGCCCAGATTCCCGATACAAACATTTGATACATCAATAATAACGATATAAATAAGAATAGAATCAATATGAAACAAAACAAACAATCCATTTGTCTGGCTGCACCACCTTTACGGCAGTGTGTCTTCCTGGGGTACCTGTTGTTTCTCCTGTTGCCCGCTTGCACGATCGGAGAGGATGGGGCAGACAATGGCCCTTCCGGTAACCGGGGAGAAGTGGTCTTACTGCAACCCCGTTTCTATACCGGTCAACCGTCGACCCGTTCTGTCGTGAACGGCCTGGAATCGTCGGAAGCCGTAACTGGTAAGGATAAAATATCCTCCGTCATGCTTTATGTAACGGAAAGCGCTGGTTATCCTTTTTACCAGGGTGTGAAAGATCCGGATAACAAATTGAAAGACGGACTTTCCCTCTTCAAAGCCAAAGGTGAAGGAACCTTGAGCTGGGCAGGTGCACCTGCCGTAAACCTTTACAACCTTCAGGCACGTGTTTTCGCTTTCAGTCCCTCAGATGCAACGTTCAATCCTTCTACGACCAGCGATGAGCATACGATTGAGGTAACGATACCGACCGATATGACTTTCAACGGCGAAAATAGCTGGCAATGCAACACTGTTGACTACCTGTACGGTTCAGGTTCAAGCGATATCGGTAGCAACACATCGATCACAGCCAGTAATGCCGAGGGGGCTTTTTCACCCACTATTCATCTGCAACATGCATTGGCGCAGATCGTGTTTAAGCTGCAAAGTGCTTCGGGACGTCTGGTCGATAACGATTACGACTATGTTAAGAAGATCACGCTCAACGCTGCTTCAAACATATTTGCCGCTACGGCAAACAGTGCAACGACCACGATGAAACTAAAAGACGGTACCCTGGGCGTAACGGCTGGAACAGGAGTATTAAGTTTCACTCCTGCCCCAACGACCACAGCCGTTAAATGTGGTGAGAATGGAACTCCGGCAATAGTCGGTTATGGCCTGGTCGCTCCGCTGGCCAGCAAACCAACAGATGTTTCATTGACCATCGTGCTCGGGAAAACGACAGATACGGCAAATGAACGCCACCTGATTGTCAAAGCTGCCAATTTTCAACAGATGCAATGGGAGAGGGGCTATCGCTATACCTATAGTCTGATCTTATCCGATAGGGCCATTGTCGTTGAAGACATAACAATAGACGGATGGCAAAAGGTTACCGGGAACGGTACACTTCGCCCGGATGGTTTTTAAATGATGAAAGGAGAATATGATGAGAAAAAGAATAACAATACATAAAAACATGGCACTGGTGGCCGCTGTATGGCTGGCAGCTATCGGATCCGGCTGTTCGGATGAAACAATCCTTATGCCTGCCGGGGAGGGTAATCCTGTGAAAGTACTGGCATCGATAGACCGCTTCAGCGGAATACTGACGGAAAGCGGCAGTAAAACGATTGCCGCAGATAATAGTTATGACCGGAGTACCTTCGTTAATAGCGATAAGATTCGGATCACAAAAAAATATGGAGGAGTAGCGGACAATGTAATAGAATATACGTTGTCGTCCGGAATCTGGACACCGCCGTCCGGCAAGGCGCTTACCCTGCAGGCGGGAGCTACTTATCAGGCTGTATATCCGGCAAATTACACCAGCATTCAATCTTCACAAAGCGTTGCGACCAATTATTTAAAAAGCAATTTGCTGCGAACGGAGATATTACCGGCAAGCAGCGAAACCATTGATTTCACATTCAAACATGTAAATACGAAATTGACGCTGATATTTAAACCGGCAGAGGGTGGCCCTGCCTTTTCGGGCGATTTTAGTATTCAGGTGCAGGCGCCGGGATTGCTGACAGGGGGAAGCGTACAGGAGATCGTAACGCTTTACCGTCCGGATACCAACAACTATACCTGGCACGGCATCGTTTATCCCAAAGGGACCTCTACGGATATTACCGTCAACGTTACCTACAAGAATGTAACTTATAAAACGACCTTGTCCGGCTGCACGCTGACAGCCGGTTCGCAGTATGAGTATACGCTTACTATCCAGAACAATATCCTGGTGCCTGTCGGCAGCGAAATAAAACCGTGGACACCGAATCAAACTCATACCGGATCATTATCATAGAAAAAGAACAGATATGAAAAGAATAAACACAACACAACGATCACCGGGCATACAGATAGCCGTCTTGCTGCTCCTGTTGTCCTCTTGTACGTCCGGAGAACAAGAGACAGGAATAGGCCGTCCGCTGGAAGTAACAGCAGAAATAGCCACCTCGGTAACACGGGCGACCGATGCCCATGACTCAGACTACGACAAACGGACCTTCGTTGCAAACGACCAGATCAATATCTATTCGGGGGCATCCGCAAGTGGTAGTGCTACGGTTTATAAGTATAGTGACTCCGGAAGCACTTCGAAATGGCTGCCCAACACTGGAGGAGATGGTATCACCATTACTACCGAAAACGAGACCTATACGGCTTCGTTTCCGACTACATTCAGTGAGATAAAACAGGATCAGACGACCCCGACTGCATTTTGGGAAAGTAACCAGCTTATCTCTTCAAAAGCAGCTGTCGGCAACCGTGTCGACTTTGTCTTTGCCCCTGCGGCAGCCAAGATCACGATTAATGTGGAGTATGCGAGCATTACGACCGGAAACGGCATTAAGTTGGAAGGAAATTCTCTGCGTACTGACGGCGGAACCAATGAGACCATCCAGCTTTTGCCGGTAACGGCTTCCGGAACAAATCATACATATATCGGTATTATCCGTGCTAACGCCGGGGCTGTTTACCAAATAACCGTCTCTGCTGGGGGGATAGATAAATCTTATGCTCAATCGAGCATCAAGCTGGAAGCCGCTAATAATTACATATACAATTTTACATCTACGAATAAGTTGATACTTAACAGTGTAAATGTGACTCCGTTTGCTTCTGACGGTAGTGCGGAATCCGGGGGAGACTTAAATGCAACTTAATACATAAAAGAATATGAGAAAATTGAATTTATATACATTAACAGCGTTATTGGCAACCTGTGCCGGATGCACGGACAGCCTGCCGGATAACGGCGAACCGTCTTCTTCCGCTCTCCAATTGGTTTCGGTCGGATTGGCGGAAACAATACAGACCCGTGGAATCGTGACTTCCATCAATCAGGTAAAATTATATGTGGCCAATGCCGATGCGCTGACCGCCTATAATACATCGACGCCTACTTTGCTGTTTACCCAAAGTAACGGAAGCTGGTCGAGCACAGCCTCAGTGGAGATAACAACGGCAAATGGGAGTGCTGACGTCTATGCCTGTTATCCGGATGCAGATATAACATCCGGCAGCAACCTGACCATTCCGGTATCCGTCAGAAAAGGAAGCGATTCGGATGATACCCAGCAGCTCGACTTTACCGGAAGCCAGCAAACAGATTATCTCTATGCCACAAAACAGGCAGGGATTACCCAGACGAATCGTGCTATTTCGTTGACGATGAATCATGCGTTGGCAAAAGTGAGTTTCAGGATAGACAAAGAGACCGATGTTAGTGAAAGCCTTTATTTGAAGCAGATCAGTATCCAGAGTAATACAAATAAGTTGCAGGTCGGCGAAGGCAGCATGCAGTTGACGGATGGGGTATTGAACGGTCTGGTCTCTACGTCTGTCGTTACGTTGAACGGTTCGAAAGAACTGTCTACTTCACTGTCTTCCCCGAACGTATCCTGCCTGATGGCTCCGATGAGTGCGACCGAATCGGTACTTTCTTTCAGTCTGACTGTAGCAGTCGGCAGCGAGGGCAGTACTGAATTGCGCACCTTTAAAACGGCCTCCGCTACTCCTATCCAATGGCAAGCGGACAAACATTATATGTACTCCATCACAGTCAACAAAATCGGTGGGATATTGAAAAACTTTAAGGTGGAAGACTGGAAAAGCGATGCCAGCCAGGATACGAATATTGGTATTTAACGAATTGCAGAAAGATTATGAAGATAAGAATAAACATTCTTTTACCGGTTTGTCTGGCCCTGATGATGCTGGCATGTACGTCGGGATTACCGGATAATGACAACAGGCAGAAGCCGCAAGGAGAGGGAGAACCGGTTGAACTCTCATTTAAACTGTATGAGGCTTCTTTAACGAAGGCGTTGGGTGCTACCACTCTGGTAGACCTCGATCCCGGTACAAAATTCACTGTTCTGGCTTATAAAGCCGGAACAGCTGTGGATGCATCCACACAAAAATTACCGGAACCGCTTGGCAAAAGTGTCTGTACGATAGCAGATGATAAAACAGCCGACGGCAATATGTCTCTTTATCGCGGTGAATATGACCTTTACTTTATTTCGTATAACAGTGAAACGGCTCCCGATCCCAGTGCGGGTGAAATAGAAGTACGTAATGGTTACGATTTCATGTATAACGAGATCAAAGGTCTGGTCGTGCAACCGCAAAATGACGGAGATAATAAAATGGAGGTTTCAATGACAGGACCGTTTGTCCGTCTAGGTTCAAAAGTAGATCTGTGGGTAAAAGCGAAAGAATCACCTGTTAAAATAAGTGATTTGATAGTTCAGAAAATAGAGATAAAAAACTTATCAGTTCCCTTAACTTATTATTTAGGGGAAAAAGACTGGCGACCGGGGGGTGGCTATACAGACTCATATACAGTATCGAATTTTTCTTATACGGTGAATGCCTGGAGTAAACCTCATAAGAATAATGATCCGATAGTGTTACTGCCGGTTGATGGCAGTCAGCCTCTTGAGTTTATAATTACATTGAAAGTATTTTATACGGAAGAAGGCGTTGCTGGTATTCAGGAGGGTATATTTACATATACTGCCACGACCTCAAAAACATTATTGAAGGGAATGCAATATAAATTCGAGTTCACACTGACTTTCTTCGGTATATTGAATCCGGGCGATATCACTATATCATTACTTGATTATACGAAAGTAGACCAGTCGACAGACGAGGTCGGTGAATAATTTAAATTAATGGGTATGAAAAATAAAAGTATACAATATTCTTTATTATCGTTTACACTAGCATTTGCACTACTGTTTGCGGGATGTGAAGCAACGGAAGACCCCCAAAATACGGATCACGGCAAGATGTGCAATTTCCAGTTTTGCCTGAAATTGCCGGAATCGATCAGTGTGAAGACTAAAGCCGATCCACCAATAACTCCAACTATTGGAGATGATAAAATTAACATTAATAATGTTTGGATATTGCAATATGACGTTTCCGGTAATTTAATAAGAAGCGTTTATAAAGAAGATGACATAAACAATGATACGGATTTTGTTCAGGAAAATCTTTATATGGTCAGGATCAATACAGATACAAACTCAGATGAAGAAAAGTTTTCTGATATGTCTAGCCATTTTTATATAATCGTTAATGGGGAGAAAAGTCTTTTGGAAGGCTTTACTGGAACTGAAGCCGATTTGAAAGCTAAAACAGTAAATTTTACAGAAGCACTTGGTTCAAGACCTACGTTATTAACATCCGGGCCCTCTGAATATAATCCGGCAACAGCATCTTCCGAGGGGACGGAAGATAATAAAAAGGTCGTTTTTGTGTCTCGGCTATTTAGGACTTATGCCAAAGTGTCTGTTAAAGTTCAATTTAAGGATGCTACAACTGCTGCATCTTTGTCGGATATGACTGCTACGATCACCAATATTCCCCAAATAATAGCTCTATATACGGCTGGAGGGGGAAATAGTAATAGCCTGTATTCGGAAACCATAAGTGCTACCACAATGAATTTAGATGCTCAGAGTTTTAGTTCATTAACTTCTACCTCAGGGGCGTCTGCTGATTTTTATATGCCGGAAAACCTCCGGGGATTGGGTCTTTCCGAATCGTTCGAAGGAAAAAACAAAGAATCCAATGGTCCTGGCAGTACGTCTGTTACCACTTCAACTCCGGATGGTAAACTGACCGGTTGTACGTATCTTACTTTAAAGGGCACCTATAAGTACAGCAGTAGCCACGCAAATGGGATAAAAGTCGAATATCGTTTTTACCTGGGTGATAACCTGACAAATAATTATAACATCCAACGGGATCACCATTATGATCTGACCATCAATATAAAAGGAGCTAACAGTGCTGATCTCCGTGTGAAGATTACGGATGGCAATGTTGCCGTATTCGATGATGTAGATACAATAGAGAATGAAGTAAGTTTTTAAAAGAGAATTAAAATAATACAGATATGAATAAAGTAGAACTATCCAAACAAATATCCAGCAAAATGTCTATTAAGCAAGTGGAGGCATTACGGTTTATCCACACATTGGAAGAAGTTTTTGAAGAAGCGCTTCTGACAGACAACAGCATTATTTTCCAGAATTTCGGCACATTCACCCTTTGGCAACAGACCGAACGTCCTGGTCGTAACCCAAAAACCGGTGTGCCTGTAACCATAAAAGCCCGGAAAAGTGTTAAATTTAAACCTGGCAAACAGTTACTGGAGGCTTTAAATAAGTAGGAGAGTGCTGTTTAATAGGTCTTTTATTAATATTCAGCACTTGAACAGATATGTTTTGTCAATTTTTTGTTGCCCATGATATAATTATTTATATTTTTGTGCTTCGATTTAATAATAAGAAATATCAAAAGTAAAATGAAAGAGTTAGTAGACAAAATTAATGTAGCGATTGGGGAATTTAGCACAAATGCTAATGCACAGGTTGAAAATGGTAACAAAGCAGCAGGTACACGTGCTCGCAAAGCTTCTTTGGAACTTGAAAAGTTACTGAAAGAATTTAGAAAAGCATCTATCGAAGCAGCTAAATAAAATTTTATTTCAGTTATAAGAGAAAGGTGGTCATTTATTTAACGATGATCACCTTTTTTCGTTAAAAGAGATTGTGTATGTGAACAATGTGAAATTAATATTGTTAGATGAAAGTTAAAACAATATTAATCAATCTAAAACGACAAAAGTATGATACCTAGCACTGAATTGGAAAATGGTAAAGTTGAATTAATTCGTGAAATACTCGATATCAGTGATATACATGATATTGATTTACTCAAAGAATACAATAAAGAACTAGCCGATTCTTTAACACAGGAGCTAACTCCGGATGCTGGAAAAAACGATTAAACAAAATAATGCATCTGTCATTCAAAAAAAGTCTGTGAGTTGATAGGGGTATTTTCTTTTTTTCTGTCTCATAGATGAAGTTGAATTTAAAATGGAAAAAAATGGAAACAGCTGAAAGAGAAAAAGCACCTATGTTGTGGTACTGGAGTATTCCTGAAAATGGTATGGATATTGAGGATTGCGAAAAGATCGCAAAGGAAAATCTCGTTAACAGACCGAATAACAGATATATGGAGATGCATATTGCTTTCGTTTGAAAAGTATAATACAGAGAGAGTTTAAGGCATGTAGAGTATCAAAAAAGATACATACATGCCTTTTTAGTATTTATTAGTATATGATTCCGGAACATAAATAAATGACGTTTTGTTATAATATCGAATAAAATAAAGTTCTCTACAGAGATAATTTTCAGGGATCGTTTAATAACCCCAGAAAAAATAGCAGAAAATTATTCTGTAGTCAGAACCAAATAAAGCATATCATTGTTATAATGATAAACAGAGCTTGAAAAAAGATTCTGTAATAATTATGTTAGTAGTATTTGTTTTTTCATATAAGTAGAGTTTGTTATTTGTTTGGTCCGTATGTAACTGTGAAGTTATATACGGATTTTTTATGCCTGAATAGCTCCTGATATCTTTCTGTTACTATTTTTTATAATTCCCATTATGTTTAATAGAATTATAAGAAGTTATCCTGGGACTATCCCACGCAAATTATTTTCAACTTTTATTGACAAAATTATGTTGTATGTTAAATAACTATTCTAACTTCGCACCGCGATGAAAAAAGTATTGTTGATAGTATCGTTTCTGTTTCTGCTTCTTTTGAATATGCAGATAAAGACTGAAGATGAAAATATTTTGTCTCCTGCGAAAACGACTTTTGTCTGCAGTAAGGAAAAACATCCATTCCAGGACGAGTTAAAGAATTATGATTTAAGTCAAAGCTATCATTCAGTCTATTGTCTTACTACTCGTAGCCAGGTGTTGCCAACCCGATGCGAACGTCCGTTTAAAGTGACTACCCGTCTTTTGGAGTTGTTTCTTCAGAAGGAACAAAATATTCTGAATAAAGTATCTGAAACATTTTTAATATCACAATCAGTAAAATTCTCCACTCTTCGTATACGATCAGGCCATTGGGTCTACGTACTGCGGAAAATAATTATTTAGTTTAACATCTTTCTTTTTATTCTTTTTTATTGTCTGCACGTGAATTGGCAGATAATGACTAATCATGTACCTAATAAGGTATTATATTGGATTTTAAATTAAATAATTATGTTAAGTCTATTACTTTCAACCCTTGAAATGATGGCTCTGACCTTCATTATCGGTTTTGTTGTTGCCGGTGTAATCAAGCTTATTGCTGTTTGGGCCGACTCCCTGGAATTTCACCATTCTCACAGTGATGAACTGATGCAATTCGGCAAACTAAATAAATTGCGTGCCAAAATTGGTGAAATATTAGGGCTGGATGTGGTAAATAATGAAGAAGATGTGACTGATGACGAACGCGAAGAATTCCGTCGTGGTGTAAACAGCGATCTTCTCCACATAAAACCGTCCGGATATTATCATGGCGTAAGTCATGGCGCTTCTCATTTGGATCTGATGGATTATTATTATCCACAGGATACTCGCATTATGTACCTCAAAAAAGAGGAACAGCTAATGAGAAAGAACAATACAAACAAAAAGGAGAATCCTTCTATCGAAAAATAAAAACAGATATGGAAAATGTTGATTTTTTTAGTTTGTTCCAAGGCTTTGGAACAATGGTTGCCGGTGGATGGATACTGGCTGTTGCGCGTGTTTTTTTGATTACACTTGGCGGCCTACTCGTTTATTTAGGTTGGAAAGGAGTCCTGGAGCCGATGGTTATGATCCCGATGGGATTAGGAATGGTTGCAATCAATTGTGGTACTTTAATCATGCCGGAAGGTGTATTAGGTAATTTATTCCTGGATCCTATGCTTTCAGATACAGACGAGTTGATGAATACAATGCAGATTGATTTTCTTCAACCCGTATATACGCTGACTTTCAGTAATGGCTTGATTGCCTGTTTTGTGTTTATGGGAATTGGAACATTATTGGATGTGGGCTTTCTGCTTCAGAAGCCTTTTGCCAGTCTTTTCCTGGCTCTTTGTGCGGAACTGGGAACTTTTCTGACGTTACCTATTGCCAGCGCTTTTGGTTTGTCTTTAAGTGAGAGCGCTTCTGTTGCGATGGTTGGCGGTGCAGATGGTCCGATGGTTTTGTTTACATCCCTGATCCTGGCCAAACATTTATTTGTTCCTATTACTGTTGTTGCTTATTTATATCTGGGACTGACCTACGGAGGATATCCTTATCTGGTCAAACTCCTGATCCCGCAGCGTTTGCGTGCCATAAAAATGACCACTACAAAACCACCCAAAAACTACGATGCTAAAGTTAAACTGGCTTTTTCTGTTATTTTGTGTGCTGTTTTATGCTTTTTATTCCCGGTGGCCTCTCCCCTTTTCTTTTCATTGTTCCTGGGTGTTGCCGTTCGCGAATCAGGCATGAAGCATATTTATGATTTTGTCAGTGGTCCGTTATTGTATGGTTCGACTTTCATGCTGGGGCTGTTATTGGGTGTATTGTGTGATGCTAAGTTGTTACTTGATCCCAAGATCTTGAAATTATTGGTATTAGGAATTACTGCATTGTTATTGTCTGGTATCGGAGGTATCATTGGCGGATATATCATGTATTTCATTAAACGCGGAAATTATAACCCGGTAATCGGTATTGCTGCTGTCAGTTGTGTTCCTACTACTGCTAAAGTAGCACAGAAACTGGTAAGTAAAGAGAACCCGGACTCTTTCATTTTAGGTGATGCGTTAGGTGCTAATATTTCAGGTGTTATTACGTCTGCAATTATTACAGGTATTTATATAACGATTATCCCTTATCTGTAAAGGGCTGTATCACTACTGATAGAAAATAGCTGATCCCGAGTATATATATAAAAATAGCCATCTCAACAGAGACGGCTATTTTTATATATAATGAAATGATTATTATTTGTTCATTTCAGCTTCGATAGCTTCCAGTTCCGGACCCATGTTCAGATTATAATAGATACCTCTTAAAGCAACCATATATTCTGATTCGCTAGGTTTCATTTCGTGAGCTTTCTGGAAATAAGGAAGAGCTTGTTTGAAAAGATCTTTTGCAATAGTTAATTCTTCCTGATATTTCTTGCTATCATTGATCATGTTAGCTTCACCCTGTTTGTTTACAGCCTGGTTGTAATATATACGTCCCAAAGCAGACATCGATTCAACACTTTCCGGATTGACTTCTAAAGCTTTCTTAAATGTTTCTTCTGCTTTTGCATAATCTTTAATACCTGTTTCGTAAACAATTCCTAATGCATGATACAGCTGACTATCAGAAGGTTTCTGTGCAATTGCAGTGTTCAGATAACTTATTGCTTTTTCGTTTTGACTTGACTGGATGTAAGCGTCAATTAAACTCATCAGGAAGAACTCTTCATTGGGGAATTTTGCATAACCTTCTTCAAGAGTCTTAACATAGTTTACACTGTCACCAGCCTGTTTGTATTCGTAAGACAAATACTGGTAAACATCATTCAGTCTGAAATCTGAACTTTTTGCACGTTCCAGAGCTTTGATTGCTATAGGAGAATCCTGCAATTGAGTAGCTGCAACAGCTGCATAGAACTGAACAGTCATGAAAGTAGAATCTTTTTCAGCAGTCTGAGTTCCTTCGAACATAGGCAGTTCAGAGATTTCCAGATACTGGTTGAAGAAGTCATAAGCCTTCTTATAATCCTTCTGATCGAAATAGTAAGCACCACCGTTAAAGAAATATACATGGTCAGCACCTAAAATACTCTTAATGTCTTTAGAATATTTAGGTTTGATTTTACCTTTTTCGTTAGGAAGCTGATCCAGTTCGTAAGCCTTCTTGAAATAAGGAAGGATAGCACCTAATGCTTCGTACATAACTGGTTCATTCGGCTGTTGTCCTAAAATCTGTTTTGTTCTTTCAGCACTGAACTGCTGGTCTTCGATAAAACCTGCAACATACCATGCCTGGGCGTCATCCTTTGTTTCAGGATTTTCCAAAGCACCTTTGATTAAGGCTCTTGCTTCAGTGAAGTCTGCCTTGTCTCCTTTTGCTATTCCTTGCGCCTCCTTAACGGCTTTCTTTTGAGCGAAAGAGGCAGATGATGCTGCAACACATAGTGCAACTGTTAATAATAATCGTTTCATTGTGATAGTAATTTGAGATTAATATTTCTATTTGTTTAAATTATTCATTTGTTGTCTCTTCAGTATCATTTGCGATATCTTCAGATCCATCAAAACCGGTTAATTCTTCATTATTTTCATTCTGAGCATCCAGTTCAGCGCTTTCTTCATCTACCTGCTCATCCGGTTCGGACAATACCTTACATACTGAGGCTATTTCATCATTACGTTTACCCAGGTTGATCAGGCGAACACCTTGAGTTGCACGGCCGATGACGTTCAGATCTGTTACTTTCATACGGATAGCGATACCTGACTTGTTAATGATCATGATGTCATTTTCCTCTGTCACATTCTTGATGGCAACCAGTTTACCTGTTTTATCAGTAATGTTGATCGTCTTGACACCTTTACCGCCACGGTTAGTCATTCGGTAATCTTCCACATTCGAACGTTTTCCGTAACCCTGTTCAGATACGACCAGTACAGTATCGGTTTCCTTATTCTTGATACATACCATACCTACCACTTCGTCGGAAGGATCATTATCCAATGTCATACCTCTAACGCCGGAAGCAGTACGTCCCATGACGCGAACCGCACTTTCGTGGAAACGAATAGCCCGTCCGTTACGGTTAGCAATCAGTACTTCGTTGTCTCCGTTGGTCATACATACTTCGATCAGGCCGTCGTCTTCACGCAATGTGATCGCATTTACGCCATTCTGACGCGGACGTGAGTATGCTTCAAGCAATGTTTTCTTGATAACACCCTTCTTGGTACAGAACAACAGATAATGTGAATTGATAAATTCAGTGTCGGTAGTCAGCTTCTTCACGCGGATAAAGGCGTTTACTTTATCATCCGCTTCAATGTTCAATAAGTTCTGGATGGCTCTACCCTTTGCATTCTTAGCTCCTTCCGGAATTTCATATACTTTCAGCCAGTAGCACTTGCCTTTTGCTGTAAAGATCAACAAAGTGGCATGCATAGAAGCCGGATAGATATATTCCACGAAGTCTTCGTCGCGTGTTACCGAGCCTTTCGCTCCTACTCCGCCGCGTCCTTGTGCACGGAATTCACTCAGCGGCGTACGTTTGATGTATCCCATGTGGGAAATAGTGATGATCATCTCATCATCGGCATAGAAATCTTCAGGATTCAGTTCTTCGGAAGCATATACGATATCTGTTTTACGTTCGTCGCCGAACTTATCTTTTACTTCTTGTAATTCTCCTTTGATAACGTCCATACGAACATCTTCATTTTCAAGAATCTCTTTCAAACGGGCGATCAACTTTTCAATTTCTTCGTATTCTGCACGCAGTTTGTCCTGTTCCAGTCCGGTTAACTGACGAAGTCTCATTTCAACGATTGCACGTGCCTGAACATCCGATAAAGAGAAACGTTCCATTAAACGTTCGATGGCTTCGTTCGGGCTCTTGGATGATTTGATGATAGCAATTACTTCGTCGATATTATCAGAAGCAATGATCAAACCTTCCAGGATATGCGCTCTTTCTTCGGCCTTCTTCAGTTCGAAACGGGTACGACGGATAACAACTTCATGGCGATGTTCAATAAAAGCCTTGATCATATCCTTCAGGTTTAACTGTCTCGGACGACCGTTAACCAAAGCGATATTGTTTACACTGAAAGAAGATTGCAGGGCAGTCAGCTTATATAATTTATTCAGTACAACGCCTGAATTGGCATCACGTTTCACGTCGACGACGATACGCATACCGTTACGGTCTGACTCATCGTTTACATTAGAAATACCCTCAATACGCTTGTCATTAACCAGGTCGGCTATATACTTGATCAGTTCTGCCTTATTAACAAGGTAAGGGATTTCAGTGATAATAATCTTTTCGTGATTATTTTCTACTTCAATTTCTGCTTTACCACGAAGAATGATACGTCCTCTACCGGTTTCGAATGCTTCTTTTACACCGGCATATCCGTAAATTGTAGCACCGGTCGGGAAGTCGGGTGCTTTGATGTATTGCATCAATCCTTCTACATCAATATCTCCGCGAGCGTCGATATAGGCAATACATCCGTCGAGTACTTCACTCAAATTGTGTGTCGGCATATTGGTTGCCATACCAACTGCGATACCAGAACCACCATTTACCAGCAGGTTAGGAATACGGGTCGGCAATACAGTCGGTTCTTTCAGTGTGTCATCGAAGTTCAACTGAAAATCTACCGTATCCTTCTCGATATCCCGGAGCATTTCCTCGGCAAGTTTACTTAATCTTGCCTCGGTGTAACGCATAGCGGCAGGACTGTCACCGTCCACTGAACCGAAGTTTCCCTGTCCATCAACCAACGTATAACGCATAGACCATGTTTGTGCCATACGAACCATTGCGAAATAGACGGACGAGTCGCCATGTGGATGATATTTACCTAAAACTTCACCAACAATTCTCGCAGATTTTTTATAAGGTTTGTCGGATGTATTACCCAATTCATTCATTCCAAACAAAATACGACGATGAACCGGTTTGAAACCATCCCTAACATCCGGAAGGGCGCGTGAAACAATAACAGACATTGAATAGTCAATGTATGCCGATTTCATTTCCTCCTCGATGTTAATCTTAATAATTCTGTCTTGATCAACCATTTAGTTTTATATTAATTACACTCAATATCTCACCTTTTAAAAAGTGCACTAAGGTAACGCTTTTCCCATTATCACGAAAGTTTTTACGCTGAAATTTTATTATTCAGAAATATTGGGGGTTTCTTAAGGAATAATGGCATGAAATTTGTTAGGTATATATAGAGAGTTTATTAATTTTGCATTCACAGTACATTATTATAATAGATAAGGATTCATATAATATGAAAGATAATTATTCGAAAAGGCTGATCGACGTTATAGAGTATAGCCGCGAAGAAGCCGCCAGGCTTCAGAACAGTTATATCGGGCCGGAACACTTAATGCTTGGTATCATCCGCGACGGTGATGGCAAAGCCATGCAGTTGCTGCATGATTTGCATGCCGACGTATTCGATATAAAGAAGAGGATTGAGCAGGAGATCAAAAATACATTTGAAACTGAAGAGTCCGAATTACACGATATAGCCATCAGTAAAACAACTGAACGCGTATTGCGCATGAGTATGCTAGAGTCACGTTTGTTTAAAACAGACGAGACGGGTACGGAACATCTGCTTCTTGCTATTCTGAAAGAAGAGTTCAATGTTGCCGCCAAAGTATTGGGTGAAGCCGGTATAAACTACCGTAACGTATATAACAATCTGGCAAACGGAACAAACATGAACCGTATGGAAGAACTGGAAGAGATAGACGAAATCAGTGACGGTTATACGGATGACGAAGACGATGAAGAAGAAGATTTCTCTTCACGTAAGGAATCCCCCCGCTCCTCTTCAGGTACCAGTGCCGCACAGCCCAAGTCACCGAACGATACTCCGGTATTGGACAATTTCGGTACGGATATGACACGTGCCGCTGCCGAAAACCGCTTGGACCCGATTGTTGGTCGTGAGAAAGAGATTGAACGCCTGGCACAGATTTTAAGCCGGCGTAAAAAGAACAATCCGGTACTGATCGGTGAACCGGGGGTAGGTAAGTCTGCTATTGTAGAAGGACTTGCCCTGCGCATTATCCAGCGTAAAGTATCACGTGTGTTGTTCGATAAGCGGGTGATCAGTCTGGATATGGCCTCTATCGTGGCCGGAACAAAATACCGCGGACAGTTTGAAGAACGTATCAAAGCAATTTTGAACGAACTTTCAAAGAATCCGAACATCATCCTGTTTATCGATGAAATACATACCATTGTCGGAGCAGGATCGGCTTCCGGTTCTATGGACGCTGCCAATATGCTGAAACCGGCGCTGGCACGTGGTGAAATACAATGTATCGGTGCTACGACGCTGGATGAATATCGTAAAAACATCGAGAAAGACGGTGCTTTGGAACGTCGTTTCCAGAAAGTGATTGTCGACCCGACAACAGCAGAAGAGACATTGCAGATTCTGAAAAATATCAAGCCCCGTTATGAAGAACATCACAATGTGATCTATACGGACGAGGCGCTGGATGCTTGTGTAAAGCTGACGGAACGATATATCAGCGACCGTAACTTCCCGGATAAGGCAATCGATGCTTTGGACGAGGCCGGTTCTCGCGTACATATATCTAATATTACAGTACCGAAGAGTATCGAGGAACTGGAAGCAAAAATAGAAGATACGAAAACCGAAAAACTGGCTGCCGTAAAGTCACAGAACTTCGAACTGGCTGCAAGTTTCCGTGATAAAGAACGTCAGTATCTGTTGCAGCTGGAAGCAGCGAAAGCTAAGTGGGAACAGGAATTGCAGGAACATCGTGAAACAGTAGACGAAGACAAAGTAGCTGAAGTGGTAGCCATGATGTCAGGCGTACCTGTTCAGCGTATTGCCAAAGCAGAAAACCTGAGACTGCTGGAAATGGCAGACAACTTGAAGAAGCAGGTAGTCGGCCAGGACGATGCCGTCCAGAAGATCGTAAAAGCGATCCAGCGCAACCGTGTAGGATTGAAAGACCCGAACAAACCGATCGGAACCTTTATGTTCCTCGGCCCAACTGGTGTAGGTAAAACTCACTTGGCTAAAAAGTTGGCTGAATATCTGTTTGATTCGGCTGATTCATTGATTCGTATCGATATGAGTGAATATCTCGAAAAGTTCGCGGTTTCCCGCCTGATCGGTGCACCTCCGGGATATGTAGGTTACGAGGAAGGTGGCCAGCTGACGGAAAAGGTTCGTCGTAAACCCTACTCCGTTGTATTGCTCGACGAGATCGAAAAAGCGCATCCGGATGTATTCAACTTGCTGTTGCAGGTATTGGACGAAGGTCGCCTGACTGACAGTCTTGGCAGACGGATCGACTTCAAGAATACGATTCTGATCATGACTTCCAATATCGGAACACGTCAGTTGAAAGACTTCGGCCGTGGCGTCGGATTCAGTTCGCAGGCAGCCGGTGAAATGGATAAGGACTTCTCTCGTGGTGTGATTCAGAAAGCACTGAATAAAGCATTCGCTCCTGAATTTCTGAACCGTGTCGACGATATCATCATGTTCGACCAGCTTGATAAAGATGCGATCCACAAGATCATTGATATTGAGTTACAAGGACTTTACAAACGTGTTTGTGGTCTGGGCTACGAACTGGTACTTACCGACGAGGCAAAAGATTTCATTGCAACGAAAGGCTACGATGTACAGTTTGGCGCCCGTCCGCTGAAGCGTGCCATCCAGAAATATCTGGAAGATGAAATGGCCGAGTTGATAATCCGTGCATCCGTTGGCGAAGGCGACAAGATCGTTGTAGACTTCAATAAAGATGAACAGAAAATAGTAACATCCGTACAAAAGAAAGGACAGGAATAAGTCGTTTCTTCCGGTAATAAAGTCAAAATGTCAGATAGAACCTATCTGGCATTTTTTTTGTTTATATCGTAACGTCAAACGAATTATTATAACATTAAAAATATAAACAAAATGGCTAAACAAGGAAACATAGGTGTTACAAGTGAGAACATCTTCCCTATCATCAAGAAGTTTTTGTATAGTGATCACGAAATCTTCCTTCGTGAATTAGTGTCGAATGCTGTGGATGCTACACAGAAATTGAAAACCCTGGCATCTGTCGGTGAATTCAAAGGAGAGCTGGGCGACCTGACCGTTCAGGTTAGTTTCGACGACAAGATCATCAAGATTTCTGACCGTGGTATCGGTATGACAGCCGAAGAAATTGACAAATACATTAACCAGATCGCATTTTCCGGTGCTGAAGAGTTCGTAGAAAAATATAAGAACGATGCAGCTGCTATCATCGGACATTTCGGTCTTGGTTTCTATTCTTCTTTCATGGTTTCAAAGAAAGTGGAAATTGTAACCAAATCTTATAAAGAAGGTGCTGTTCCTATGAAATGGAGTTGCGACGGAACTCCCGAATATACGTTGGAAGAAACACAGAAAGACGACCGTGGTACAGATATTATCCTGTATATCGACGACGAAAACAAGGACTTCCTGAATAAAGACAAGATCAGCGGCCTGCTGACAAAATACTGCCGTTTCCTCCCCGTTCCTATCGCATTCGGTAAAAAGCAGGAATGGAAAGACGGTAAATATGTCGATACCGACGAAGATAACATCATCAACGATATCACTCCGGCATGGGTTCGCAAACCGGCCGATATGACTGATGAAGACTATAAGAAATTCTATCGCGACCTGTATCCAATGTCGGAAGAACCATTGTTCTGGATTCACTTGAATGTGGATTATCCGTTCAACCTGACCGGTATCCTCTACTTCCCGCGCATCAAGAGCAACCTCGACCTGCATCGTAACAAGATTCAGTTATACAGCAACCAGGTATTTGTAACCGATTCCGTAGAAGGTATCGTTCCTGAATTCCTGACATTGTTGCACGGCGTGCTCGATTCTCCGGATATTCCATTGAACGTTTCCCGTTCTTATTTGCAGAGCGACCAGAATGTGAAAAAAATCTCCAATCATATCACAAAGAAAGTGGCCGACCGCCTGGAAGAAATGTTTAAAAACGACCGTCCTCAGTTCGAAGAAAAATGGGATAGCCTGAAACTGTTTATCCAGTACGGTATGCTGAGCGACGAAAAGTTCTATGATCGTGGTGCCAAGTTCGCCCTTTTGAAAGACGTAGACGGTAAATATTATACTTTTGAAGAATATAAAGCATTGGTGGAAGCCAACCAGACAGATAAGGAAGGCAACCTGATCTATCTGTACACTACGAATGTAAACGACCAGTACAGTTATATCCAGGCCGCTAAAGATAAAGCATACAGTGTATTGATCATGGACGGCCAGCTGGATGTCCATGATATCAGCCAGATGGAACAGAAATTCGACAAAACCCGTTTTGTTCGTGTGGACAGCGATACGATCGACAATCTGATCCGTAAGGATAACGTTGGTCAGGTTACACTGAATGAAGACCAGAAGAATGCTTTGCAGGAAATGTTCAAAAGCCAACTGCCGAAGATCGAAAAGACCGATTTCATCGTTACATTCGAAGCATTGGGTGAAAACTCTAATCCGGTTATGCTGACCCAGAGCGAATACATGCGTCGTATGCGTGAAATGTCTGCTATGCAGCCGGGAATGTCATTCTACGGAGAAATGCCTGACAACTACAATCTCGTGTTGAATACCGATCACGAATTGGTTAAGAAGGTACTTTCTGAGGAAGAACAGAACTGCGAAGAAAAACTGAAACCGATCCTAGCGGACCTGAAAGGCTGGAAAGCACGTCAGGAAGACCTTCGTGAAGCGCAGAACAAGAAAAAGGAAGAAGAGATTACTTCTGCTGAAAAAGAAGATATGACAAACACGAACCATAAGATCGACGAACTGACTTCGCAACGTAATGCAATCCTGGCAGAATATGCAGGTAGCAATAAGCTGGTCAGCCAGTTAATCGACCTGGCACTGCTTGCCAACGGTATGCTGAAGGGTGAAGCATTGAGCAAATTCATTAAACGCAGTGTTCAGCTGATCGGATAAATAAGTGAGTTACTCACTATGTATAAAATATCATATAAACTGTTCACCCTTCGCCTGCTTGGCATTAATATGTTATTATACAGATTGCTATAGAGGTGAATGATAGGTGAATGATTGATCGAAAAGGTGAAGGGTTGCTTTAAACCCTTCACCTTTTTTGTTTTATATTACTGCACAGTAATAGCCAGGCTATTATGTATTAACTCAAAAGTCTTTTACTTTTATCTCTGGTACAATAAGCTATTGACTTACCGACCTACGTCGTTAAGCTTGTCGACGTAGGTCGGTAAGCATTGCGACGTATATCGGCAAGCTTAATGACCTACGTCAATAAGCAAACAACTACCTTTTCACGCCTTATCTTCCAATAACTCTGAACTTACTTCTTCGGTATGTATTCATTTATATTTCAAAAGGTGAATGGTTTAAAGTAACCGTTCACCTTTTTCTTTATTCATTCATCTACTATTTACCTTTATAGTAATCTATATGACAGTTTGTTACTATTGTAAAGGTGAAGGGTGAACGGTCTTTTACAGAAAAACTATGTAATTGGAACATGTAGAGACTAGTCATCATTCTGCTTCCACCGTATACCCTTTCAGGTTGGCAAATGTCAGGATGGAGCTGGTGATTGCTTTACCCAGATCGTCTCCGCTGTCATCTCCTTCCTTTTTAAGTTGCTCTTCGATATAAGCCTGGCGTTTGATTGCCAGTTCGGCTATTTCTTTTTGGATAGCTGTTCTCTCCTTTTCCTTTTGGGTGATGATGCTCTTTATTTCTTCTGTAGACTTGTTTTGCAGTTCTTGGGGCAGTTCATCCTTTTTGATGCTCGACAAGACGTTTTGGTCTTCTTTCATCTTATCTACCAGGTCCCATGACGTATTTTTATAAGCAGATCCGGATTTGCTTACGGCACGTTCGGCATAATTGGCCGACGATATTGTACCGGCATTTTTGTCCTGGGCAATCTGATTCATTTTACGTTCTCTCCCGGTAGAGCCATAACTGATATAAGTATCGTTCAACTTATTGTTGCATAGGATGATCTGCGGGTCAAAAGGTGTTTTGATGGCACGGACAGTCGCATCGGCATTTATATTGAAGAATTTGCCGTTTCCTCTCAAAGCGGCATCCTTCCAATAGTCACGGACACCGATTTCTTCATCACCGCAATGGATTGTATTAACAAATATATTTTTCTTCAAGGCATCGGCAATAGCCGTTTTGTAAGAGACAGAACCCTGCGTAAACTCTTCATTGCCGGCAATATAGACCAGTTTCATATCCGCTTCGTTTTGCCCCCACTCCAACTCTTTTACTGCCCGCTGATGACTGTACCGCAATACTCTTCGCTTCCGCTGGTTGTCAGGGCGAATAATTCTTTCGAGATCAGGTCGAGATCGACTGTCAACGGGGTTATTTGCCGGATATAATCACCTTTATACAGCATATAACTGCCATATTCGTATAAGGCAATCTCTATTTCCGGTGTCTCTCCCTTATATTTCAGCGTCGTGAGTGTATTGACTATATTCCACAGACGGGATTTAGCCTGTTCGATCAGTCCCTGCATGCTGCCGGAAGTATCCAGCAGGATAGCAACCTGTATTTTCGTCTTTTTGGCAGTTACGGCATTTGTGACCGGTGTACTGGCAGGCTCTGCATTCGCCGTTACGTTTCTGGCTTCCAGTATGCAGCCTATTGATGTTGTTAATGCTGTGAATAAGACACATAGTAGAATAATTCTTTTCATATTCGGAATTTTTTTAATAGGTTTATGGCTCAAAAATAGAATGTTAATAATTAAGATTCCGGGAAGAATGTGTGAACCGGCGTTTTGAGTTGGTGAAATATAGGATATAAATGTTTTACTTATATTTACTTTACAATCTCAATAAAACATGATATGAACAGACTGATTATATATTTGACAATATGGCTGCTAACAGGTCCCTGCATAACAATGACAGCACAGGATTCCGTTCCTCCTGTCTATCAAAACAGTGCCAGAAAAGCAGTGATGAAACTCTCCACGTCACTGGAAAGCGGAAAGTCGGATTATTCGGTTGCGACGGATTATGAAGCACTGGCAAAAACACTCATGATACAGGGGGAATACGAGAAAGCAATGAATTATCTTATCAGTGCCCGCCAGTTGTTTTACAAAATCAAAAACAATGAAAAGATAGCACGGGTTGACCGTGAAATGGCAAGGATACAGGAGATACAAGGGAAGATACAAGAGGCTATTTTAAGTTATGGCAATGCCGCCCACCTGTCACAGGACACTAATTTTATTGAACTGAATACGAATGATGTGAACCGGTTAAAGAATATCTCAAACCCAGTTGCACAATCTCCTTATATACAGCGAAATATTGAATTACTGAACACCTCCTACAAACCGGAACAACAGGAGGATCGGGTCGCCGCCTTCCATCAGATGGCAAATGTCAACCTGGTCATGGATAATAAGGAAGCCGCCATAGGTAACCTGAACAGCATATTGTCTGAAGTGAAGGACAAACCGGTAGAAACCATCAAGGTACAAAGAGAAATTGCCAAAGTATATGCCGCCGATAGCCAACAGGTAAAAGCTCTCGCCTCCCTTCAGCAATCCTATGATATGGCGTTGAAGGAGGGCCATACGATAGAGGCGAAGAAAAGCTTGGAACAGCTGGTCGAGCAATACAGGAAAGAGAACCAGCAACGGAAAGCCTTGGACTTATATGCAGACTTTATGGAAAAACTGGAACCGCTGGTTAAATCGGACAGCACACTGATAGACCAGAAATTCTTTCAGGCACATGAAGCCCGTATCGCCCAGTTGGAGAAAGAACGTATCCTGAAAGACGAACTGATCAGAAAGAAAAACACCTTCAACTATGTACTGATCGGCTCGATTGTCCTGATCCTTATTTTTCTCGTGTTTATCGTCAAAGCCTGGTATTCCATCAGACGGAAGAATAAAAAGATAGCCCTCCAGTCGTTGCGCCGTGAGATGAATCCTCATTTCATCTTCAACAGCCTGAATAGTGTGAATCAGTTTATTGCCCAGAATAATGAGTTGGAGGCGAATAAGTATCTTTCCTCCTATTCCCGCCTGATGCGAAATATAATGGAAAACTCCAATAAAGACTTTACGCCGCTCTCGACGGAGCTCGAACAATTGAAAGAATACCTCGATCTGGAACACATGCGTTTCAGCGATAAGTTTGTTTACGAGACAGATGTGGATGAATCGCTTGACACCGACCATATATCTGTGCCTAACATGCTGATACAACCCCAGTTGGAAAATGCGATCTGGCATGGCTTACGGTATAAAGAGTCCGGTGGCCTGCTGAAACTGTCCGTAAAGCCGGAAGGCAATAGTCTTTGTGTTAAAATCGAAGACAATGGGATCGGACTGAAAAAAAGCAACGAGCTTAAAACCCGGCACCAGAAAGAGCATCATTCACGCGGCCTGACTAATACCCGTGAGCGTATCAACCTATTGAACAGCTTGTACGGTATGCATATCACGATCGAAATTACTGAGAAGGAAGGAGATGATGAAGATACAGGCGTGATCGTCCTGCTCAGATTCCCCCTTATTGTCTGATTGCGCATGAAATTTTGTTATAGGATATATTTATTATTTTTTGCTAATGATAATTATATCCTGTAAGTTTGTTGCTTAAATCATTTATTCGTTAAAACAACATCAACATGAATGACACTATTAGAAAAATGAAACAAAGGAAAGTGCTCATACTCGCTTTGGCCTTCCCCTTGTTTTCACCCTTATCCATGCAAGCCATACAAAGAGCCGACAATGTATGTATGGAAATACAGCAGGATAAGAAAATTGTCGGTGTGAAACAGATCAATCCTACGACTGTTGAACTCCTGTTCTCCGATAATCAGAGAATGGCCTTTGACTTTTATGGAGAGAACATCTTCAGAGTATTTCAGGACGTCAACGGAGGGATCATCCGTGACCCGGAGGCCAAACCGGAAGCACAGATCCTGGTCGATAACCCGAGAAAACCGGTATCTCCGTTAACGCTGAAAGAAGATAATAAGACTATTTCTATCAGCACCAAAGAGATCAGACTGGAACTGGATAAAAGCACTTCCCTGTTGAAGGTGACCAATCTGGCAACAGACAAAGTTGTCCTGGAGGAGGTAAAACCTGTTCTTTATGATAAGGGAAAAACAATCCTTACCTTAAAGGAAAATCCCGGCGAATACTTCTATGGCGGTGGTGTACAGAACGGGCGCTTCTCGCATAAAGGAAAAGCGATCGCTATCGAAAACCAGAACAGCTGGACCGATGGCGGCGTTGCCTCGCCTGCCCCCTATTATTGGTCTACCAATGGCTACGGCTTTATGTGGTACACCTTCAAACAAGGTAAATATGATTTCGGTGCAGCCGAAAAAGGGACAGTAATATTGTCACATGATACCGATTATCTGGATGCGTTCTATATGGTCAATGACGGTGCCGTATCCCTGTTGAACGATTTCTATCAGCTGACAGGTAATCCGGTTTTATTACCGAAGTTCGGTTTCTATCAGGGACACCTGAATGCTTATAACCGCGACTACTGGGTGGAAGACGAGAAAGGTATCCTTTTTGAAGACGGCAAACGTTACAAGGAAAGCCAGAAAGACAACGGTGGTGTAAAAGAATCCCTGAACGGCGAAAAGAACAATTACCAGTTCTCCGCCCGTGCCGTGATCGACCGCTACAAGAACCACGATATGCCGTTCGGCTGGTTATTGCCAAACGACGGTTACGGTGCCGGATACGGACAGACCGAAACATTGGACGGAAATATCCAGAACCTGAAAAGTCTGGCTGATTATGCTCATAAAAATGGTGTCGAAATCGGACTTTGGACACAGTCGGATTTGCATCCGAAACCCGAAATCAGTGCCTTGTTACAGCGTGATATCGTAAAAGAAGTACGCGATGCCGGTGTTCGTGTTTTGAAGACCGACGTGGCTTGGGTAGGTGCCGGTTATTCATTCGGACTGAACGGTGTGGCTGACGTAGGTCATATCATGCCTTATTATGGTAACGATGCGCGTCCTTTCATTATCTCCCTTGACGGTTGGGCCGGTACGCAACGTTATGCCGGTATCTGGTCGGGCGACCAGATACCGGCCAGTGGGAATATATCCGTTTCCATATCCCGACTTATATCGGTTCGGGATTATCCGGACAACCGAATATCACTTCCGACATGGATGGTATCTTCGGCGGAAAGAACCTGGCAATGAACACACGCGATTTCCAGTGGAAGACCTGGACGCCGATGCAGTTGAATATGGACGGTTGGGGTGCCAATGAGAAATATCCGCATGCCCTTGGCGAACCGGCAACATCTATCAACCGCTGGTATCTGAAAATGAAATCGGAGTTGATGCCTTATGCCTACAGCATTGCAAAGGAAGCAGTAGATGGTAAGCCGATGATCCGTGCCATGTTCCTGGAATACCCGAATCAGTATACTTATGGTAAAGCAACCGAATATCAGTTCATGTACGGACCGTATTTCCTGGTTGCCCCTATCTATCAGGAAACACAGGCAGATGAAAAAGGTAACGATATACGCGACGGCATTTATCTGCCGGAAGGAACCTGGGTAGACTATTTTACCGGAGAAAAATATGAAGGCAACTGTGTTGTCAACAATTTTGCTTCTCCGTTATGGAAGTTGCCGGTATTTGTAAAGAGCGGCGCCATCATTCCGATGACTAACCCTAATAATAATGTTACCGAGATCAATAAGAACCTGCGCGTTTATGAAATTTATCCGGACGGTAACAGTTCGTTTACTGAATATGACGACGATGGCACGACACAAGCCTATTTGAAAGGTGAAGGTGTAACGACCCGGATCGAATCGGAAGTAGGCAGTAAGAATAATGTAACGATTACAATCCGGCCGGCAGTAGGCAGCTTTGACGGTTTCGTAAAAGATAAAGCAACCGAACTCCGTATCAATGTTTCCGAAATGCCGAAAAAAGTGGCTGCCAAAGTTGGTAAAAACAAGGTAAAACTGACGGAAGCCCGTTCGATGGACGAATTCCTGAAAGGTGAAAACGTTTATTTCTATGATGCAACACCCAACCTGAACAAGTTTGCAACGAAAGGAAGCGAGTTTGAAAAGGTAACGATCACTAAGAACCCGCAGTTATTGGTAAAGCTCGCTTCTGCGGATATTACAGCGAACGAAACAAGCATCAGCTTTGAGGGTTACAAATTCGATATGGGTAACAGCCACCGTGTTTCGACCGGTACACTGGCCGCTCCTGTTGCACAGGTTACAGATGAAAACCTGGAAGCCTATTCATTGAAACCGACCTGGAATAAAGTGGCAGGTGCCGACTTCTACGAAATTGAATTCAACGATATGTTGTACACGACTATCAGAAATACAGAATTGTTGTTCGACGGACTGGAAGCCGAAACTGATTATGCCTTCAAGATCCGTTCTGTAAACAAAGACGGTTATTCCGATTGGTCTTCCTTCAATGTGAAGACGAAATCGAACCCGCTCGAATTTGCCATCAAGGGAATCCGGGGTGAAGTAACTGCCGAAGAGCAGGGTGGTTTCGAAATCTTCCGTTTGTTCGACTTTGCTGAACTGGGAGACATGTTCCATACGAAATACCGCAAGAATGCTATACCGTTCGATATGATCATCGACTTGCGCACGGTTAACCAGCTGGATAAATTCCATTATCTGTCACGTCAGGACGGCGGTAACGGAACAATGCTGAGAGGTTTCGTTTCTTACAGTATGGATAAAGAAAACTGGATACCGGTCGATTCCTTCAAGTTCGAACGCAACGGTGATGTGAAGATATTCGAATTCAAGGATAAACCGAAAGCCCGCTACATCAAACTGAATGTAACGGAAGGTGTCGGCAATTACGGTTCAGGCCGCGAATTGTACGTCTTCAAGGTACCGGGAACAGAAAGCTACCTGCCGGGCGATATCAACAACGACAAGAAGATCGACAGCAATGACCTGACTTCTTACATGAACTACACCGGTTTGCGTAAGGGTGACAGTGACTTCGATTATGTAAGTGCCGGCGATATCAATCAGAACGGCCTGATCGATGCTTACGATATATCCGTCGTTGCCACTCAACTGGATGGCGGCATCGAAGAACAGGATACTGCAAAAGTAGCCGGAACGATCGCGATCAGCGCACCTAAACAGTCCTGCAACAAAGATGAGATCTTGGAAGTCAAGGTAACAGGTACAGACCTCAAAGCGGTTAACGCATTGAGTTTCGCTTTGCCGTACGACCAGCAGGATTACGAATTTGTCGGCATAGAACCGTTAAACCTGAAAGTCATGGAGAACCTTACTTACGACCGTCTGCATACAAATGGTCAGAAGGCCTTGTATCCTACTTTCGTTAATCTCGGTGACAAGGAAGTCTTGGCAGGTACAATCGACCTGTTCATCCTGAAGCTGAAAGCAAAACGCAAAGTCAAATTCAACCTGAAGGCCATCGATGGCATACTGGTTGATAAAGACCTGAATATGTCTAAGTTCTAAGAACTTGCCATAGATAAAATTCAGAATCCCCTGTTTCGGTATAATTGTCCGGAACAGGGGATTTTTTTTATGGCTTAAAATAGTATCTTTGTCTGAACGATATATAAAACGGAAGACTCTGAATATGGAAATGCTACAGAAAATAAGAAGCGTCATCGTTGAAGATGAATCGGCTGCCCGTGAGGCATTGAAGAATTATCTGGCAAAATACTGTCCGGTCATCGAAGTGGTCGGAGAAGCCCACGACTGTAAATCGGCCGTCCCTTTACTCCATGAACTGGAACCGCAATTGGTGTTTCTGGATGTGGAAATGCCCTACGGCAATGCATTCGACGTATTGGAAGGATGTAAAGACCTGTATTTCGAAACCATATTTGTCACCGCCTTTTCTGAATATTCACTCCGGGCGTTGAACCAGAGTGCAGCTTACTATCTGCTGAAACCGGTCAGCATCGAAGAACTGATCCTTGCCGTAAATAAGGTACAGCAACACATCGTCAACCGGGAGATATTCAATCGCAATCAGATTCTGATTGAAAACATGCGCGAGCCGAAACCGGAGAAGCGCCAGGTGATCCTCCCTACTCTCGAAGGATTTGAAGTGATAAAGATGGAAGATATCATCCGGTTGCAGGGAAACGGAAATTTCACCGACATCTATTTGAAAGATAAAAGCAAGAAGATGGTCTGCCGTTTTCTGAAATATTTCAGCGAGATATTGCCGTTCCCGTTTGTCCGTGTACACAAATCACATATAATCAATCTTCATTGTGTCAGGTCATACCACAAAAACTCCGGCGGTTACATCGTCCTGGAAGATAATACGGAGATAGAAATATCCTCCAGCTATAAAGATGATTTTCTCCGGTTACTGAAATCGCAGTGAAAAAAGTTACAGTTTAACTGTTGCGGTACTCCTGTGGTGTCATGCCGGTATGCCTTTTGAAATATCTGTTGAAGAACGACATATTGTTGAATCCCAGCGAAAAGGCAATCTCCTTGATCGGAAGTTCCGTTGATTTCAGCTGTGCTTTAATGTCCATCATAACAATGGCGGTTATTATTTCGAGCGCCGTCTTTCCTGTTTCCTTTTTTATGGTCGAACAAAAATGGGAAACGGTAACACCCAGATGTTCCGCATAAAAAGCAACGCTCCGTTGTTTCGTATAATTCGACATGACCAGTTTGATAAACTCACGGCACATCACTTTACTGCGTGAATGCAATGCGCTTTTCCACTTGCCGTGATTCTTATACAATTCGGCCGTACCTTGCATAAAAATAGTGAAAACGGATTTAATGATCTCCTTATTCTCCAGCGTACAAGGCAATGAATAAGCATGGATCAACGGTTTGAAGATATCCTGATATAACTGTGAAAGATCTTCCGATAAACAGATGACCGGATTCTCAGCCAGTATAGGAAGTAACCGTACGGTTGTTAAGACCAGGTTATTATTCTCCATGAAATCCTGCGAAAAGCAGGCGTAGAAGAAATGAGCATCCGGAGAAACGTCATTGAGCTGGACGAAACTGTCCGGCGTTAATGTGATAAAATCATCTTTTTTGATTGTGTATTCAGACAGGTTGATTGTAGCATGGACAGAACCTTCTACACAAAATGCAAAAAGCACTGCTTTCATTTTACATGAAAAGCGCACGTAGCGATTCAGCATGTCTCCGGTGATATTGTCGCCTGCAATAAAATCCGTGGGAATGTCAAATATTTGTATGTTTGCCTCCATATTGTCCTGATAAATGATTTTCAAAGATAGCATATTTGAGTTTTCTACACCAATAATCGCAAAAACAGGACATAGAAACCCAATAATAGGTATTGATCGTTCCGTTCAAATCTATGTACTTTGCAAAAGTTTAAACAAAGAAAGAAAAAATGAACCGAAAGAGTTCTCTTTTGTTTTATTCTAGAAAGAGGACATGTATTATCTAATAAAATTATAATTATGGAACTAGAGAAGATCGGAGAAAATGCCGGCAAAGTCTGGCATGTGCTGAATGAAGGAAGAGAGTTGACAATACCAGAACTGAGCAGACGGATTGACCTGAGCCACGAAGATACCACCTTAGCAATCGGATGGCTGGCCAGAGAAAACAAAATTTACATACAACGTAAAAACGGGCAGATATTGGTAAGCAACGGAATACAACAAGGACTATACTTTGGATAATATATCATCAAAAGCGTCAGTAAGGTTCATATGCCTGCTGACGCTTTTTTATTATCCGGCTATTTTATCTCCTGATGTTGCCGGTTATTAATATAGGTCAGTGCCGCACCGATCGCCGTCCGGTATTCTGCATATTCCGGTATCAGGAAATGCCCCCCGTACATTTCTTCCAGCCGGGGAAAAATACTTTCACATTGCGGCAATTTCGTCAGATTCCCGATCAGGACGTAATCATGTATGTCGCTGTTCAGTGCAGCAAGGATCACTGATTGCCCGATGCATTGAAGTACCATGTAAATAATACCCAACGCTACGTCTTCCTGCGAAGAATTGGCTCCCGCCTTTCCGAAAGTAGAGGCTGTCGCATCCAGAGGCAGTCCGGGCAAAGGTATATTACAGATATCCTGGATTTGCAGGTTTATAGTCGTTATATCTCCTTTCAGGGCCAGCTTGACAATCTGGTGAAAATCCTGCGTTTTAAGTAGCAGGCGGGATAACCCCAGTATGGAACCCCCACCGATCCCTATACCGCCGATATGTTCGATCAGTGGACCGTCCACTTTTACAAACGAAGTCCCCGTTCCCATACTGACAACGATCAACTTATCCAGCTGCGTCAGATACTGTGCCCCGAGTCCGTTAGCCAGAAATTCATCTGTTTTGGCTGTAGGCAAACCATAGAGCGGCTGATTGATGTATGCACTGCCCACACCGGTGAGCATCACTTTCTCTATGTCGGAAAGGGGAATATCATTCTCATATAAATACTTACCGAAAGCACCAAACAGCGATGTTACCGGGTCGGTTGCCTTGACAAACATGGGATTCCGGATCTCCTTATCGTCGATCCCCACTATTTTGGTAGTGCTCCCTCCTACGTCTATACCAATTACTATGCCCATAATTTTTTTGTTAATATCGGATTCAAAGATACGTGTTCTTACTGAAAATTAGTACCTTCACAGATAATAACTTTAAATGGAGGACCGGATATGTTCGCAGATTTTAATTTTCAACAGATGATAAGTGCTTTCATCGTACTGTTTGCCGTAATCGACATCATTGGTTCCATCCCCATTATCATCAATCTGAAGGAAAAAGGAAAAGACGTGAATGCTTTAAAAGCAACGGTTATATCTTTTATCCTGATGATCGGCTTCTTTTATGCTGGCGATTTTCTCTTGAAACTATTCCATGTGGATATCGAATCGTTTGCTGTGGCGGGTGCATTCGTTATTTTCCTGCTGTCGTTGGAAATGATACTGGATATCGAGATCTTCAAGAATAACGGACCGATCAAGGAAGCCACGCTGGTGCCTCTGGTCTTCCCCTTGCTGGCCGGTGCCGGTTCGTTTACAACCCTGCTTTCATTGAGGGCCGAGTATGCCAGTATCAATATTGTAGTCGCTTTGATACTGAATATGCTATGGGTATATTTTGTGGTGCGTATGACTAAGCAGGTGGAACATCTGCTGGGAAAAGGCGGTATCTATATCATCCGTAAGTTTTTCGGCATTATCCTGTTGGCTATATCCGTCAGGTTGTTTACAGCCAATATCACTCTGTTGATTGAAGCGCTGCACGAGTAAAAAGTTACTATAATAAGGATATTTTCAGATCCTTTTTCATTCAATTCAGCTTGATAGTCAAACTATCTTGTTTTCTTTTTGTTTCTATATACCGGATATTTTATTGAATTTACTTGCATTTTTGCCGAACTAAATCAACAATTATGATGGATATAGAATTTAAGCAGATTTATCCTCCGTTACGCGATTGCGTAAATCGCCTGATCGAGCGGAAGATACAAGCAGGCAGGGACAGGACCGCTGCCAATTACCGAAGTGCATGGAATAAGTTTGTGGCCTACAAAGGTCGTAAAGTAAGGGAACTGACTATTGCAGACCTGACGGCAGGGTTGGTACAGGAATTTGTCATGTGGCTGTTGCAGGATAAGAAATCAAGAAATGATGAACTTAGTCCCGGCAGCCAGGACTTTTACCTGCGCAATCTGAAAGCGATCTATAATAATATAAAAAAAGATCTGCATTATCATGATCCTGCCGGAAATCCTTTTGCGGGACTGCATATCACAGTCCCTTCCACCCGTAAACGGGCTCTTCCCGAGCGTGACATCAAGAGGCTGGCCCGTCTCGATCTGTCTGACAGACCGGAGCAACTGGAGGCTCTTCATCTTTCCCTTTTTCTTTTCTATGCCCGCGGCATGTGTTTCGTAGATGCCTATAAACTGGAACAGGACAATGTGCATTACGGATATATCCAATATAACCGTAGCAAGACACAGGCTGTCCTACAGGTAAAGATCACTTCGGAAATGCACCATATCATGCAGTTGTACAAACGGAAAGATTCTCGCTGGGTATTCCCGTTCCTGCACGAAAAGCTGGTTGGGAAAGGTGTATTGACGGCTCAATCGTCTTTACATCGTGTGAACGAGTATCTGAAAGAGATCGGTGACAGACTGAACCTTCCTTATCCCCTGACCACTTATGTGATGCGCCATAGTTGGGCGTCGCTGATGCTGGAGTCGGGTTCGGAGATAGGGGTTATCAGCCAGTCGCTCGGTCATATGTCTCTGCAAACGACACAAATATATCTGGGGCAGTTATCCAAATCAAAGATGGATAAGGCCTCCGAAGATATGCTGGATCATCTGGTTCGTGGTAGCCGGAAAAAACAACTTCAGGAACCTTCCGAACCCGTACCCGTACCCGCGCCCCCTGCCCCAGTATCAACCCCTCCTGTTGTAGTCCGGCAACCCCAGCCTTCTTCTGGTAGCAGATGGAAGAATGTACTGACGTCGCTGGCAACGCGGTTGCTGATGTTTGCAACAAGTTGATAATATAAAAGTGTCAAAGGAGGTATGCCATAACCTTGTTTTGTCATGGCGGACTTGATCCGGGATGACAGGGCAGTGAACTTTGGTATACCTCCTCTACTTTTGCAGCCTCTCTAATGTAGACTTCAATCTTTACGTTTTCCTTTACTATTCAGATATTCGAGCAAGCCTTTGCCCGGTTTGAATTTTACACTGTTACGCGATGGAATGGTTACCGGTATGCCTGTTTTGGGATTCCGTCCCGGCCGTTCGCTTTGCGACCATAATGTGAAGGTTCCGAACCCCTGACTGACCATCATCCCTTCATCAATAAGGGCATCCGCAAGTATATTTTCGTAAGTACCGATAAACGTTAGAGCTTCTCTCTGTGAAATAGATAAACGGGCAGCAATTCTTTTAGCAAATTCAATCTTATTCATAACTTAAAAATCAACAATGATATTTTTTATTACATCTACTTCATCAAAAATAGCCACATTCCCATCGGTGATCTCTACACGCACGTCGGCACTGTTGGGACCGGCAATCCTGAATGTAATGTCATAAGAATAATCGCGGGCTATGTTATAGTCGTTCGTGAAGTTTCCTCCCAGGTAAAAAGTATATTTCACTTTTACACCGTCGGTATGTGATGGATCATATTTGTAAATACCGGCCAGTTCAATATAAGTACATCCGGCTAACTTGTCGGACTCACTTCCCGGACCATTTTCTTTCTGATTCTTTCCCTGCTGGGTGGCAGTAGGATAAGTTTTTTCATTTGTCCCTGCTGCCCTATAGGTTGCCATATTTTGAGGAAGGTTATATATTTTAACGGTTGCATCGCCACTTGTTTCATCCAACGCAAAAAGGCCGGGAGAGACAGATGTGATATTCACTTTTATCACACCTTCGTTCGTCGGGGTATAATAAAATGGTTCGGATGTTAGTAGTTTGGGAGATGTTGTCACAAATGGTTTTCCCGAAGTTCCTATAGGCACAGTCTTTGCTTTTAGGTCGCTTTCAGTTATCTTTGCCAACTCTTCTGCTGTCAGCGAATACATAGCATCATCACTTCCTTCATTCATTTGTCAACATAGCCCTGCTTCCGTTCGCAATCACATAAAAGAGGCTATTGTCTGCTGTAAATTTGCTTATATCCGTATCTCCTCCCGTTTTTAGATTGACAATCAGGCCATCCTGATTCTCGTCTGTGGATTTAGAGATGCCGGACTGAGGAACATAAAGCGCTTTTAGACAACTACCGGTACTTTTATTATCATCGTCGTTTACCTTAAACTGAACGATCCATATATTCTGTACTTCTACACCGCCTAAAACAGGCTTCGTGTCACCTGTTCCTTTTGTTTCCACATGGATAGACTCCGGCATGCTTAACTGAATATATAACTGCCTTGTTTTTTCCTGCAAGCCATCTTTTTCGCAGCCGCAGAAACATATGCAAAAGAATAACAGGGATAATATCCCTTTTCCTTCTATCTTTTTCATTTCTTTTCCTCCTTTTTATTATTTGCCGACTTCGTCTGTCGAAAATTTTACAGTCGTATATTCCAGAATAGCCAGTGAAAGGTCTGTCGGTTCCTGGTCTCCGAAGAATGTCAACGTGAATTCGAACTCGTATGTCATTCCCGGAAGGAATGATTTATATACCTTTGACCTGTAGGGGAATATTTTATGTGTCAGTTTACCATTTTTCATATAACCTATATTCAGATTGAGTTCGAACTCCAACGGATCGGTTCCTATCAATGGCAGTATCACTAAAGGTGTTGTATTTTCACGACCGGCTTGTACATTATCATTGTTGCCATTAGAGAAGTCTGTCTCACCCAATCCGGCAGTACCTATTTGTGGAACAGTTTCACCATTGTTCCAGACCGTTTCCCCCATCTGATAGGATAAATTACAGGAGAGCTTAGTAATATTTACTGATGAAACAGCTAATGTTGATACGGAAACCGGTTGGGTACGATTCGCTTGTACCTTTATGACCACATTAGAGCAAAGCCGTGTAAACGGTTCAGGCAAGGTAACCGACATCATGTTTTCGCCAGCCGATGTCGGTTGGACAGAGATGCCTTTGAGGTTTGAATACATAAAATCTTTGCCGTTGGATACTTCGATCAGATTCTTTGCCCCATTAGCTGTTGGATAAAAATCCTGACTATTATAGGATACCAGGTAAATATCATATTCTCCGCGGTAAAGAGTCAAGCCTATATCATCGGCAGCCACTGCAGTACCGGCCTCATTGACTACATAGTCACCCGATCCTATCGGTGAACCATACATATAGGATACGGTTTGTGCCTTTGCGATCCCGTGTCGGGCACGGGAACGGGATAGCTCATTTATTTCTATATTTTCACCTGCCGCGAACCCCGCCTATCAACAGAAAACGGCTTTCCATTCGCCGATATTGCGGTCTTCTTTGTTGAAGTCGGCGTCGACTTTGACTAACTGGCGGCCATCGACTGTGTAAGGGATCAGATAGCCTTTGTCGTCGATCTGTTGGAGGGCTTTGTCTACCGAACCGTCCAGTTTGAATTCGAATACGTAGATGTAGCCGGTTGTTTTTACCACTGCATCCGCACGACCTCGGGCACTGCGAACTTCGGCTTCTACATATTGGCCCAGCAGTTTGAAGACCAGATAGAAGATTATCTGGTAATGCTGTTCGGTCCGGTCGTTCAGTTCATAGGGAATGTC
>ULQP01081051.1_pt1 | contig 42117 bp, 52 predicted proteins | sample 1954571 | NCBI WGS metagenome assembly ULQP01 (sample SAMEA4835657, study PRJEB28245) | human gut metagenome | biome: gut microbiome; material: fecal sample | place: Denmark | collected 2008 | reverse complement strand
AGCGGAACGGTTTCTTGATTTTTTGCTGAAAAAACAGCGATAAAATCTGTCCGCAGGAATCGGAATAGAAAGCATTGACTTTGTGAAAAATAAAAAGTATAATAAGAAAACAAACACATGTTCGAGTTTAGGAAAATACAATTGCAATTCTTCATCTATTTTTTTTTTGACCGCTTCCAATTGGGCGGTCAACTCGGCGTTCGGCGTATCGGCGAATAAATCCAATACCTTTTGCAAACCGTCCGCCGTCATATCGTTGTATTCGGCCCCGTCCACGGACTTAACCAAACAGGCAAACGCCAAATACTTTGGCGATATGGCGGATTGGACGAAATAAACGTTTTGCCGCAAATTATCCAATTCCTTTTCCGCCAAATCCGGCTTTTCCTTTCGGATAAACCGGATTGCCTTTTCAATATGCGCATCCCAATCGTTCAAATCCGACCCAACCCCGGCGTCGATAAGCAACATTTTGTTATATGCGTGAAATCGCAAAATCGGCAATTCGTCGATACTGTCGTACAACACAACAGCCCATTTCCCGATCTTTGTCGTTTTCATAAGAGTATGCGGGTTATGACTGTTGAACAAAACGGAACCAATAACAATGCCGGATTCCAGGTGCATATAGCAAACAGGACAGACAAAACGACCCCCGCCCACCATGATAAGCAAAAGCCGCAATTGAACATCTTAACAAAAAAGTCGTTGCCGTGAACTTGGACGTACTCAATAACGCCCCACTTTTTTAACAGGGTCACCAGGAACGCCGCCACGGTTGCAACGACCAAAACCCAAATAATGAAAGTTACCATATCGTTACATGTTACAAGGTTGATTAACTGACAATACACCCTCAAAGCGAAAACCGCCGAACGGGTGCATTAAAAATTGATTATCTATTTCGTCCAACGTAAACCCACGGTACACGTTTTCCGCCAACTCATAAATCCGGTTTATTACAATCGTCCCGTCTTTCAGCCAAAAACCGCCATTTAGGACGGTCAATATTTCGTTCTTCAATGCCTCGGTATTCCGGTTGTTGAGTTGACCGGGGTAAACCTTGCGCAAATCGAACCAAACAATAAGGGAAAACGGGGCTTTAATCTCGCTTTGCTCTTTGGGAACCCAACCGACCGTTTGCGGGTCGTCTATCCAAAAGAACGAAAAATTGCCAATATTGGCATCCGGGGAAACGTCGATATAATCGTTGTTGCCTCTCCATTCCGTCCCGCCCGCATATACGTTCGGGGTATAATAGCGTTTGCCCTGTATCACTTTGGCGATACGTTGCGCCCGCCCAAATGCGACGTCCAACCAATCGACGTTATCCATTAACCCGGTTTGTATGTTCCCCAAAACCCGGTCTATTAAAACCGGGTTGGGAATTATAGGGGTTGTTCTCTTATTCGTTGCCATATAATACATTTTTTGCTTTCTTCATTAAGTCCGGGAATATATATTGCCAAATCAACGCCGCAATATTTTCGTTCGTCAATCCCAATATTTGCCGCCCGTACTTTTTTATTAAGTCCTCCGTTTTGAAATCCGACGCTTTTATTTCAAACTGTTTGTCGCCGACTTCCAAAAAAAACGACGCTTCAAAATCCCCGGTATCCCGTAACGTTACCCGGTTTGTCGGTTGTCCCTTTTCCTCCTTTATGGCTATCGTCAACGGCGAATACGGGGCGTAATCCATAATATCCACGCCCAAACGGTTAATACCTTGTTCAAACAATTGTTCCTCGGCGTTCATATCAACAATATAGGCGTCATTGTCCCAAATGATTTGTTGAATGTATGCGCCGGACGATAACCCGTTGTTGAACGTGGCAACCCGGTTGCGTAAATCCTGTATTGACTTTAACCCCGCCATAATCTTACGTTGTCCGGTATTTTACACCGTGGTTATTACAAGTAAGGCAAATACGGTCGATACCCTGCGTATCCAACCGCAACGCCTCGTATGCTTTTTTAAGGTCATAACCCAAACCGCCGGGGCGACCCTCAACATTGCCGTCCAACTCGTAAAGAATTTCCATCCGGCTTGCGTTTACTTGGTTCCGGTTTACCTTAACATCGGGGTTCATTGCCAACGTGCGCAACATGATTGCGGCGACCTGTCGTTGGATAACCGTTTGGAAAATCTGCCTTTCCTTAATGATAAAATCCGTTAGGTCACAACCAACGGTTATTTCGCAATTCAACCCGTAATTCTGCGTATTGGTGTACATCGTCAACGCAATATCCCACAACTCCGGGTATTCGTCGAATGTTTCCGGGGCGTTCATCATAAACGGGGATACCTGTAAATACTTGGTTATTTCCCTCCAACGCTCCAAATCAACGTAACCCGTACACGTTCCGCACGGCTCCCGGCTCCAATCCTTTGTCATGTTAATTGCCTGCATCCCGGCGGGCAAATCGTTTTGGTTGTAACAAAGGAACCACGACCCCCCGGCGTTGTTTCCGGTACTGATATACGGCAAATAACAATCTTTCAACGGGAACCATTGAAAACCGCCGTTTGGCTGCGTAAAATTCAAATCAAACGTCTTTATCGGGTCAATTTGGGACGAATGGAAAAGATACATACGAACAACCCCAGTTGCGCCCGTCATTTGCAACCCGATTTGTTCGATTTTCATTGTTACGCCCATAGAACGAACCGGGACAATTTCAAACCCGACTAATTTATGATTATTCGGCAACGTCGCCCGGATACGTCCCGCACCGTCAAAGAACGTGCGCCGCTCCAACAGGTTCTTTGTTTCCTTATCCAATCCCTTTATTTGCGTGAATGTTTGTACCATTTGCGCAATACCGTTACGGGTCAACCGCTCCAAATAATCGGAAATGAAATTGTACGGTTGCCAATAGGGGTTGCCGTAATCGTCGTTAAAATCGCTTTCGGTCGGTTCCTCGTTTTGGTTGTCCCGTGCCGCAATCCAAACTTTGTTGTTGTGGCGAACCTTTGCCCCGGCTTTGTATTCCCTTATCATATTCCAAACCGGATATTGAAAAACGAAATCATCCGGGACGATTGCCCGGACATTATCCAAAGTAACAAGGGGGTGCGCACCTTGAAACGTCAAACCGCTTTCCGTCTGCGTTAAATTGTCGTCTATCGCCTTTGCCGGGTCGTATGATTGCTCCCACCCGCACACATTTTTTAACGCTTCGCATATTTCATTTATTCTTATCATAAAAACGCCCATTTATAACCTCCAACACTATGAGAATAATACAATTTACCTCTTATGTTTTTGGTTGGTTTATTATTTAAATGCCTTGATAACTGACTGACATTAACACCCATTTTACTTGCTGCAATTTTTATACTATCATATTCTGCAATTTTATTACCGAATCTATCAAATTGAGCAATCCGTTTATTTTTATGTTTATTAGCTCTATAATTACGAGTGCCAAAATTTCGATTATATGTGTTATCACACCATTCCAAATTATTAACGTGATTGTTCGACTTGTTTTCGTCCTTGTGATTGACTTGCGGCAAATTGTCCGGGTTCGGAATAAAAGCCTCCGCAACGAATCTATGAACCATTATTTTTTTAAATCCATCTTTCCTATTTCCTAATGAAACACGTAAATAACCTTTTTTTGTAATTTCAGGTACTAATATACGGTCGTTATAAACCCTGCCTAATCTATCTACACGATATAAGCTCTTAACTCTTCCGCTACTACTGATTTGGTACAAACTTTCATAGCCTTTAATTTCTTTCCATTTTTCCATATGCAAATATAACACATTGTTCCCATATTAGGAATTAAGATTGCAATAAAAAAAGGGGGCGGGGATAACCACCCCGTCCCCTCGGTTTAACAATTCGTTATGCTCAGGCGTTATTCGCCCCCGACACCTCCGGCGGGAAATTCCGCTGCGTTGGTTACATATACGGGCATACCCAACGGCTCGTTCGGATTGCGGGCGGCAATCTCGGCTTTGATAATCGGGGTTGCCACGGTATCCGGGTTGCTGTTGTAAGCAACCATATACGCCACGTCAACGGAAAATCCGAAATACTCCTTAACGGCGCACGTCAAATCGGCGGTTGCGTCGCCCATAATTGCGGACTGGTCGCCAACGGCGGTGTAATAGTGCGAACCAACGGGCAAATCAATGTACGGCAAACGTACAACGTCCCATTCGTGGAAATTCGCACGGGTCCGGCGCAATGCCTCACGGTCAACACGTGTAAGGATACCTACATTTCCGTCAGCAACGGCAAACATGGTTCCCATTTTGCCCGCTTCGTCGGTTACGTTGTTCGTGTAATGCAAAACCTTATTGTCGTACTCCATGCGCTTGTTTACGTCGTTGTAAACGCCATGTTGTGCAAGTTTACGTATAAGGCTATCAACCCCGGCGTTGGCGATAATGTGGATATATTCCGGGTAACAGTTAGCCCGCATAATCGGGTTAATATCGCCCAAAATCTCGGTCGCCATTTGGGTTGGAACCTGTACCACGTTGCCCGACTCCGTGTAATTAAGCAACGTTTTGAACACCTGTGTTTTGTTTGCCTCCAATGCGGCAACGGCTCCGACGTCCAATTTGTCCGCCAAAGCCCGGCACGTCTTTTCCATTTTGCGCAAAAAGTCGTGTTCGTAGGAAATTTCGTTGTTCATGTAGGCGGCGGGAACCATTGTAAAGCCAATGGCATAAGTCGCCCAAACAACCGTTACCAATGCGGACGTATTTTCATCGTCAGCGATAACGCACGAACGGACATTGCTAACCTGTACATCGCCGTCGTAATTGATAACGGGTACTTGCACCGTGTTGCCAATGGACGCAAACGCACGGTCACGCAAATTGGGGTTAATGATTGAGGACGGGGCATTGGTTTGCTCAATGAAAAAATCCAATGCGCCATACTCACACGGGCGGGTCATATTACGGTCTAATTCCGGGTTTTCAATCCGCCAATTCTGCAATCTTGTTGCTACTAATGACATAATGTTAAAAATTTAATTGTTATTAATGCGGGCTTACCCTTTACCCGTGATTGTTTACTTTTCCGGCAATGCGGCAATATTGTTGTCCTGCCATGCCTGTTTCATTGCGGCGTCGAACTTTTCGGAACCCGCCGTTAAGCCCTGCGCCATAAGGTTTGCGGCGATTGCTTCGTAAGCCTCGACACGGGTTTTTGCGCCCGTTACGTCAATGGTTGTTTCGCTACCACCGCCGGCGCCCCCCGGGGGAACCGTTCCGCCGCCTCCGGCTTGGCGTCCCTTATCCAAAATACCCATTGTATCCAATTCCTTTGCCAACAGGTCGCCGGGGGTGTACGGGTTCAACTGATTGTTCGGGTTACGCATAATTGCGCCGCTTTCGTCCTTAAAAGCAATGATTTTGCCGCCTTTGCCGTCGTCGATATATTCGGGGTTCATACCCTTGATTTTGTCGATTGCTTGCGCCAACAAAACCTTTGTTGCGCTTTCTGGCAATCCCGGTTTGAATTTCAACCCGGCGGTTGCGGTCTGCAATGCGCCCTCGATACGAACGCCGAACAACTCCTTTTGAAATTTCTTTTCGGCTTCATCGTACTTGCTTTTGAGGTCGTTAAACTGCGATGTTACCGCCGTTAAATCGGCTTTCGCCTGTTTCAACGCCTTTGCCGTTTCCGCATCGGTCGCACCGTCGGCAATTGCCTTTTCCAAACGTGCCTTTTCTTTCGTCAGAATGTCGATTTGGGTTTGCAATTCGCTTGCGCTTTCCGCTTTGGTTTTGAACTCGGCGACCACACGTTTTGCGTAATCAAACGTCTTTTCGGTTCCGTTCTTTGCGATACCGGACACCGCCAAAATATCGGCATCCAATCCGCCGTAAATTTCGCCCGTCTTTTTGGCGATAACGCTATTTTCGTCGTTGGCGGACAATGTTGTAATTGCCGCAATTTGTTCGTCTGTTAATCCGGCTAATGCCGCATTTGCAACTAAAATTTCTCTCGTTAACATAATTCTTTCCCTTTGAATTAATTAAGTGCGATTGCTGCTACTGCTCCGCTGTTAGAGTTAATAATATGAATAGTGTATTTTGGCGAATCCCCGGTTGTGTCAACCAACCAACTAACAACACGTGCATGGCTGATTTTCTTTTCAACCTCTTTTGTTACCAAAATGACGTCGGTAATTGTTCCGCCCTCAATACATTCAATCAACTTTTTCTTTGTTGCGCCATCCAATGCGGCGGCGGTTGTTGTTACTTCAATAACTAAATTGTCTTGCTGTGCAATCTGTGCCATAATCGTATTTTTAATTGTTTAATACTCTGTTACTTTTTCGCTCCGGGTTTGTCCTCGGCTTTGGTTTCTTTGGCGGGTTCCGCCGGGATAACTCCCGCCGCTTTCAATTCCGCCAAAATTTCAGCCTTTAACGCCGCTTTTTCCTCGGCTTTGGCTTTCGCCTCGGCTTCTGCCTTTGCCTTTGCATCGGCGGCGGCTTTTTCCTCGGCGGCTTTCTGCTGTGCGGCGGTTCGTGCCGCTTTTTCCTCGGCTTGCGCCTTAACGTACTCGTTGGGGTCGTGCAATACGGTAATCGTGTAACCCTGTTTTTTCAGTGCGTCCAAAATGCCGTTTTCAAAGGACTTTTTGCCGAACTTTTGGACACGGGGAACGGATAAGCGTTTGCCCGTTTCACTGTCAAACTTGCGCACCTCAATAATGCAATGATACAAATGTTGTTCGTTGCTCGGTACAATGTAGTTTTCGGGGGTGACGTCGATAATTGCGACGTCCTTTGTTTTACCCTCAGTTGCTGTTTTTACGTGCATACTCGTTAAATTTACTTGTTATTACTGAAATCTTTTTGTCGAATGGTATTTGCGTTCCAAACTCCAAAATGTTTGTATTCTCCCGCTCAAACCTACGGACAAAGTTAGCGAAATTCAACTTTATACGCAATTCATTCTCCGGGATTAAGTTACGCCCGTACAAATCCAATACCTCATTCCGGGTCAAATGGCGGTACGGTTCCAATTCTGCCAATATCAACATACGCTGCAATTGGGTTGGGTTGTTCCGGTACTCCGTTTCGATAATCTGATTTTGTAGGGCGTCCAATTCTGCCTCACTTGCGCCGCTTTCCTTTGCCAACTTGTAACGGTTCCGCAACTCGCTTGCGTCGTACAAATAGAACTCCGTGCCGTAATTGACTTTTGCAGATACGAACATATTGCCGTATCGCAATCGGCAAACCGTTTCATCGACGAACTGTTGGGCGGCTTCAAAGCCTTTTTTCACTCGGTTTAATACCGTGCTTTGGCTCTCAAATGCGGCTTTAACCTGTTGTTCGTTAAATGCCTCCCGTTGGGTTACTTCCTCGTTTTGTCCGACGACGGCGGTAATAATGTTTTCCCGCAATCTCTTTTCTTCCTCAACGTTATAATCCAAACTTGTACGGTCAACGGTCAACATTTGCACCGGGTTCCGCAAATCGGGTTGTTTGTCCCCGTCCGGTATCGGTATTTCAACAAAGGAACCCGCCCCGGTAATCCGTTTTTCTCCGCACTTAGGGCAACGCATCAATAACCCAGCTTGGTCTAACCTGTAATACCCTTGTTTGTCTTTCAAAAATCCACCGTCGCAATAATCGCCGTTTTCGGCGTTAGTAAAGTCGCACGATTGTTCGTAACCGGAATATATCGGGTACGCCCCGTACATATCCAAATGCCGCTTCGATATATGGAAAAACAAAAACCAATCCAACGCCTCCAATTCTTTTGTTAGCGGGGATTGTTTAACGTCCGGTTCTCGCAAATTCATTGGCTCGGCCCAAAAGAAACGGGCGGGGCAATAGCGCAAATCGTGTGGGTTATCAACCAATAATTCGCCTATATTGCCGCCGTCGTCCTCTGCAAATACTCTGTATCGTTCATCGTCAATAACTGCAATACGTTTATCGGGCTGGCGGAAAATTATCCAATCCATAACACCGGTTGTCCGGTTTGCCTCAAAGGTTATGACGCTTTCGATAGGTAGCCAATAAAAATACGGGGTCGGGTATCGGTCGGCGTGGTTTTGCTCGGCGGGCAAATCAACTATTAAGACGCTGTTTATTTCCGTCTTGAAAAACTCCCAACCTTTCGTACTCCAAATTTCCGGCTCCTTTAATACATCTTGGCGGTAATACTCCCAATCGTCCCGTTGTTCCGTGTTTTGGAATTGATAGTTGAACGCCGGGTTACGACCGTCGAAAATACGGCTTAACTTATCAAAACAAATGCCCGTTACCTCGTTGGTACGAACGGGGTAACGGAACAATGTTTTGAAGATTTTGAATTTATCGTGCGGGATAAGATTTTGAACCCATGCCAAAAAGTCGGTCGTGGGTAAACACATTAAGGGCGTTACGTTGGTTTGGGCGTGAAATTTAATGCGGTTTTGGTGTATGACCGCTTTATTTATCGCCGCCTTTTTCCTCGGTTCCGTTATTTCCTTTCTTATGCGTTTTATATCTAATCCCATTTTCTTTGCTAAATTCAAAAGGTGTTTTTTCGGGCAACTGCCAACCGCCATTGTTAGGCATCCGCAACAGGCGTTCGGCGTGGTTAATCTCAAATTCTTCGGTCGTGTTAAGGGTCGGACACTCCAACACGACCTTTGTAACTTTCGCCGTCATTACTCTTGTGCGGGTTTCAAATCCGTAAGCGGGTTAAACGCCGGGGCAACAATCGCCAAATCGTCCGACCAATTCGGCAAAAACGACCATTGTATTGCGTTGCTGTCCGTGGCTTCCAATCCGCCCAACGTCTTATCGCCGATAAACAACGAACGTATCGGTATCGGGTAATATGTACCGTCGGCATCCCCCTTGATTGCGCCGATTGCGCCGTTTTCATCGAAAATGAAGATACCCAAATTGTCGCCCCAACTTTCGCATTGCATTTCCTTTAATGCCTTGATAACCTCCTGCGGGGCTTTGCGGATAACTCCGGTAAACGGGGTTGGTTCACGTCCAATAATTTCTTCGACGCCTCCCAACGTTTCGTTACCGCCTCCAAAGGTGCGGGCGGCTCCCGCCTCGGCGGTCGGGGCTTGGATATACGGCGAAACTACTACTTTCGTGCTATTCGCCGCCGATAACAGGGGCGTCCACGACGCTAACGCCGTAATCGCTTTTTCACTCGTAAAACTGTTTTTGCTTCCGTCGTCTTTCAAAAGACGTTGAAAAGCCACTTTCTGAACCTGTCCGAAACTTTCCGAACACGTAATTGCGGGTACATCGGGCAACGCCGCCGCCGCTGGACATTTACAAATCATACTTCTTTGTTTTTAACGTTAAAAATATTGTTACTTTCTCCGGGGCTGTCCCTTTGCCCCCTTGTTTCGGTTACAAAGTTATAAACTTTTTCCCGGATAATCTTGCATATCTCAAAAATATTGCTAATTGCGTCGTCTTACGCCTCGGTTTGCGTGTGCGTATGGCTGTATATTGCCGTCCGCAATCTCCTTTTCATATATCCCGGTCAATCCGTCCTCCGGGTCGTCGTGCGTGTTGGCTCCGAAATTGCGCAAAAATCCGGTTACATGGTCGTAAACGGCTTTGTACCGGGTTTCCCAACCGAACGGCATAATTATATGTTGATTAACCATTGCGGACGCTGTTATTATCCGGCTTTCCTTGTTGCCCCCTTGATAAAACGGGTCTGTAATCGCCCGTACTTTCTTTTTAATAACCTTTTCATAACCCGCACCGCCGTTGTTGCTCTCAACCCACGCTTTTTGCGTACCGTTCCGGTTAATCATCGCCGGGACGGTTACGGTTGTAACGTCCGTGTTTTCGTCCGTCATTTCCATATCTGTAATAAGGGCAAACAATATCGGCTCCATGCGCTTTGTTTTCTCGTTGAAAAACATATTGTCGGACTTATACACGTCATACGTTGCGGCAAACAACAGGTCGTCGCCCTCGTCGGCAACGTCAATGTATGCGCCGGAACGAATGTACGTTCCGTAATCGGATTTTTCGACCCACGTTTTGAAAGGTTGGTACAAACGACCCTCGGCGGAACCGGGGTTGCCTTGATACAGGCATTGAAATTGCACCGGGTCTAATGCCTTTTGCGCCTCCAACTTTTGCTTACTGTGTCGGCTTTCCCATAATGCCGCCCCCGGTTCCCGTGGGTCTATCTCGGTCGGTTCCCCGGTTTTCAGTCCCTCAAAGTTTATGCGTACCCACGCCCCCGGCGTTACGTCCTCCAAATCCGCCCAACACTTAACATCAATAATCGTTTCGCCGCTCTTTTCAATGCGCCCTATCAAATCGTCGTCGTGCCAACGGGTGAATACAATCAATTCTTGACTATCGTTGTGTAAACGGGTGCGTACAACGGTCGTGTACCATTTCCACGCCGCCGCCCGTACTATCGGGCTGTTACCCTCGGCGTAATCCTTATACACGTCGTCCAATATCGAAACGTCCACGGTTTTAGACGTCAGCGAACCGCCACGACCGACGACACGCAACGACCCCTTATGCCCGACCATTTCGATAACATCGGAATTGCGCAAATAGGTATTCGACATTGTTACGACGTTCGACCCATTTAAGTACGTGCCGGGGAATAATTCACGATACCGGGGCGTGTCGATTATTCGTTGAACGTCCCGGTTAAAATCCCGTGCGATTGTCGCCGCATACGAACCGATACATATTTTGCGGTCGGGGTTTAACCCCAACATAAATGCGGGTAATTTGCGGCTTGACCCCTCCGATTTGCCATGTTGCGGCGGCTGTTGTACAATCATCTTTCGTATTTTGCCGTGCGCAAACATATCCAACAGGGTATAATATACGACGTGAAAGGGCTCCAATACCAAATCCGGTTGCATATACCGGGCAAAGTTGATAAGACGTTTACGGGCGGCGGCTCGCACCAATTCGCCGGGGTCTGCCTTGATTGCCTCGTACATCTTCAATAATTCCTCGTTGCTCATGGTCGTACAATTTTATCGGGTGTAACTATCAATTCGCCGGGCTTTTTCGGTATCCAATTCAAACACGCCGTTTCGCTCCTTATCCGGCAACGGTTCGGGCTAAACGGACAACGGCAACAAATCGGCAATCTATTTGCAACATCTAAATTTGCATGGTCGAAATACCAAACACCGTGTCCGCAATCCCCGCAATAATGGTTCGGTTTGGTTACAACCTGTTTAACAACATTCATTCGCTTTGCCATTATTGCGCCCCTCCTTTCTCGGCGATTGTCTTTTGAAATTCGGCGGACTGCAATTTGTCTGCGACGGCAAACAACAGGTCGTCCGGGATTGCCTTAACATCGTATTTCGGTTTATCGTCGTCCGTCCCGGCGTTGTATCCGGGGATTTCGATTTTAACGGGTGCATCAAATCCCAACATCTTTGCCCGGCGTTGTTGAATGTTCAACAACAAATCCAAAAACCGGGGATTGCCCGCCGACGTTTCAACGGTCGTTTCGTCATACCCGTAATATTCCGGGTCGCCGTCGGTCGCATCCGTTTTGATAGGACGCCCCCGGTTGGTTTTCTCTTTGGTGCGCTGCTTTCCGGTTTTTGATACCTCCCACGCCTCCCACGCTTGTTGCTCCATTTTATCCAACTTGCGCAATTCCTGTGTAACATATTCGTCGATTGTTTCCAACCGTACCCGCTTCCATTCGATAAGGCATTGTTGCAAATCGTAATAAACCATTTGAAACGAAATTGTATAACCCATTCCACGGGCGGACAAATCCCGGTTCAATGCGTCCGCAATTTCCCGGTACGAATAACCACGCAAAAATAAATCGGCACAAAACCGAATGTCATAAATTCGTTGTTCCTCGGAACGTTTGTTATAGCCTAAAGGCTTCTTTCTCTTTTTCATCGTCAAATCTCTTTTAATGTCAACAGGGGTCAAAATCTGCCTTTTACGCCTTTTCGTCCTTTGGCTTGTTCCTTATCGGCTCCTTTACCTTTGTTCTTTCGTTCGGGCTTTATCCTTTCCCCTGTTTACCTCCTTAAAACGTTGCTTACCCTTTTGCAAGTTATTTGCACGGAATTTCCATTTTAAGAGGCTTTATTGTCTTATCCAATACTTTCTATATCTCGGTGGTTATCTTTTAACCACGGGGCAAATTTACGGCTTTTCCGGTACATTGCCAACCGTTTGTTCTCTCTCACATATAAACGGCAAAACCCCGGCTTTGTTTCCGGGGCTTGCGCTCTCTTATTCGGTCGGTAAATCGACCGTCAGTAACACGGGTTGCAATGGCTTATTAAACGTTAGTACGGACAAATGAATTGTCCCGGCGCACCTGTATTGCGTCAACTTCTAACAACGTGCGGCAATATCGGGTTCCCGCCGTGGCGTCCGGCTCAACTAACCGGGTGCGGATTTGTTCCGGGTATTCCGTCGGGTCGTACTCGACGTTGAAAACAACGGCGGCGTCTAACGTGTGGGTAACTAACAAGCGTTTCCCCAATCGTCCGGCGACTGCCTGTTTTAGTGCTTCAATTGCGTTTCCCTGTATCTCGGTTGTGTCAACCGTGATTTCGTAACGGTCGGGTTTTTCCTCGACCTCCGGTTGGCTTTTGGCAATATCGCCAATCATAACCAACAATTCCGCATCAAACGGGTTTAACTTACTTTCTGTCATCGCTCTAATTTTTTATTCGTTCTTACTGTTTTCGGATATGCCAACCGCCAAAATATCGTTTTTCGGTCGATTCTGTTGTACTTATCGCATTGCCTACCTATTCCGGGGCAATCTTCCCTTTTGATTCTGCAGCGAACGCAACGTTGCGTAAATATTGCGGGGTTGTTGTTGGCTAATCGTGCATCCGCCGCCGTCCATATCTCGGCAATCAATACCATACCCCGGTAAACGCAACGTTCGCCGGGGTTGTACTCTCTGTTTGGGTCAAACGGTTCGGGTTGCTTAACTCTCATTCTTTGCCCGCTTCGTTTACATAGTCAAACAATGCGTCCAAATCTTCCTTTGCGCCTTTTTCGCAAATTCGTACCCTATCGCCGCCCGCTAATGCGGTTTCGACAATCTCACAATTATACCGGGGGGCGTTTATCTGTATCATTGCCGCCGTGGTATTCGTTACAAACTCGTTTCTTTCTTCCATGCTCTCGGATTTTTGAAGTAAATTAAATGCCTCCGTTGGTTCGTTCTCGCTTTGACACGCCCCCAACAAAAGCGTTGCCAAAGATAACAATAAAATCTTTGCTTTCATCGTTTTACCTTTCTTTTAATCCATATAAACCGTATGCCAATGCCGACAAACAATATTTTCGCCTCAATATCAACATAACGGTCGTAACCGTTTATTGCATCAATGGATACCCCAAATTGCCAACTATGATATTGCCAATACTCACGGGCGTAAACATAGACGCCGACCCGTCCGATATGAAAACCAATTTGCGCCGTATGTACGTCGCCATTGTTGCGGATAATTCCAACCTGTTTTTTACTCATATCTCCAAATATATTTTTTATAATGTTTTAAACGTCCCTTACAGCAACTAATAATATTTCCATGATTAAAACCGCATCTTTGCGCATCATGTATGCAATCCCATTTCTTTATAAAATTACCATCTAAATCATATTGATAAACGGGTTTTGCATTGTGATTATCTTTTCCGGTTTTCTTAAACCATGTATTTACTTTCTTCATGGTTTCACGTTTATTATTAATTGCTTTTTGATAATTCAAATTTTGCTTTCTCGTACACCAACGTAAATTAGTCGCATCGTTATTGGCTCGGTTGCCGTCGATATGGTCTATTTCCGGCAAATTGTCCGGGTTCGGAATAAAAGCCTCCGCAACTAATCTATGAACGAAATATGTTTTGTTTTTACCATTATCTGATAGTATTACCCGCATATATCCATTTTTACTAATAGATTGCTTTCGTATCGCACTTTTACCCGTTCCCCGATAATTTACAGACTTTATATTACCTTTGTCTGAAACTTCATAATTAGCGTTTATAAACTTCCAATTTTCCATCTTTTTTTTTGCAAAGATAATATTAAACCATAATACAACAAACTAATACGCTTCTTTTATTTTATTGTATGCCTCTTTATCCAATACCATAACTTTAGGATATTCGACAATACAACCTTTTGTATATACGAGATTATAGATACCCAATTGCCCCTTAATTGGCATTTCAATAACACGTCTTGGGTTGCGCATCATCCATCCGAACCCCTTTGTTATTTTCGCCCTCTTTTCCTTTGGAATCCGGGTGTTTTCCCAATCCTCCGGCGTAAAATCTTTTATCGGCTTTACGTCGTACAACTCAACCAATCCCAAAGTAACGCCGCTTTCCATTCCCGGATAAACCGGGGACGCTGCGGAACATATCAGCACGTCGCCACGGTATGACGTGTTTTTGCTCCGAACTTCAATTGTCTTTTTCCCGTAAACAATACCGTTTTCGTCCTTGTACGCCTCCGTTACCAAATCATTTGCGTATGGCTGTTTTACGGTCAACGCACGCCAACGGTCGTGTTTTTCCGGGTTGTAATCCTTATTGCTGTACTGCATATTTACTTTTTATTTTCGGGTTCCTCGGTTTCGCCGTCGGGTTCCGGGTAATGGATAAATCCAATTTGCCGGACGTTTTGGATTGGCTCGTAAATGATAACGACAACATCGCCGTCCGTCCTTACTCCGACCAATCGGCAATCGGCGGGAACCTCAACCCGTATTTCACTTTTCATTGTTAAACAAATCCCAATTAACAGGGACACAATACCCCGGCAATTCTCCCCGGTCAATCCCCAGCGGATTAACAATACTATCTTTCCAATAGATACGGGGTTGTTCCGGGCGTCCCTCCCAATGTTCCGTAATTGTGTCGTAAATCAATCGTATTTCCCGTTTCGGATATTTGCCGCCGCTCTGCAACCCGATTTTATACAGGTCAACGAACGGATACGACAATTTGATTATCCCAATTGCCCGGTCGTACATTCCCGGCGGGATTGGCTCCACGCTTGCAAAGGTGCGGAACCCGTGGCGTTTTGCCCGTGCCAACACATTAACCCGCATCATATTTGGGTCGGCGTTCGGCTCCAATTCGTCGCAACCTGTCAACGTTGCGCCCAAAGCGATACGGGACACGTCCCAACCCTCGGACGCCTCGGCAAAATCAATGAAGCGGTTCAACCCCTCGGCGCATTTGCTCAATATCTTAACCGGGACGCCGTGGCGTTGGCATACGCCGACCGCTTGACGGGTCAACCGTTCCGTTTCCGGCAACAACGGGTCGGTCGTGAACGAAAAGAATAACCCCGTTTTCTGCAATTCCTCCTTATGCGCCAACAATTCGTTTTTGAAAATATCCAAAGCGTATGGATATTCCCGCAACGTCTTTTTCAACTCCGGGCGACTGCCTTCCAATACCTTTGCGCCACGACCTTTGCGCAAATAACAGTAAGTACAACCGTTGGAACAACCGACAAAGAAATTGGCGGCGTTCTCGGCGTATTCCCCGGCTTTACCTTTTGGGCTGTAAATAACCCGTCCGTAAATCGCTCCCATATCGTCAACGGCTTAAAATGGTAAATCGTCGTTTCCGTCGGGGGCGGGTGCATCCGGCACGGGCGGCGGCGGTACTTGCGCCCCGGCTCCGGTCGCTTTCGGGGTCAACATTTCCATATCGGTTGCGACTATCTCGGTAACATACCGTTTGACGCCTTGCGCATCGTCATAACTCCGGGTTCTCAATTCGCCCTCAATATACAGTTTGTCGCCCTTTTTGACGTACTGATTGGCGACCTTTGCCAACCCGTTTTGCAATACGACGTTATGCCATTCGGTACGCTCCGGGATTTGCCGCCCGTCCTTTGTGGTATAACCTCGTTTCGTGGTTGCCAACGAAAAGGTCGCCACGCAACCCCCGTTGTCGAACTCCTTAAAATCCGGGGCTTTCCCGGTATGTCCCATCAAAATAACCTTGTTTACACTCATACAAAAAACGCTTTAATTATCCAAACAATGATACTATACAACGCCCACATATAAGACGCAACCGTTAACGTCACGAACGTGTATAACGCAATTTTATATCCGGTTTTTGATTTTATTTTCATTTCACTTGAATTTTACGCAATCCAACAAATATTGTTTCTTATTATCCGACCATCCGGCGGCATGGTTTATCGCTTTTCGGTCGTCGTCGTGTACGAACTCACAAACCCAACCGCCGACGCTTGATTTTTGAACTAACCGAACCAATTTTCCAACTATAAAAGAACGCAATTTGTAATACCCGGAATTTTCCCCAACAAACAAAACCCGTCTTTCTGCATTTATTTCGGGCGGATTTTCGATTTGCGGGCGTTTCTCCCTTTCCGAATATGTTTGTACCCGTCTGAAATCATTTTTGATTGAACGGCGGGAAATTGCCCCGTAATCGGGTTGCCTCTTTTTGATTCTCATTTTTTATATCTCCATTTATAACCCTTATGCAAATTTCCTTTCCCTTTACATACCTTACAAATTGCCGTTGCCGAAAAATTGCCTTTTCGGGCGGCTTCTTGTATGCTAACAAATACATTTACAACAATACCGTTTTTTATTTGCTCAACCGCTTTTTCGTGGTGCGGTTTCGCTTTTTTTCCAATCCATTTAGATTTTGTTATTGGGTTATTCTGATTTTCTTTAACCGTAACCCAACGCAAATTATCTGCATGGTTATTGGCTCGGTCGCCGTCGATATGGTCGATACATGGTTTGTTTTCCGGGTTCGGAATGAAAGCCGCCGCAACTAAGCTATGAACACGGAACATTTTCCCAGTTCCATTTTTCCATAAACTAATTATTTTATATCCTTTCAAATATCCGCCTTTCATTAGAAACGCATCCTTTTTTAAGGAACGAACATTGCCATAATTAGAAATTTGATAATGTCATTTGTAACCCTCAATATCTTTCCAAATTTGCATACTCATTTTTCATTAATTCAATCATTCTCATATTGCCGGAATATATACGCATTTTCGTTTTATCCCCATTCTCCCAACATGAATGATGTTCAAAACATAGTATATTTATATTTCTTGCATCATGCGCCATTTCGGGAAACGCTCCACGGGTCAATATATGCGAACAATACGCGGCGGAATAATTCCGTAACGGCTTTAAACATTCCTCGCATCTGTGCGGCTTATGCTCCCAAACCCACCGGAAAAACCGTTCGTTTGCCTGTGGGATATTCCCACGACCAAAAACGCAATGCCCGAACAATTCCCGTTGGATTTCGACACGCAACCGAATATCCATTGTAAACCGCTTGTAATCCAATAGGGGGCAAAACCCCCTATCGGTTACAAATTGATATTCCTCCCGGTCTGTTAGCAATATCGGCTCCATTGCTTACATATCCGCCGTTTCGTCCTCCGGGTCGTCCTCGTTAGCCGGGTCGCCGACCTCCGGGAACAATCCGCCCTCCTTTTCCGGTTCTGCGACCAAACCCGGTGCGGGTTCGCCGTCAGCCCCGAACAATTCCAATTGCGCCTTTTTGCCTTTGAACAAAAATGCGTAAACCTCGTTTTCAATGTCCGCAACGATTTCTTCCAATTCTTCCTCAAAACCGAACGTTTCGGTATTGAATTTCAGACGGGGCGAATTTATCGCCGTCTTTTGGTTGTTGGATACCGTGAACAATCCCGTAAGGACGACCCCAACGTTATCGTCTTGACCGGAATAGGACACGCCCCGAACCTCAATGTTTTTCAACATTTCGTCGGCGAAATTGCGGGCGACCTCCTTTTGGTTCTTGTTCGCCTTAAAATCGTCGGTTTCGACCATTGACAAAAAGGACGTGATATTGAAAATACGTCCCATGATTGGGCGCAAGCGGTCGAAACATTCCCGCAAATCGGGGTGTATGTCCTTTGCGCTCTCGACGTGGTATTTGTTCGTATAACTTTCGTTGCCGATTGTTTCGGTAACTTCATAATGAACATCCAACCCGCCGTCTTTTAACGTCTTGACTTTCGATAATGCAAACGACTTTTCCGACGGTATCGGCATTACGTTTGCGGTTTCTTTTTTCTCACTCATATTTTGATAATTTATTTGTTGTCGGGAACCCGCCCGGCTCGGGTTTTATAATAATCCTTTCAATATATGCTTTACGGTTTCAACATTCCAACCGTCGCCGATTAAGTCCGCCGCTTCTTGATAGGTTACGCAACTTGTATATCCAACGGGTATGGTTTGCAACCGTTCTAATTCTGTTTGCGTAAATAATCGCACCGAATTTGGATTGCCTTTTTCCTCAAAAACGACCGTAAGAAATCCTTTTTTTGAACGATTAAGGCACATTTTTATAAATGATTCTTTATTTGAACTTTGAACGCTTCCAGCATAATTACGGACTATACATACGCTTTTTTTTCGGTCGGTATATCCACTTTCTAAAATGCTTTGTAACTCAATTCCTTTGTCCTTAATATTCAAATCAACATCTAAATTAGTCCAATAATAACGCTTGCGCAATTGTGCTGAAAACAATGATGAATTTATAAAAATACCCGTTACGCCCAATAATTCGTCAATTGTGTTTTTTTCCTCAACCCTCATTGACGCTACATTTTCTAACATAAAATTACGGGGCGTCGTTTCCCCTCTAATCCTTAACCATTCATGAAATAATGAACTTTTTTCCCCTTTCAACCCCTTACGGTTTCGCATTAAAACGCTTAAATCTTGACACGGCGAACCGCCAATTAACAAATCAATTTTCCCAACCTCAAACAAACCGTTAGCGGTCGTCAATATGCCATCCTTATAACTTACTTTGCGAACGTCCCCAATTTGTATTGTTTGGGGGAAATTATATTGCGTACATTTAATTGCGTGCGGTTTAATTTCCGCCGCAAAATACTTTTCAATTTTAATTCCCAACTGATTGAGTGCTATTTGTCCGCAACTCATTCCATCAAATAAACTTAATACTACCATATTAAAATTCGCTTTCGTCCAACAATTCCCGTGTCTTACTATTCGACGGAACAGCCGGGCGTTCCGGGACGGGTTCCCCGGTTCCGATTGGTTCCGTTACCGGGTTGGGGTCGTGGAACTCAATATTGCGCCCGCCTTTGGGCTTTTCCGGCTCAAATTGGGCTTTGAGTTGTTCCGCCGGGTATTCCTTTTGCACCAACTCAATAATCCCCAATTCGACCAATTCCGGGACGCATCGGCGTAATGCCTTAACGTCCTGTAATGCGTCGTGCGCCGGGAATGTTTCGCCGGGAAACAACTTTGCAAATAATTCCTCCAATTTGGGGAATTTCCCCGGTTTGCCATCCTGATACAATGCGCCGACAAATTTAATAGTTTTCATCATTGTATCAATGCGCTTTCCTTTGTGCAATGCGTCCTCGGCTTTGGCGTCGTAATACTCTTTGCCGCAATAACGCAAAATGTTCGCTTTCAACATCGACGTATCGAAATAAATGTTGTGCGCACATACAAGCGGTGCGGCGGCGGCATCCGTCAAAAATTCGTCGATAACCTCGGCAAACGGTACACCCTCGGCAATTGCCCGTTCGGTCGTTATCCCGTGTATTGCGGTTGTTTCCGGCGGTATCTCGTAATTGTCCGGCTTAATTATAAAACTGCGTTCTTTGTCGCCGAACGCCCACGCCAATTGTACGACGTGCGGGAATTGGTTAAAATCCGCATCCCATTTCAAACCCTTTGCGGGTACTCCTGTTGTTTCGCAATCGAAAAAACAAATGTCCTTTAATTCAAATTTCATACTCTCGTTACTTTTTTGTTCGTTAAAATAATCGTTTTTGCCCGTCGTCGTTGGGCGTTTGCTCAACATATTTTGCCCGTGTAATCCAAACGCACCCGCAACGCAAACACTTTATCCGGCTGTAATGCTTTGGCGTGTATTCGTGGCGAATAATCCGCCAACCCGCCAACGGGTAATTTTTACGCTTTCCGTTACACTTGCAAAACATATCATTTATATTTCCATTTAAAACCAAATGCTGTTTTCAACGCGCCATTACAACAATTACTTATAGAACTACGTCTAAAACCTAAACTTCTTTCAACTTCCATTGCTGTAACCCATTCTTTTATAAAGTTACCCGATAAATCAAATTGCAAAACTGCCTTGCCTCCTTTATTTAGTTTTTTACCAATATACGTATTGGGGGCTTTTAAATTATTGCTATTTTGTTTTGCTGTTACCCATCGTAAATTACTGACTTTATTATTAATTTTATTACCATCAATATGGTCTACTTCCGGCATATTATTTGGGTTAGGAATAAATAATAATGCTACAATTCTATGTATTACAACATTTTCTTTTTCCCTATTTTTACATAATGATACAAACAAATAACCACGCCTTAATGATTGTTTCAAAATACGTTCTTTTCGTATTCTTGTTTTATTACCGCATTTTTCTAATCTTTTAATAGACCTAATTTGCCCGTAATTACTAACCTCATACAACCCTTCATATCCGGGTATTTCTTTCCATATTTCATTTTCCATAATCAAATTTCATTTGGGTCTGCAATATACAAACAATATTCTTCACTTGCAAGTTGTTTTAAAAATTCGATATGTTCTATTAATTCAGCATTGCTCAACTCTGCAATTGTCCGCAATCTGGTTTCATATTTCCCGGTGTTAATATCCGGGGTTTGCTCATACATAACCGGGGACAACTCACGCAATCGGCGTTCTGTTTGTTCCTCTGTCAGACGCTCGCCTGCCTCCCAAATTCCGGTTCTGAATGTTGGTACAACATAGTTGAAATAATAGCCTTTCAAAGCCTCGGACGAACCGGGCGACGCAACAATAAACCGGGCAATTATCCGGGAACCTTTCCAACCCTTGAAAAATTCGTTTAATTCGCCCATGTACATTGCCAACCCGCCGTTATTATTTATCGTCCCCGTTGCCGTTATTTCTCGCTTTCTCATCGTCGATTAACTTTTGCATTGTGATATTAAACGCTGTCATTCCAACCGCACGGATAAACGCCCGTTCGCTCGACGAATACCCGGTTGCGACCTTATCCAAAACTTTTGCGAAAAGAATAACGAAATTTCCCAGTTCCCAATGCCCGGTATTGTGCATACGGTCGATAACGTGCGCCCGCAACCTCGTATTATTCCGGGTCGCATCCTCACGGGCTTTCTCCCGGTCGTTCCAAAGGCTCGTTAATTGGCGTTTCACGTTCTCAAAAAACAACGGCATTTTCAACACGTCCGCAATTGTCATTTCTTTAACTTCCATATTGTTTTGTTTAAGGGACGCCGGGGAACCGACGCCCCGGTTAATTTCTCGGTTTCGCTGTATTCCTCAATAATCAAATCGTCCTGTCCTCGCATGACTTCCTCAATAAATCCTTGATACCCTTCTTTCCGGGCTAATTCGATAAGGGATTGCAGACGTTTTGCGCCCAAACTTTCGCCCCTCGCAATGCGGAATACCTTAACGGTCGGATTGCTTGCGATAATCAATTTTGCGGCAACCTCCATTATTTGACTATCCGACACTTTCCCGGCGACAAACGGCACACCGTTTAACTCCAACCCGTCGTCCGTGAACGTCAACCCGGCAATCGGCAATTCCGATTTCGCAATAAGGGTTTCCCGCTCTTTGAGCAAATCCGACAACTTTTTTTCGTGGGTTTGGGCGACCTTTTCGGCGGCGTCCTTTTGCTTTTTCTTCGTCAGATAGTCCACAACCAACGCATTGATTTTGTTGTGTTCCTCGGCTTGTTTGAGGCGTTCGGCTGTATCCAAATTCTCCGGGTTGTTTTCCTCGTACTTTGCCAACCATGCGGCGGCGTTGTTCTTGCGGGTTTCGTAATCGGCTTTATCCGTTTGGATTTGCGCCAATGTTTCGTCGTATTTGTCGGCGGCGGCTTTCGCATCGGCTTTGCTCTTTTTCTTTGCCGCTTCCAATGCCTTTTTTGCCTCGGCAACAATCCGGTCGTATTCGGCTTGGGCTTCCGCCTCATACTTTATTGCGGCGTCAATCTCTGTATTCTTGGTTTCCTCGGCGGCTTTGATACGACCGGGGATTGCCTCCAATTGTTCCGTCCGGGTTTGCAATGCGGTACGCACGGTTTTCGCTTTCTCAATCAACCGGGCGTTCTCGTTTTGTTCCTCCATTAAATCGGCAATGTCGATTTTCTCGGCATACGTTTTGACGTCGCCCGGTTTCAACTGCTTTTCGGCGGCGGCGCAAATGGTCGTGTACGTCTTGACCTCGGCGTTGGCGTCCTTTCTTTTCTCCTTAACGGTCATAACCTCGGCGTCAATCTCGGCAATACGTTTTTGCACATTCTCCGGCAACAATGCCCGGACGTATTGCACTTGCTTTCGGCGACCCTCGGCGGTTTCAGACCACCGGGAAAACTCCACGGCGTCAAAATCCGTATATCCGAAAACCTTTTGCAACATACTTACGTTATCCGACCGCATCCCGGTTGTTTTCTGTTTGATTGATAACGTACCACGGGGGTTGGCTTTGGTAAACCGCAATTCAACGTCGTATTCCTCGCCGTCGTCGCCGACAACCATTTTGGCAAACCCTTTGTCCTCGCCATTACGCAACACGGCGTCCCGGTTCCCGGTCAACAACGCCCCGATTGCCTTTAATAGCGTGGATTTTCCTAACTCATTGTCCCCGATAATGAAATATACATTACCCTCAAAATCTGCGTTGAACTCCTTAATTACTTGGAAATTCGACAACTCTAATTTTTTGATAATCATTTTATCGCTCTTTTTATGCCGGGGTTGCCCCCGGCGGTTACTACTTATTTGTTTGTTAATATCATTCTTTGGTGTATCATGCTTTGCACCTTGTTAAGCGCATCCCGGTTGGCGTCAACCTCCGACCGGGTGCAATCGGCAATAAAGTTTTCCAAACGCTTATACAGGTCGTCCAACTCTTTTGCCGTCATTGCATGGCGAACGGCTCCCAATTCGTCCTTATCCATTTTTGCAAACTCGTTTAAGGGTTTCCAAATCGCAACGTTTGGGGTCGTCGGCGTTCTTTGTCGCATCAATTAACGGCATATCATTTGTTTTTGCCGTCCAACTTTTACCCGTAACGGGCGACGTGTAAGTTACTTTGTAATGTCCGTACCCGGCAAACTCAAACCGGAAATCGCTGATTGTTGTTTTCGCTCTCATTGCTTTTATTTTTTTAGCATTACCGGGAAAACGCCCGGTCGTTGTTATTTCATGCCACAAAAATACGGGGAATATTTTAATTACCAAAACTTTTTCTTTTTATTTTCGTGTTAGGGCAAAAAAAATCCCGATACGGCGCAAGTCGTCCGGGATAAAATCAAAATAATTTCATTTGCGTATCTGTTAAGACGGCAATAACGCCGTCAACTTTTTGTTCCCATGCCGTCCGGGTTGCAATCTTTTCCGGCGTTGGGTTCCGTTCGCACCTCCGTTGGTTGTGGCGCATCTGTTTAACAATGTACGCCAATTCTTCCAACGTTATTTTCGCCGGATTTTCGATTTGCGGGCTTTTGTTTTCGTCTGCCATACTTTTACCCATTCAAACAAAATAATCGAAAAACGGGGCTTAAAATAAACGGTCGTGCATCGGGGTGGGCAAATTCTCCAAAACCCAACGGGGGTTGTTGTGCAAAATGTACCGTCCAAAGTGCATTATCATAAGGGCGTCGGCGTTCCACAACGTCGCCTTAACATCGGGGTAATAATCGGCGGCGGCTCGTTGGTATCGCTTTTTGCGCTCCGGCTTTTCCTCTCCCTTAACCCGCAATTTCAATTCATTTTGCCATTTTTGGGGGTGTACCAAAACAAACGGTACGTCGCACATGGCAATTATCGTTTTCAGTATCTCGAACTCGGATAACAGTTTTTGAACCCGGAACGCCTTACCGGGGTTGTCGTTCACGTCGTCCGGGCGCAATTGAACCTTTTCGACGAATACCAACGGGCGGCAAATACTTTTCATATAATCAAACCATTGCCGCAACTCCATAAGGTCGCCCGGCATTTTTATTACCTCGGTTTTATGGTTCGGACGCCAAACGGCAATCCCCCCGGTTTTTCCGGGGTCAATCCCAATAATACAATCAATCGTTATTTTGTTCATTTCCAAAAATCTAAATAGTTATCAATCTGTAATTCGTCGGCAATCATTCGGTCAAACGTCCGGGCAATCTCTTTGTCCCTCGCTATCTCATACGCCGTAAAATCCAACTCCGGGGCGTCGGTTCCCTTACGTTGGACGTGGTACGCCTCGTACTTGTTGACGAACCCACGGGCGACACGTTGCATATATCGGGCAAATGCTTGTTTGCGGTCGTCTTCGGTTCCGGCAACCTCATTGGCAAAACCCAACTTTCGCAACCAATCATAAATTAACATCCCGTCAGTAATCCCCAACACAAACCGCCCGGTATATTTGTATTGCAAAAATACCTCCCTACATCGGGCGACGGTTTGGTTGTGATAATACCGTTTTTCCTCCGGCGTCAATTCCTTTTTCGGCTCCGGCAATGCCTTATACGCTTTATGTATAACCCCGTTTTGTTTCCGGCGGTATGCGTTCAATATCTTTGCGAAATAATCGGCGTTAAACTGTTGGTAATGCTTTTTGTCCGGGTTGCCTTGACTGTCTTTCGGCAAATAGTCGTCCAATTCCCCGGTTGTCGCCAACTCAAATGCCAACTTAATATCCGCCAATGTCATTTGCGAATAGTATTTTTTGAGTATATCCAACAACCGGGTACAAATGTACGCCCAATCTTCCGGATTGGTCGGGATTATATACCCGACGTCCATTGCAATAAACCGGAACATTTGCCCGGTTTTCGCAATCAACGTGCCGTCGTCAATATCGGCAATTTGCATTTTCGTTGAGGCGGCGAAAATGTACTTTTCGACCCCGGATAACGATTTGGCAACCTCCGGTAATTGCAACATTTGTCGGCGTATGTCGATTGCTTTTGTACCGGGCGTTGGGTTGTATATCGCCAACGCCACGGATTGCGTATTTACTGTTTCCGGCAAATTTTCCATAATCAATAATCGTTGTTAAGAAATTCCATTGCGCCCGCCACGTTCAACAGTTTTTGCGGGGCTTGGTATTCCGGTTTCAAATGCAATTTCTTTTTCTCAATGTCGCCCCGGATAAAATTGCGTACCGTCGCAATCCAACCCGTGCGGGTTCGCTTAACGCCCTGTTTGGTTTCCGACCAATCGGCGACCGTGTGGAAATAATAAATCAAATCGACCTTTTCAAATTCCGGCGTCGCAAACAGTTTTTCAAACTCGGAATAATCATTTACGCCGTCCGCCCCGAACTTAACCAATTTGTAAACATCGGAATTGCGAAATATTGACGTTATTTTTTTATCGTTCTGAACCTCCAATTGTTCATCCGGGAACAAATCCCCGGCAACTCCGTTGGCGGGTTTATCCTTATCAATACCAAAAGATTTATCTATTTCAGTATTTAATATATGGTTGGATTTTCCAACCGGGGTGGTTGGATTTTCCAACCGGGGGGGTGGTGGTGTTTCGCAACCGGGGTGGTTGGATTTTCCACCCGGGGGGGTGGTGGGATTTTCCAACCACTCCAAAACCGCCCAATAATTCGTCGTATATTCGCAATAACGAACCTTATTTTTTTCGTACTCAAATTTGTTAATATACTGTTTCTCAACTAACGATTTGAGTATTTTAATAACGGTCGTTTTATCTAACCCCGTCCACTCAATTAGGTATTTCAACGAACCCTTAAAACGGCTTTCCCCGTCTTGACTAAACCCATGAATTAAAGCGAAAACCAATAATTCGTTCCCTTTTAATTTCAACCGGGTAATCATCGGGGCTAAAATCGTTATAAAATTGCTATCTCTTATTGTCATTTCTCACAAATTTAATGTTTATACCGTCTTTCCTTCCCCCTGCATTACAGGGGAAACGCATACATGAACCGTTGGATTTGTGGAAAAAACAACATTCGCAACCCTGCCAACCCGTCCGTTTTTCGGCTCTAATTTCCACATGATTAACAACAATTACGTCGCCAACCGAAATTTCAATTTTCTTTTCCATTGTCGCCGCCCTCCAATTGTTTAACAGGTTTCCACGCTTTGCGCACTCTTAAAACATTGTCCGGGCTTTCGTTCGGAACCAATGAAACAACAGGGAAACGGGATTTGTCGCCGGGCTTTTGGGTCGTGGCAAATTGTACGTTCAAATCAAATATAATTCCCTTACAAAATCCCCGTTCCGCCAACATACCGTCGAATGTTTCCCGGATTTGCGGGATTGTGGACGCCGTACCCTTTGTTGAAAACTGCCATACCCCGGCAACGCCACGTACCAACGGTACAATAAAATTCAATGTCAACGTAATTTCCCAACCGTCGTGTCCGTCCTGTTTGCTTTTCCGATTGGGGTAACGCTTGGTAATAGCCAACATCAAATTCGGGTATTCCTCCGTTGTCAATGTTTCGTACTTTTTGCCGTCCCAAACTTGGAACGTTTCGCCGTCGCCCGCCGCAATCAATCGTCCGTCGTCGTCCCGGTACTCGTACCGCTCGTTGCATACTTTCGCCGGGTCGTCGTCCGGGAATACGATTTGTATTGTTTGGGGCTTTTCGCCGTATGCCTGTGTAAATAACCCGGCATACTTTCCCGTTGGTATGAAATAATCCACGCTTTGCGGGTATCCGTTGGCGTTTTTCATTCCGATTTTTATTTGTCCGACACGGGGCAAAATCAAACGGGATTTTTCCGCCTCCGGTCTGATAATCCTACCTTTTATACTTCCATTCATAACCTTTATGTTTTTTGCGTAATCCTTTGCAACATCTAACTATTAGCGAATTATTAAAACCGTCCCTTTCTGCTAAATTTATAGATTGGTATTCTTTAATAACAACGCCGTTTTTGTTTATCAAATCTTTTTATCGTTTTCATATTTCGGGGTCGTCGTTCAACAATCTTTTCTTATTCTCGTTTTTGGGCTTTTTTGGCGCATTTGCGGGCTTTTGTTCCTTTTCCGGTGCAACATTCCGTTTTATCGTCTTTCGCCCCGTGGCGGGCTTCTTTTCCGCCTCCTTTGCCGTTTTCCCGGTGCGTTTCATAATCTTTGTTTTCTTAATCTCCGGTTCCGGCGTTTGTTCCGGGGCAACCGCATCCGCTTTGACGGTATCGGCGGCGTCCGTGGTTTCGTCCGGGGTCGCCTCTTTGGGGGCTTTCGTCTTAATCAATTCCGCCAAAGACAACGATATTACATTTTGGGACAAATCCGGGGCGTCGTCCAATACAACCATACCATTAACCGACGTAAACGTATTATCCCGCTTTTCGTCCTCAATGGCGGCAATCTCCAACAGATAGGGGATTTTGCGTATATTGGGGCTTTCGGTTTGCTCTTTCAGATTGTACGACGGTTTTTTGCGCCAATCTTTCGGGCTGAAATTGAAAATACGGGTAACGGGGAATTGCTCAAAATTGACATTCCACATATCCCGGTACATCCCCAATTGTATTTCGCTTTCCTCGTAAAAGCCTTTGCGCCCGCTTTTGAAATCGACAATTGCGTTAATCCGGTCGTCGCTTCCAATCTTTGCCCGCATTGTGCACGGGCAATCAATCATTCCGGCATACTTGTAATACGGGTGTACCAACGCAATTTCAACGGCTAACGGTCGTACATCATAATCCAACACGAATTGCGCAAACGCCAATACGTCCTTTTTCAAATCGTCAGCATAATAAATAAAGTCGTCCGGCAATCGGTAAACCTCAATGTATTCTTTTAATTTGCCTTTCAGTCCGTCCAAATCATACGCCCGGTTAATCAATAATTCCTCAAATGCGGCGTGCATAAACGTTCCATACGCCGCCCGTTCTCCTTTGTATCGCTCGGCTTCCTCAATGCCTTTGTTCGAAATCCAATTTATAAGGTGCGGGGCTTTGGGTAATGTTTGTGACAATATGGTTGTAACAGACGGGAAAAACTCCGGGTTCCCGTCGTCGTCATATCGGTAATAATAGCGGTGTCCTTTGCTGTTTAGCTGCCAAACCTTATACGTCGGTTCAATCAACGCACCATCAAAAAACATTGCTTTCATTTCCTCAACGGTCATGCCCGGCAAAATCTCATAAGCACCGGCGGGCTGTCCTATTTCCAACGCCTCCATATCCGGAACAATCTTTTGTTGTTCGTCGTCAATTTCCGGGGATTTATCAGCTGGCAAATTTCCCATTGCTTCCGCTAACTTTTTAACCGCATTCCCTGAACTACCTATTGCGTTTGCAATACTCATGTCTTTTTGTTCGTTTCTTTTCGCTCTCATTTCTTTAATTCATTTATAGATACATAACACATTAATCCACACATTGCAGAAAATAGAAAGAGTATATTATTCCAAAATCCGCATATAAAACAAATTACACCCATTATTCCAAACGACCATAAAAATAATTTTGCTTGGAATTTTTCAGAAAATAACGTATCTGTAATACGTTCCATCTTTTCAATTATCTTTTTACTAATCATCGCACAACCCAAATAAATAATCAGCCGTACAATCCAACATTTCGCAAATAATAACGACCCATTCCGGGACAATCCGTTTGGTCGTGCCGTTACATAAATTAGTCATATTTACCTGTTGTGCGCTCTCGCTTGCACCCTCAAAAAGACGGGCGGCAATGTCTTTTTTCAAAACCTTTTTCCCGTTCGCCTCGGAACGGGCGATTGCTTCGTTTACTTTTAATCTCAATGCCATAACTTAAATTTTTTTTGTTAATAACTTGGTTCGTTGCTCTCTTTGTATCCGCAATTGCGGCACGTTTTTTCCTCCCAAATCGGGCTATATTCCGGCGGGGTAAAATATCCGTCGCCTCCGGTACGTCTATACTCGCCGTCTGTAACCTCCATTTCCCCGCCACTCTCCGGGCAATCATCGTCGCCAATCAATACACATTCCAACAGGGCGTACAAATGGACGGAACGAACCGGGGAAATACCAATTGCCCGGATAACGTCCACCATTTCCACAACGGTAACATCCCGTTCGTAACAATCGGCGACCGGGAACCCCCAATTGTCGCTTATGTCCTCGATAATCTGTTTGTTGATTAACTCCGTAACGATTGTTTCGGATACTTGGTTGGATGTTTTTCCGCTTTCGGTCGCCAACATTTTTAATTTCTCACTTTCTTTTATTTTCATATCATTCCCCGGTATCCCTCCGGGTAGGCTGTTAATATTTTGTTCTGCAAAGGTAGAAAGTTTTTTTAATTACCAAAAATATAATCTTTGTTTGTGAAATCATTTTTGCCGGGTGCGTGGAATATCCGATTTTTAACCTACCTTTGCAATACCGCATTACCAAAAATCGCTCTCGGTTACTGCGTACCGACCCCCGGCGTATCTGTTACGTTCGGGGGTTCATTTTTTCCAATGCCATTTGTTCGGCACAATAGCAATAACGGTATATTTCGCCATAATACCCCGTTTGCTTAACAATGGTTTGTATAACGTCCGCCGGATATTCCCCAAACGCCACATATTCGTATTGCGTTGGGTCTAACCCCAATGCGAACTCAAACGTAATGTCAATATATTTGTCCCCGACCCGGTTAAATGCGTGGTCAATTGGTATAAATGCGTTCGTTTTTCCCTCAACGTATTGCACCCTTTCGGGAAATAACAACGTCAGCAAATGCGCATTTTTATAACACTCTTTGACTACCGGGCGAACCGTCCGGCGTATCAATTCAATTTCCCGTTCATCGAATACGTCCGCCGCTTTTACGACCTCAACACGTTTTGCGACGGCGATTGTATCGGTAAAATATTGTCTTTGTCGGTCGGGCAAATCCAATCGTAAGAACGCCCGCATTTCCTCAATAATTACGCTTTCCATATTCTCGTTTTAATCATGTATTCCAAATTCGCAATCCCCCCATTGGTCGAAATCCGCCCCGTCATAACTAAACGGGTAACGTTCCGTTTTCGGGCAATCCGTCCAACATTGACGCCGGACGTTATTTATTGCAACCCGTTTCGGATTATATCCCGGCTTTTTCTTTTCTCTCAATTGGGCGGAGCAACTCTTACAACAACAACGCCCCCAACCCCGGCGCAACTTACAATGTTCGGCGTCTTTGACACAACGGAAAGCACGGCGCAATAATTTGTTCGCCATTTCAACGCCTACTAACTTAATCAAACCAGAAACGCCAACCAACGTGTTAATCTTTTTGCCGTTGAACAATCCGTTTACTTTGATTTTGAAAGTACGGTTAATCTCTCTTGTTGTATATTCCAAACCGTTGTAAATATCTGCGGGCTTCATTGTATCGCTCTTTTTGTTGCCGGGAAAACGCCCGGTCGTTTTATTAACATGGCACAAAGATAAGGCATTTTATTTTAACTACCAAAAGAATTTTCTTTTATTTTCGATTTGCGGATAAAAAAAGGTTCTTTTGGCTCCCTGCAAAGTTATTTTTGGCGAATTTTCATTTTAAGCCACTTTATTTGCCGGGGTGGTACTTTATCCATTCAAACAAAATAATCGAAATACGGGGCTAAAAACGGGCAAAAACAAAAACGGGGTTGCAACGCTTGGTTACAATCCCCGTTTCCCGGTATTATGAACAATAAAACTTACTTTTCTATGGTTACGAACTCAACGCCCATTATTTTTGTTGCCGGGTTCTTGCTTACAACATCAATTTCCCGGTTCTTTATCTTTTTGGTTTTCCAAAGGAACCCCAAAAACCGTTTGTATTGTACAGTTTCGACAATCAACAGACTATCCCGATTTATATGCGTCCCGGTAAATTGTCCATCTGACGTGGCGCATCCGTGCAACTCAAACCACGGTTCGACAATATCGACGCATCGTAGAACGGTCGTAACCGTATCGCCGGGCAAATATACAACACTATCCCGGACGGTTGCCCGCAATTCGTTGATTGTTTCCATTTGGGTTGTTGTAACCCGTTCCAAATCCCGGTTCTTTGCCCGCAACGTCTTTATCAACGCCAAATCGTCCGCCCGGTACTTTTTGTATTCCGCCAATGACAACTCCAAATTCCCGACTTTGATTGCGTTCAAACTATCTTTCGTTTGGTACCGGGAAACTTCCTGCAATAACGTTTCCGTATTGGTTCTGTATTTGTCCATTTCCCCGGTCAACGTATTAATCCGGGAACGTTGCACCCATATAGTGACAACGGCGGCAACCGCCAAAGCAATTGCCGATATTATTAAATATTTTTTCATAAGATACGTTTTATCGCTTTATAATGAATTTTTGCAATACGTTCACGCCCGGCGTCTGACAACATAAAACGGCAATCCTTTTCATTATCAAAGAAAAAGTTTTCGGATAAAACAGCCGGGCAAACAGTATGCTTCAGAATATAAAATCGGCTTTCTTTGTCCGGGTCGCCGTCGTAATAATCGAAACGAATTTTCCAACCACCCGGGGCAAACTCTTTTTCCGCCTCCTTACAAAGAACGGTTGCGATTGCGTCCGCTTTCGTTTTCCCTACGCTGGTATAACATTCCCACCCGGTTCCACCTCCGGCGTTACCGTGAACGCTAAATAAAACGGCGTTGTTTCCGCAATCTGCATGGATAACGTTTGCACGGCGGCAACGTTCCGGCAATGATACGTCGTTTTCCTCCGGTACCAAAATTTCAAACTTTACGCCATCGGCTTTTAACATCGCCGCAATACGTCGTACAATGTCACGGTTAAACTCCCATTCAAACAATTGGGAACCGTCCCCCCAAATGGGGGAACGTTTTCCGGCTGTTTCTTTTCCGTGTCCGTTGTCTAAAATAACAACTTTACTCATTTTCTTTTTCTCCTTTCTTTTTATCGTTTTTAATTTTGTCCGGGTCGTCCCCAAGCTCTTTTTCTAACCTTTCAATTATCGGTTGCAAATGCGACGGCAAAGCCCTTGCAAACTCCAATCTTATAACATGGTATATAATGCGCAATGCCAATTTCCGGGGATATGCAATAATAAGATTGCGAAACGCATTTTGCAAATACACATACATAAATACATACGTCAATGACTTAACCGCTATTATTGCCGCATTATAATCGCCGCAATTTTTCATTATGGTAAATATTGTTTCCACAATGAAAAGGTACATAAACAGTTCAAATAATGCGTTCTTAAATTTCCGGAATGAAAAGTTTTTGCATCGCACAATCGACACGCCGTCCGCCCTCATTCCCGCCCAAATATTGAACGCAAACATTACTATCAACGCATAAACAAACCCCTTTGTTGGCGTCAAATACCCTAATACCGGGCTTGCCGCTGAAATGGCTATTATTCGCCATTGTTCCCAATTAAATATTCTTTCCATATAAACTAATAACATATCTAATGAACCATTTCTTTTAAAAATTTTACAAGCAAATCGCCCTCTCTATTTGTTATCGGATTTGTATTACCTAATATATTTGTATTATCTATGTCTACCCAATGCGTTCCATCTATACAATAATTAGTGTAATTTTCAAATGTTAATCCTACACCGTTATATAAATCAATAACTTGTAAGTTATATTTATCGGCAATTTTATTCATTAATTCATCAAGTCTATCAAAGATTTGTTTTCTATTTGCTCTTGCCGTCTTTGGGTTTTGTCCACTTTCCCAAACTCCTTTTTTATCCATGCCAGCAGAACCTGTCAATAGTCCAGTGCATGTAATTGGAGAATTTGCAAGTATAATCTTTGCTTTTGGATTTGAATCTAATATTTGTTCTATATATGCACAATATACAGATGTCATATTAAACTTCTGATACTTTAAATCGTTTTCTAACAAGTCAAATGCTTGAATTTTTTGCTGTGCTTCTTCGTCTGTATCTCCGTATGCTGGATAATTATCCAATACATATTGAACATCATCATCACTTATAGATTGATAATCATACTTTCCGTTAATGCTTTCAGATAGTAATGTACCGGCATCGCTATCATTTGTAGATACGCAAAATATATAAAAATCTGTTTTATTATTTAGAACTAATTTACGTATATCCCATGTATAAAGCCATGACTTTGTTACACTATCAATAGACGTATTTCCACCACTCCAACCCATTTTATGACCTCCATAAGCTGCATTAAAGCACGGCATGCCCAATCTATCTGTCACATTAAGGTATTGCAAACCCGAATTAAATTCGCTGTCTCCAAATATAGTAAATGATTTACCCGCTAATGACGGATAGTACAATCTTTGTTTGCTTATAAATATACCTTTATCTGGGTCGATAGGCTTTTCAGAAATGCAAAAATTATATAGCCGAATTTTAGATATAGGATTATTTGATTTTATATTAAATCCCCATACAAACCTGTCGTTTACTTCACCTCCATAAACTTCTAATCTAATTATTGCAATACCTGAATCTGTCACTTTTAATACATGACCTTTTGCGTTTTCATAATCGTTGCTATTTGTTAATTTTAATCCATCTGATAAAAGTTCCAAAGGTTCAAATATACGCGAACTATAATGCTCTAAATATAATATCTGAGCTACTTCCTCTATCTTTATACCAAATTGAATGTAAAATTTCTTTGTACTTTCAAAGAGTGGGTAATAATATCCGGATGATAATATAAATGAATCCAAATAATTAGGTTCAATAAGACTTTCAGCCGACAATTCTAAATCTACCGAATCTTTATTATCTATTACCGTCAATGTTGGATTTAACTCGCTTCCGGTATAAATTTTACACGGTGTTTTTACGGCTGATTCTGTCACACGACCTTTTACCCCTTGTACTTTAAAATCTCCTATGGCAAGGGAATAACCGTAATTATAAGCCGAATAATCCTTTTCATAATCATAACTATCTGTCGTTGTCAATATAGGGTCTATAATAGCTAAACTAACGGTTAGTTTATTATTAGCTAATATATATCCACAATCACAATGAAAGTACAAGTTTCCGTATCTTATTGGTATTTCTTTATCAAAACGGACGTGAACAAATTTTTCTCCGCTATCGTATTTTATTTCTTGGTCAATATAAAAATTTATATTTCCAATAACTTTGTTAGAAATACTATACATTAACGGTCTGTCAAACGATGCTGCACTATAATCAAATGTATTAGCTATTGATATATTAAATGTCGTCTCATTGAAATTTATTCCTACCGGATATTGCTTTCCAAAGCTGAATTTCATATTAATGTTTTTTACAAATCCGACAGACTTTTCAAAATACAACCATGCTGAGAAAGATATATTTGAAACCTCCCTTATTCTTATTTCTCGCTGTGCTATTATTTGCACAGCTTCGCCTAAATCCTTGTCAAAAAAGAATTGTTTCTTTCCCCAAAGAAAATTAGGATAATTTATAGGAACATCAGTAGGATAAATATGTTTTACACTGTTTATATTTGCCAACTTACTTTCAATTGCTTGATATAATTCTGTTCTTTTATAAATAGAATTAAGTAAGTTATTTTCATCTATCTCAAATTTATTACTATGAAAATCATTTTCATTAATTCCATATATACTTTCTTTTGTTGCAATACCTGTATCTATTTTTTCCCAATTACCATTTTTATTGGTAAATATAAATACTTTGTCTTTCAATTCAACGCCTCCAAAATTTACATAAACTCCCGGTTCTGACGCTAAATAAAAAACGTTTTGGTCGGGTGTACCCGGATTTGTATCCGGCGTTGCCAATCCCGCAAATGTCGCATTAGCTCCTATTGTTGATATTATAGTCAACAATGTATCTTGCAATAAACTTCCGGTAATTTCTTGATTCCCATTCGTCTTAATTACGTCGGAGACCGATTGTTTTAATTGTTCAAAATTTCCCATAATCTAATAATTTAATTGTTGTCGAAATCATTATTAAAATCTCCGTTGAAATCTCCTTTGTTTGCTATTATATACCCACGTCCTATCTTCTTGACGACGGTATTTGTTGTAAATTCAATTTCAATGCTCGCCAAATCCCCCTGCGTTTGCCATTTAGGGGTAATTAGAAATGTGTCGCAATCATATTCACGCCCGTATTTGTCTGTTATATGTATATAATCTGCCATGCGGATAAATCTCATTATATCGCAAAGGTATTCCGGTGCCAATATATTACATTTAAACGTCTTAACAGATATTTGTTTTTCCGGGAAAAAATAACCGTCCCTTTCTTCCCCGTCCTCTTCAAATTCGTAATCCGGCTTTCCTAACTCTGTGCAAAGATACAACGTGTTTTTAAATTTCGGATTTGTGTAAACTATCTGTCCGGCGTCAAACACTAAATTTTCAATGTCCCACCAATCAATTTTCAGATAACCGGAAACGTCCTGCACAATCGTGAACATTTCTGAATACCACGTTTGAACGCCATCCGATAACGTCATATAATATATTCCGTCTAACTGATTTAACGGCATGGGTAACATTGACGGGTACAAAATAACATCATAGCCCAACGACTGAAATCGGACAATTTGCAATCCCGTTTCTATCATGTATGTTGTTATATCTGCAATTTGTTTTCCTGTCTTATCGTACATTACAACTGACGTAACATTATTTGTACGTGTATTTCTGATTATCTGAAAGGGCAACAACCTATCAGCAAGTGCAAATAATGGGTAAATTTCACCGTATGCGTAGCTTTTTCTATGGTTTTGTTGCGTTATAGACGTGTACCACGGCAAAACGCTTGTATTGTTATTCTGTATCATATTTCAATGTCGCTTTAATACTTCTACTACACAAATTTACTGAAAGTTTATCAACTTGCCCATTTCCCAAATATGTTTTAACCAATTGCATGGGATTTGGGTCATTTTCCCCTGCTGGGAAATTTAATGTTTGTTTCTTTTTACGAGACAATCCTCCTAACGCATAATTTTGCGAATTATTTATTTTAAAATTCTTCGCCGGCATATCATAAACCCAATAAATGGGTTGTATATTGAAAAAAGCTAAATACCCATTTTGCAAAAAATAGTCCACTCCATTAACGGTTTGTCTTGTGAACGGCAATTCCAATTGCCCACCTCCGGACGGAGTAACCGCCGCAAACAATGCGAATCCATCCAAACTAATTGCACCTGGGTTTAACAACATAATATCAATATCAGACGTAAAATTGGAAATATTTATTTTTTCTATTTTCCCGGCTGTTACATATTTTGACGTAATTTCTATTGGCAACCCCTCAAACGGAGTTGTTACATCGTCCATCCATTCAAATTGATAACGTTCCGGCATATCTACCTTATCAAATGAGTATTCACTCGTTGCAAATGCCCATTTTTTCACATTTCTTACGTTTTCCAACGTAGTTAAATCATATCCTATAACAGGGTTTGAACTATACGAACCGCCGTTTCTAAACCATTTTATTTGCTCTATTTTAAATTTTCCATCCTCTATATACCAATAACATTTATAAATGTCACGTAACATCGTCATAATTTGTTGTAATGTAACCGGTGCTTTTTGCGCTGGTGTCTGATATTCTCCATTAATTATATTACTTTTCTGACTTATTAGCAACTTAAATGACTGCCCGGAAATTGGGTTTGTACTATTATATAAAAATTGGCTATATTCCGGCGTTGCATCATGTGTTATTTCCGGCGCAAATTGCTTTAAAAGAACATTAATACATGACGCCAAAGTAAACGTATCACGCAACGTATATGCTTTTCTTGCTTGTTCCTCTAATATCCAATCAAACAAAATAAAACTAAACCATATTGAAGCATAACGCCACGTTGAACGGGCTATTGGGTAAAATTCTTGCCGATATATTGTATGTGGTGGTTCAAAGTATTTTCCATTATCTGCCAAACCGTATTCCGTCGGTTCATCGGAAAAATTGTTTGATATATACGCAACATCACCTCCATATCCTATTACTCTGTGATAATTTCGATTGTTTTCTACAATATCGCTGCTTGGTATTGGATATGTTGTTAAATCACCAATTGTTTCAACATCGCACAAATACCGTGCATAAACATTATAACTACTCATTTCGGCGTGCATTGTTCCGGTTGCTCCGGTTCCCTCAACTGCTGTTAAATCAAATTCAGCGTTGTCAAATTGTCCTCCAAACTTAATTGTATATTCAAACAATTTTTGATTATCCGAACTTCTTCTTATTTCTATAAGTGTAACCCCCCCCGGGATTAGTAATTGTTTGTAATAGATATAATATGTTGAATTGTTTGCATACAAATTACCCTCAAAGGAAATTTCGCTGGATTGAAATGACATTTTCCCGGAATAAAGCCCCGCAATATTTGACGGGGTGCCATTGCTCGTTATATTTATTTCTTTCAGAATGTTACATAATGAAAAGTGATATGTATAAATTAATTGTTCTTTGTCTGTCACAACGTTTGCATCTTGTTCCCATGTGGTACCGCCCAAAAAACACGAAACAGTACTATCTCCGGGTATATAAACTTGTATTAATGGTCTTTTCCTTATTGTTAGAAATTCGATTTTTGGTGCCAACTCAACCAAATTATACTCTTTTTCTAAACCAGCTAATACGTTGTCGTATTGGTCTGTTGTTTCCGGCTGTACCGTAACCAATTTATCATCATCATTAAACGTACAATCAGTTTTCATAAACTTCGATTTATAGTATTGATTGTATGTTTGTCCCCAATCATCGCTTTTTTCGATATATAGGGAAAATTCAGAATCAAACGGGGCGTCATTGATAATATCGTAATCAGCACGGACAAAGTTTATTTTACCGGACAATTTAGCCCGGTAAAACCTTTGATTTGTTTCCAACTCATAATCCAACGTTAAATCATCCTTATAATTGGGGCGGACGGTTTGTTTGGTTCCGTCCTCCCCTATCTGCAAAAAGAATCTATATTTTGGCGTCATAGTCTTTTTATTTTACGTTTCAAATTTTTGTAGCTTTCAATCGTATTTCCGTCGCCATCTACGTAAACCCGTCGTCGGTTTTGTTCCTTAATTTCTCTGACATCATCCGACAAATTGCGTAAATCCGGGCTTTGCCCGGTTACGTTCAAAGTTAAACTTTCGCCGTCTGAATATGTTCGCAAATACTTATGCGCAAATGTACCATTGTTTAGCGAATTAATAACGTTCGGTATTATCTTTCTAAATCTGCGTGAACTACGCTTGTTTATAACGGCAAAAAATTCGCCGCCCTCTGCACGTCTGCGGGTTCCGTCCGGTTTCGTTCCTAAATCAATATCATTTCCGCTTTGGTGTGAACCACCCTCCAATAATTCAACCGTTCCATCGCCGTATGTTTCCGTTCCTCCGTTTCCTCCGGTCTTTTTAGCTAATTGCGCCGCCATAATTTTAGACGCTGCAAAACTTGCCCACATAACGGCAATTGCCGGAATCGCATACGGGAAACCCAATTGCGACCAAATTAATGCCGTGGCTGTTACCATATTTCCGATTTGCTGCAAAGTCTGTATAGCCTCCTGTTGCTTTTGTGCTTTCTGCTGCTCCTTTAATGCCTTTTCTTGGTTTTTCTTTGCCAAATCCAACTCCTTTTGCGCTTGAACAACATTATTGGCATATCCGTTTGCTCTTGCTTCCAATTCTGCATCCAACGCCGATTGTGCTGCGGAAACTTCTTTGTCTGCTTGCTCAACTGCTGCATCAGCCGCCGCAATACGTGCTTCTGTAATCGTATTTAACGCATCTAATGCGTATTGCACTGACGTATTAATTGCCTCTTTTTGGTCGTCGTCCAAATTAAGCCCAAACAATCCGTAAATATCGGTTCCCCGTTCCTCTCCTTTTGATTGCTCAATTTCTTGTTCAATCTTTTTTATTGTATTTTGAATTGTTTGTACCTCCAAATCTGACAATTTATTTGCTGCTTGCTCGTTCAATTCCAATACCTTTTGCAAACGTTCCTTTTCTGCCTGCAAACGGAATTGTGTTTTCCTGGCTTCTGAATTTCTTAACAAATCAAATTCAGATTGCGCCAACGCTTGTTGTTGGTCGAACATCATTAATTGCGCTTGCAAATATTCGTCGGCAATTGCGTTTCCCTTAACGTCAAATCCGGCATTAATTACCCCGGCGTCCTGCTGTTGTCCGGTCGGCTTTTGCTCATTCTGCAACAATGCTGTTTGTCTTTCATTCTCTAACAACTGCATACGCAATTGTCGTTCCTGCTCGCTTCCCTGCTTAACCGCTTGCAATCGTAATTCAATGCTTTCTTTCTGCAATGCCAACTCTTGCAACTGCCGTTCTTGCTCTATTTTCAACAACGCCTCTGTCTGCTGCTGTTCTAACGCCGTAATTGTTGCGTTTATCGCCTGCCGTCCGGTTTCGTTCAAATCCTTTTCCGCCTGCAATTGGTGTTGTAAATCCTCAATTTGGCGGGAATACTGATATTGCGTTTGTTGGCGACGCTTAGCCCATTCGTCGGTTTCCAACTGCAATTGTGCATCCTGCAATTTTCGGGTTGCTTCCAAATTCTTTTTATATGCCGCCTCAATTTGTTTTGCTTGCTGTTCTGCTGCCTTTTCCGCATCGCTTTTACCCCTTGGCGTTACGGTTGGGTTCTGTGTCGTTACGGGCTTATTTTCTGTTTGTGGCGTAGGGGTATCTCCAACAGAAACCGGAATTGTTAACGGTTTTATTTTCTTCTGCATATCCTCTAAACCCTCTTGGAAATTTTCTGTTATGTCTTTAACTTGGGCTTTAACTAAATTTCCGTACGCTGCTTCATAATCTGCCAATCCTTTTTTTACGTCGTCAAAATCCAACGTAAACGCTCCCTTTAATGCGGTTCCGGTTGCTTCGACTATATCAATAAAGAATCCAAACAAATTTCCCAACGCATCAAATGATGTTTTGAATCCGGCAACAATCCAATTCCAAATTGCACGTATCAAAACACTTTCATTGTATAACTCAATAAAGTAATTGATAACATCAATAACCCCTTTTATTATCGCCGTCAATCCTTGGTTAACAAAAACTTTTGCTTTCGTTGTCAACGTTTCAAAATTTCCTCCGGTTGCGTCAAATAACCCGGATAATGCGTTTTGCAACTCAATTTGACTTTGCAATTGTTCCTCCTGCAATTGTGCCAAAACTCCGGCTTTTCCTTTCACTTCATCCATGTTAGTTGAAATATCTTTCAACGTGCGTAAATACTGCAATCCGGCATCCTCTCCGGGACCCCCGAAGATATCTGCAATTGCAGCCCCGACCGTTGCCGCATTATCCGGCAATTCTGCCAATTTTGCGGAAACTTCTTGTATAACATCGAACGTCGTTTTGGTTCCGGTCTGCAAATCCTTTTGTACTTGCTCCGACGAAATACCGATACCATCCAATGCCGCCGCCGTTGCCGTCGTCATTTCACGCAAACGCAAATTTGCCTCCTTAATTGCGTCAACGCCTTTGTCCGAAAAGATACCCATTTTGTTTGTTTGGGCAACAATGGCAACAAATTGGTCTGCTGATATTCCCGCTTCCTTAAAATATGCCGGGTATTCTTTCAACGTGTCTAAAAATTCCCCGTTCGCATCGGCTCCGGACAAAAAACCATCCTTAACCAACTGCAATGCCTCATTTGCAGAAATACCAAATTGTTTCGATAATGCGTTTGTTGCAATCAATGTTTCCCGGAAATCTGCGCCAAACAAATCTGCGACGGCTTGCACCTCGTTTCTAAACGCTTTCAAATCATCGCCACTTTTTCCGGTAAATTGTTGCGTCAACCTTGTTGCCTCAACTAATCCGGCGTTGTAATCGTACCACCATTTGAACGCCGCACCAGCCGCCGCAACCCCGGCAATTGCTAAAAATACGGGATTTGAAAGTAAACCCAACAAAGTTTTCCCCAACGCCTTTGCGCCATCGCCTATTGCTGTAAATACTTCTTTGCTTTCTGCGCCTCCACGACCTAACGCCAAAAGGCTCTCTCCAAATGAATTGTTAAGCCCCAACGTTTCTTTTAATTTGTCGCCATAAGCAATTATTGCGTCGGACGCCTCCGTATAATTACCAACGTTCAATTGATATTTCCCGGTTGCCTCCTGCAAACGCTTCATTTCTTCGTATATTTCCCGTGTCTGCTCAACCAACTTGCGCCCCTCCTCGGTATTTTCTCGCTCGGCTTTCGTCATGTTGTTCAGATAGATTTTATTTAACGAATATTGCGCCGACAACTTGTTATAACTGCCCTCGGCTGACTGATTGATTTTTACAATCAATTTGTTTATTTGGTTGGCTTCCTGCTGTGCCAATTTCAACTCCGCCAACTTCTTTGCGTTCTCACTTTCCGCAAACGCCAAATCACGTTGCGCACGTGCCAAACGTTCCGCATCGCCTGCGGCTTTCTTGGTTGTGTTCCTGCCGTCCTCGGTTGCCCCGGAAACCTTTTGCAGAACCGCCGCCAACTGAATTGCCTCCGCCCTAATATTTTTCAACGCATTTGTATATGCGTCTGAAAGTTCATCTAATTGCTTTATCAAATCAGTAATCGAATTATCGGGGCTTACCAAATCCGAATATTTAATTGGGTTGTTGTTATCTGCCATATATCCGACTATTTATTTTGTTATTTTCGGGCAATTTGCCCTACAATCAATTTTCGTTTCTCAAATGTATAATTTATCGTCTGAAAAATAAAACGCCTTAAATTGCCTTATTTTGGCTTTTTCTGCTTGCTTTTTTCGCTTGCTCCTTAATGTATTCAAATGCGTTGTAATATTCCAAAACGGTAAACGATTTTGGGTTTACGTGCAAATGTTGAGACAACATCAAACACATACTTTCAAACTGCTTGTCGTATTGTATTTCCACGCTATCCGACCCGCTAAACGATTTGGGGTTTGTATAAGTCAACAACAACGTCGTAATATGGTCTATTTCCGCCCGTTTGTCGCTTTCGTCCCCCTGTATTATCGCCTCCAACATTAACATCGTGCGTTTCTTCAATTGGTCGTAATACTCTTTAATCGTGGCGTCGTCGAATAGTTTAGGAAAATACAATTGCAATTCTTCATCTATTTTTT
>ULQP01022187.1_pt1 | contig 43686 bp, 28 predicted proteins | sample 1954571 | NCBI WGS metagenome assembly ULQP01 (sample SAMEA4835657, study PRJEB28245) | human gut metagenome | biome: gut microbiome; material: fecal sample | place: Denmark | collected 2008 | reverse complement strand
GGCTGCCGCTGCGGGCGTTCAGGATCAGGAGGAGAGCCAAAGCCATGAGCCTCAGCAGACTCCGCCCCAAAATTCTAATGACAAGAAAAAAGGCGGTAACGATTTAAAAACCGAACCGCCGAGCCGAAGGCACACCCCGCCAAACAGAACAAAATAGGAGGTGAAACCAAGTGAGCAGACTTGATTTTTTATACCGCATGGAGCTTCCGCACCGTGCGGTATCCGTCTATATCTACCTTGCGGACAGAGCCAATAAGGACGGTGAATGTTGGCCAGCCATTCCCACCATAGCGGCAGAACTGAAGCTGTCCCAATCCACCGTCCGCAGAGCATTACGGGATTTGCGGAAAGCCGGACTTCTTGAAACCGAACAGCGATACCGAACCAAAGGCGGCAAGAGCAGCTTGCTTTACAAAATCCGAGGCAGATAAGGCGGCAAAAAAATCACCTTCCGCCAAGGGGCTATTGCGCCTATTTGGTGGCAGGTGCTACCTGTCATGGTGATAGGTGAAGTGAACTACCCAACTGAAAAGATATTACAGCAGAAAGAAAAAACAAGTATAATGATGTGAAACAACTCTTAATAAGGAATTATATGAGCGCCCTTTTTTCTTCTACCTTATTCAAACGTGATATTTAAAACCGTAAGCAAGGAAAATATGACAGGAACTTCGGCCGCTGTAAATATGTCTATGTTGGATTTTGATTCCACCTGGATTGCAAAGGAGGGCACAACTCCTCGGCTTAGAATTTTTACCGGGGATATCGACCGGAACAGCGGCACGGCGGGTGCTATATGGTCGGGCATCATATGCCCTTCTATTATTTCCACGCCTTTGTATTTGCATAGTGTTCTAATAATTTCTTGCAAATCTTTTCGGTATTGATTATATATTATTTTTCTTCGGTATTTTGGAACAATTACTATATGATACTTGCATAACCATTTTGTATGCGATAAACTATTTGTGCTGTTAGCCATTAAAATTCTCCTCACAGTATATTGAGGTATATCATGCAGAAATAATTGATGGTGTTAAAACTCAAAGTATCACCATTCATTATAATTGCATAGGTTCGATTGAAATCCCAGATGAATTGCCGATTTCAGCGCCTGAAATCACTCTGCAAACGCGTAAGGGTGTTTCGGTGAGTTATCAGCCAAATGCTCTTGCAAAAGCGCTATAGCCCAATTTAAATAAAAATTATTTATATAATTTAATTTTATAAAATCTGATATTTGGGTGTAAAAATACAAAATGTTCTTATAGGATTTTGAAATCCTATAAGAACACCCTGTATGGAAAAGACGCAACAAATGTGGATATAAAGCCGCTTTTCCCTGAAAAGCTTGACAGCGTAATCGCCTATCACGATTTGAGAGACGGCATAATTTCGGTATCTTGGGAGCGTACAAACGATCGGAGTATCACATTAAAAATTGAATCGGCTGAAATACTGCACGGCAAAATCATTTTACCTGACGGTTTTATTTTCGCCGACGGTTCTAAAGAAAAAAACTTGCAAGCGGAGAATATATTTTAACTAAGGCTTGATATACTAAGGAAGGTTAAGCAATGAATACAGAACAAAAATATCCTTTACTGTTAAAGCCTGTTATTAAGGATTACCTTTGGGGCGGTACACGGCTTAAAACCGAGTTCGGCTTTGAAACCGACAAGGAAATCGCCTCCGAGGGGTGGATGGATGTTTGTTATCGTGCTTTTACCATAGGCATATTTGCCGCAAAATCTTCTGCAATAACACCTTTGTTATACAGAAATCGGAAAAAAGCACGTAATGAACAAATAGAGTTTTGAACCTACAGTCTACAGTGGCACAACCCGCCCTATAACTTTTTCTAAGCATTTATGGACATTTCAGGCACTTTCTACTACAAATATAATGCTCTTTAAACATCTTATCCCATTAAATCCATTAATTTCGAATCTATCTATGGGATACTATGTGGTCGAAAAACACACCTCAAGTAAGAGAAATTAAGTCTTACTTGGGGAGCGTTTTGTATATCTACAAAAGATTAAAAATAAACAAATCAATTTGGCGGTGCAAAATTGATACCGCTATAAACAAAGAATAAAACGGTGAATAAAATAAAAATGCGATAATTCCATGTTTGAAGGTATCTTGAATTTTAAATCATATAATATAGTTTTTAGATTGTGATTTGATATACTCTCTGGGAGATATACCTGTGACTGATGAAAATTGATGTGAAAATTGATAAGGGTTTGAATAACCCAATAAAGAGGATATTTCTGATATCGATTTTTCGTTTTCTAAAAGCATATTTTTCGCACTTTCAATTCTTGCATTGATTAAATCCTGATTGGGAGAAATACCGTAAATTTTTTTGTAAATCGAGTGAAAATGAGAAGAACTTAGATGAACGCTACTCGCCATACGTTCAATAGTCCATCTTTCGGATAAATTTCGGAACATCGTAAGTCGCAAATCACTTATTCTATTTAACAGTTCGCTATTTACGGAAACAGATATATTTTTATCGAATCTACTTATTTCAATGAACAACTCACGTATTTTTGCATCAATCATCATTTCATGGTTTTTTGGTTTTTGTGTGTATTCAAGTTCCATTTTGTGAACTATATCGGTTATGAAATCACTTTTTTCAACGTAGTAAACAGTATTAAATTCAAGGCCCGCATTTATCCATTCATTTGCGGAGTCTTGGTCAAAATGAAACCAATTATGAAGCAGTAGTCCATGACTTGCAAAAAAAATAGGTGTGTTCGGCGGATAAACATAGCAAGCATTGACAGTAGCTTCAACTATACCTGTTGGTGTTGTTATTGCAACAGGATTTAGAAAATTTAAAAAAGTATAACATTTAAGTCCGTCAGGTCGTCTTAAAGTAAAATTGTTTCTTTCAGGCCATAGATGGCGTACTACTCCAGGGGCATTAGGTACAAATTGTAACATTTTATCCCTCCTTTAAAAATAATATATAGCCCTGAGCAAAACGCCGAAAGGCGCATAAACAAAGGAAAATCAGGGCTAAAAATTTTCCTTTATCACTACAAAGGTATAGAAACAGCCGACCGAATGTCGTATAATTAAATTGCAAACAAAACCAACGAAATGGGGTCGGCTGTTATCTATCGTCAAGAAATCATACAGGACATTACACTTTTTACGTCAGAGCCGAAAGCAAGGTTTTATTCCGAACTGTTTTCACATTTGGATTTATCCGATTTCCCGGATAATGTTGCAAAAACAGGACGTAAAGGATTTTCCAATCATGCCAAGCTTCGTGCCGCTGTTGTTATGAAATGCGAATGCTTTTCCTGTATTACAGACCTTTTGGATTATCTCCAAAATAATCTTTTAATCGCACATTACTGCGGTTTCAACATCGTTAAGCCTTTGCCGCCATACTGGACTCTTGACCGTTTCATAAACAGTCTTGACAATGACTTATTGCAAAGCCTTATGAACTCTCAGGTCAAAAAGCTGTATGAACTCGGCGTAATCGATACTTCATTCATCGCTCTTGACTCTACTCCTGTTATGGCTAATACTTCGCAAAACAATCCTAAATCCTTTAAAAAGGATAAATTCAAGCCTGAAAATCAGCCGAAGTCCGATAAGGATTGCGGTTTAGGCGTACATACCGCTTCTAATCAGCATAACGAGAAGAGTTTTGAGTTCTATTGGGGCTACAAGAACCATGTGCTGGTTGACTGCATTACAGGCTTACCGATTTTTGAGCTTACCACTACCGCCGATGTTTCCGACAGCACCGTTGCCCTCAATATTCTAAGCCAAACCAATAGCTTTTTACCTATTAACGAATGTACCTTTATAGCAGATAAGGCTTACGACGTAAAAGAAATTTACAATACCGTCAAAAATGTTTACAACGGTGATTGCGCTATACCTCTTAATAAAAGAAATACCAAAAATCCTAAAAAGCTTCCGTCAGGTCATCCCATATGTGAAGCCGGTCTTGCTATGAACAAAGACGGTAAAATCAGCGAAGATGGAAAGACAAGGCAAAAATACTGCTGTCCGTTCAGACAATCCAAAACCTCTGCCTGCCCCTGTAACCATAAAAATTGGAACAACGGGAAGAAAAACAAGGGTTGCACAAAATATATTACCGTTCCCGACGATTACAGACTTTCGATTGACCGCGATTGTATCTCTTTCAAAAAAATCTACGCCCTCAGAACCGAAGCCGAACGCTACAACTCACGTTTCAAGCAAACCGGACAGGAAAGGCTTTGGGTTCACAGTATGAACGCAGCCAAAAATCTTAATACTATCGCTCATATTGCTTTACTTGCTGTCGCTTATGCAGCTTTCATCACTAATTCAAAGCACTCATTTCGCTCCCTTAAATCCGCAAAAAGAATCGCATAAGCACAAAAAGCGAATATTTATCCACCGGCTTTGAGCTTTTTGGTTCAATGCTTGCTTTGCTGTGCCTTGTTTTCAATGCCTCACTTTACTTGCTCTGACTTCCTTATTTTTTCACCGAGTTTTGCTCATCGCTACTAAATAATATATAAAATCAAGGATTTTGTCAAGCGAATTACTATGCTGCATAAAAATTGGCATTTTAATCATAGGATATGGCATTTATTTTTTGGGGAGGAAAATATATAATGAATATGTCCATTTAAGCAAAAGCATTAAATGATATTATATTATGCACATATAATTGTGAAAAAATTACCAATCTTTTAAAATTTTAATAAGGATAATTAAAAAGAGTTTTCTCTCTTTGTAGAGAGGATTTTATAAGATTATTTGAGTGACTTTTATATCGAAATGAAGAATGGGGAAGAATATGCAGAAATTATTTCATAAAGTTATTGTTATGTTTTTAGTTTTCAGTATGCTGTTGACCTTATCGATAATTAATATTCCTGTTTCTGCTGAAACTCCTAAAACAGAAATAAATTCAATGACTTCAAAAAGCAGTTACTACGAATATCTTAAAAAATATGGGGACAAACCGAAGGTAAACCAAGAAAAAATCATTGCGGTTGCTGATAATACTGAGGAAAGAGAAGTTTCGGTTTTATCAGGAAAGAATGCTATAGAGTTTAAAGAGGAAGATGCAGTAGATTTTAAAATTACCATTGAGAAAAGTGGACTTTATAATTTAGGACTCACATATTTTCCAATTAAAGGTGACGATATTGATATAAATGTTGGGATAAAAATTGACGGCGAATATCCCTTTGAGGAACTTTCGTCAAATACACTTAATCGAATTTGGAAAGACGATGAAACAAACGGACGAAAAAGAGATAATAATGGTAACGACATTGTTTCGAAAATTGAAGAGGTTCATCAATGGAATGATATCATACTGGCTGATTTAAGTGGGGTAAATACCGAACCGTATTTGATATATTTTGATGCTGGGATTCATACTTTAACTTTAATAGCAAACCGACAGTCATTTGCATTGTATTCTGTGAATTTAGGAGTTGCAGATGAACCGAAAAGCTACAAGGAAACAATCGAGGAGTATAAAACCAAGGGGTACAAGGCACAAAATCTTGATGATGCAATAATTTTAGAAGCTGAAAACGCTTACTTAAAATCTTCTGCCAACCTTATTGCGAAGACCGATTATTCTTCTCCATATACCACACCTTACAGTCCCTCTAAAATACGGCTTAATACCATAGGTGGTTCGAGTTATTCAACAGCAGGGCAGTGGATAGAGTGGAAAGCAAATGTTAAAGAAACTGGATTATACAAAATTTCTTTTCGCTGCCGTCAAAACTATTTAAGCGGTGCTTTTGTAACAAGAAAACTATATGTAAACGGCGAAATACAGTATAAAGAACTTTCAAATATAAAAATCAATTACGATTCAAATTGGCAGATGGTTACTTTAGAAAATCCTGTATTATTGCAGAGTGGCGATAATATACTGCGACTTGAAGTTGCAATGGGTGATTTATCATCTATTGCAGAAGAAATAGAGAATGCAGTAACAGAACTAAACTATGCTTACCGTCAGATAATAATGGTTACCGGAGTTAATCCGGATCCATACAGAAACTATAAATTGGAAGTATATGCACCTGAGGCAATAGAAATTTTTAAGAAATATCAAACTGTAATAGCTGATTGTAATGACCGACTTATTGAAGTGACGGGAAAAAGAGGAAGTACTAACGGAATTTTGCAAACTGTTGTTGAACTGCTAAAGAAAATGAATGATAAGGTCTATGACATTCAGAATAATCTTTCGGTATTTAAAGACGATATAGCATCTCTCAGTACATGGGTTTCGGACATAAAAAAACAATCTTTAGAAATTGATAAAATTTATATTCATGATAGCGATTATGAACTTCCCAAAAGCGATGCGGGATTTTTTGCAAGACTAAAGCATGAAATTTTATCTTTTATTTCAACCTTTATAGAAGATTATACCAGTATTGGTGTTATGGATGAAAACGGCGACAAAATTGAGGTGTGGATAGCAACCGGACGTGATCAAGCAAACATACTTAATAATTTAATTACGGAATATTTTTCTCCTACTTATAATATATCGGTCGATTTAAAACTTGTACAAGGGCAGTTGCTTGCTGCTACGGCATCAGGAACCGGTCCGGATGTAGCGCTTCAAATAGGAAACAGTGAACCTGTCAATTATGCTCTTAGAAAAGCAGTTATTGATTTAAAGCAATTTTCTGATTATGAAAAAGTTGCTGATAGGTTTTATAAAAGCGCGATAGTTCCGTTTGAACTTAGCGGGGGAGTTTATGGTTTGCCCGAAACCCAAACTTTTCCTGTAATGTTTATAAGAACAGATATTTTCGAGGAACTGTCTCTTACTGTTCCTACTGATTGGGATAAATTCTTAAATGTGGTGGGAAAACTCCAAAAGAAAAATATGACAGGCGGTATTACTCCTCTTTCTAATACTGATGATTCATCAATGGCAATTTTTCTTTTACAGAATGGCGGTTCTTTTTACAATGAAAACGGTAGTGCGAGCGGATTGGATAGTAATGAGTCTATAGAGGCATTTAAAAAATTAACGTCGCTTTTTGCGGATTACAGTTTTCCAACACAATATAACGCACTAAATCGATTCAGGAGCGGTGAGATGCCGATTTTGATTAACGATTATACTCTTTACAGTCAGTTAGTAGTAGGTGCTCCTGAAATTGATGGACTTTGGAAGATGTATCCTGTGCCCGGAACCATAGATAGTGAAGGTGTTTTGCATAATGAGGTTGCATCAACAGGTACAGCTTGTATGATTATGTCAACAACTGAAAATAAAGAAAATTCATGGAAATTTTTAGAATGGTGGACGAGTGCAGAGGCACAGAGAAATTATGGGCAGGATATGGAACTCTTGCTTGGTGCTTCGGCAAGATATTGCACGGCTAATAAAGTTGCATTTGCAAAAATTGCTTGGGATAAAGATGAATATAATGTACTCCTGAAACAATGGGATTCAGTTAAAGGTATACCTCAGGTTGCAGGCGGATATTTTACACCTAGGCATTTGAACAATGCTTTTAGACGTGTAATAAACCAAAAGCAAGACCCAAAAGAGACCTTGTTAATGTATGTTAAAAATATTAATGATGAGATTGCTTACAAGAGAAACGAACTTGGAATTAAATGATTGGAGTGAATAAATTGAAAACAAACGGAATTTTAAAGCAAATTCGAAAAAATAAAATATCGTATTTGATGCTTTCGCCGTACCTGATTTTATTTGCTTTATTCACCCTTTTGCCGGTTTTATCGGCGGTTGTACTTAGTTTTACATATTATAACTTTTTTGAATCGCCGACTTTTATATTTCTGGCCAACTACCAAAAGTTGTTTCTTGCGGATGATGTATTTTTAATTGCATTTAAAAATACGATGCTTATAGCAGTTATAACTGGTCCTATCAGCTATATGATCTGTTTTTTGCTTGCTTGGGCAATCAACGATTTTTCGCCTGTTGTCAGAGCAATATTGACTACGGTTTTTTATGCACCTTCTATATCAGGTGCAGTATATATGATTTGGCAGTTAATATTCAGTTCCGATAGTTACGGAATTATCAATAGTTTTTTGATGAACTTTGGTTTTAAAAATGAGCCAATTCTTTGGTTGCAAGATTCAAATTATGTTTTAACTGTTGTAATCATTGTTTCTTTGTGGTTAAGTCTTGGCACAAGTTTTTTGGCTTTTATCGCAGGGTTACAGGGAATAGACCGTTCGCTTTTCGAAGCGGGTACGGTTGATGGCATCACAAACAGATGGCAAGAGTTATGGTATATTACTCTTCCGTCAATGAAACCGCAGTTGATGTTTGGTGCTATTATGCAGATTACAGCGAGTTTCGGAGTCGGAGAGGTTAGCCAAAATCTTGCCGGTTTACCCAGTGTTGATTATGCGGCACACACATTAGTAAACCATATAACAGATTATGGTAATACAAGATTTGAGATGGGCTATGCTTCAGCTATTGCAACAATATTGTTTATTTTAATGGTGGGTACAAATAAATTGGTTCAAACTCTACTTAATAAAATGGGTAATTGATTTAAAAATACAAAAAGGAGGTAAATTAAGATGCACAAAACAATCAATAGAAGTGTAGGCGGTAATATAACAGCCTTTGCGATTTTGATTTTGCTCGGCACTTTTATGGTCCTTCCGCTTGTATATGTTGTAAGCAATGCGTTTAAGCCTTTGGAAGAATTATTTATATATCCGCCGAGATTTTTTGTGAGAAACCCAACTGTGCAAAATTTCCGTGATATGGTAACGGTTTTGGCTCAATCCAGAGTAACTTTTACCCGCTACTTGTTCAACACGGTTTTTATAACGGTTGTGGGTACACTTGGACATCTGTTTTTGTCTTCTATGGCGGCGTTTGTTTTATCAAGACATAAATTTCCCGGCAAAGCGGTTATATTTAAACTAATTGTTTTGTCGCTTATGTTTACCCCGTCAGTTACTAGTGTGTCAAGTTTTATAATTATTTCAAGACTGAGATTGTTAGATACATTCTGGGCAATTTTATTGCCTGCTTTTCAATCGACGTTAGGGCTTTATTTAATGAAACAATTTATGGATACATTGCCTGAGGCGATTTTTGAATCAGCAAGGATAGACGGTGCTGGTGAAATACGTGTATACTGGCAGATATCAATGCCTATGGTAAAGCCTGCTTGGATTACGCTTATGATTTTAATGATTCAAAATCTTTGGAATACGCAAAGTCCATATATATTCAGCGAGCAAATGAAATCCCTTCCACAGGCTATGGGACAGATTATAGCAGGTGGTATTGCGAGAACAGGTGTTGCATCTGCGGTTTCGTTTTTAATGATGTTAGTGCCGTTAAGTGTTTTTATTATTTCGCAGTCTCAGGTGATCGAAACGATGAGTTCTTCGGGTATTAAGGAATAAGCAGGAGGTTAAAATGCGTAAAATCATTTCATTTTTTATTGTTTTAATCCTGTTTATAACAATTACTTCTGTATCGGTCGGTGCAATTTCTACAAATCAGACACCATATACCACTTATACATATTCTTACGCAAATCAGGATGAGCAACTATCAACACAAAGTTATATCGCATCCAAGGTGCTTTACGGTGAGGATTTAGGAACGGTAGCGCTTAAAAATCCTAAAGACATATTTATATCAGATGTTAATAACTGCTATTATATTTCAGACACTGGAAACGATAGGATTTTGACCGTTGATTTTAATAATATTCTGATAAATGAATTGAAAGTATTTAATAATAACGGTAATGAAGATATGTTTTCAGAACCGAGCGGTATCTATGCAGATAAAAGCGGATACTTATTTATTGCTGATTCAGGCAATAATCGACTTTTAAAATTTGATAAAGAATACAACTTAATACGCGAATATAAGAAACCTGATTCTACACTTTTTGGCGAGGATGTGCCTTTTAAACCGATTTCTGTTGCGGTTGCAGATGAAGGGAACATATATATTATCTGCGAAGGTGTTTACCAAGGTGTTGTTGAAATAGATGAACAAGGCGAATTTGTTGGTTTTATTGGGGCAAATAAAACTTCGCCGACGCTTTGGGATAGATTTTGGCTAAGTGTTTCTACCAAACAGCAAAGGGATAATATGCAGTCTTTTACGCCTGTTACATTTACGGGAATAGATTTGGATGAAATGAACTTTCTTTTAGCAACTGCACAGCTTGAAAATAATCAAGGTAATTCGGGTGTAAAAAGAATAAATCTCGGCGGTAATGATGTAATAAGAACAAACAGCAAAATTTCAATGACAGGCGACCTCAGGAATTATAACTCCGGATCAATAACGGGTAGATCAAGCTTTAATGATGTCTGCTATATATCTGACGGTGTTTTTGCTGTGGCAGATATTACACGAAGTAGGATATTTTTCTATAGTGAGGACGGAGATTTACTTTTTGCTTTTGGAAGCAGTGGCTCTCAAGTAGGTAATATGATGTCTCCAAGCGGTATCGATTCAAACGGTCTGTCTATATACATAGTCGATTCAACAACAAATCAAATTGTGATTTTTGAACCTACGGTATATTGCAGGACAATGTTTAATGCAATAAAGAATTACCGTGAGGGACATTATGAACTTTCTGATAAGTATTTTAATCAGTTGCTTAAACAAAATTCGAATTGTGAATTAGCATACATCGGAATGGGCAAGGCACAGTTGAGAAAAAATGAATATAAATCTGCAATGCAAAGTTTTAAACTTGCAAATAACAAAGAATATTATAGTTCTGCTTTAAAGGGTTACCGAAAGAGTATATTAGAAAAAATATTTATTCCTACATTTATATCGGTAGTTGTTATATCAGTATTTATAATTATCAGAGTATTAACAAAAAAAGAAAAGAAAATAGAAGACAAAGGAAAAAATATTCCTTTGCTTGAAGACATAGAACATGGTTTTTATTTAATTCTTCATCCGTTTAAAGGTTATGGAGATATTAAGTATGAAGGTGCAGGCAGTCTTACAGCAGGAGCGGTATTCTTTTTACTGTACTTTGCTTCTCTGATTTTCAAATCATTTTCTACAGGTTTTTTATTTCTTGAAAGTACCGAAAATAATGTTAACTTGCTATTTGAATTAACTAAAGCAGCCGCCCCGATTTTTCTGTTTTGTCTTGCTAATTGGTGCCTTACAACACTTATGGACGGTGAGGGTTCATTTAAAGCAATACTTGTATCGGTTTTATATGCGATTATACCGTTAATTATTTCAAACGTTCTTTGTACGGCATTAAGCCAAGTGCTTACTAATGAAGAAACAGGATTTTATTATGTGGTTTCAACAGTAGGATACATTTGGACATTTGCATTAATCGCAGTGGGTAATTTAACCGTCCATAATTTTACAATGACAAGAACGGTTTTAACTTTAATTTTAACCGTAGTGGTAATAGCAATCATAGTTTTTATAGGATTTTTATTTGTGAATTTATCCTGTGAAGTATATTATTTCGCCAAAGAGGTAATTTTAGAGGTTCTCAATCGGTGATAAGAAAGGGCATTAAAGCGATGAAATATAAAAAGACAAGCGCTTTTATTGTTGCAATAATTGCAGTTATTGTTTTAACAGAGGCGGTTATTAAGCCTGTATTTTTCGTAAAAACATCAAGCGTGGCAACTGAGTCAACAGATTTGCAGGATGATTTCAGCGTGATTTTACCTAATTCGTTGGGAAATCTATCAATAAGCAGTGATACAGAGAATACAAAAGTTATTCCGCAAGGCTATGAAAAATATTTATCAGACGATAAAAATGAATTGTATTTTTCTAAAGATAATGGCGCAATAGCACTCCTGAATAAACAGAGCGGGGATATATGGTTTTCAAATCCTGACCAGAGCGTTAGTCCCGATACAAAATCACAATTCAAAGTATATTATTCAGATGCCTTAGGGGTTGCTAAAGCGATGGATAGTTATACATACTGTGCATTGAACGGAAATATAACATTTAAAATAGAAAAAGATAAACTTTCGGTTGAATATTTACTTAGTGAAGATTCGATATCCACAAATGATGTTCCTAATATTATTTCAGCAGAACGCTTTGATAGTTTTGCAAATAAATTAAGTTCGTCCGAAAAAGCAGCACTTACTTCAAATTATGTATTTTTGAGTATCAATGAAAGTGATGATGAAGAATATAATAAGGAAATAATAAGCGAATATCCTGCTGTGAAGAAATATGACATTTATGTGTTAAATACTTCTAATAAAAGACAGTTGCAAAAGATTTTGAGTCTATTTGAAAAGGCAGGTTATACTGCAGACGACTTGAAAAAAGATTTCAGCGATAACGGACTTGAAGAAGTTTCACAAAGTGTTAATTTTACAGTAGTTCTTGATTATAAATTAAAGAATGGCAGTCTTTATCTTGATATTGATAGTAAAAAACTGCAACATCCCAGTAATATACCAATAGAAAAAATAGAAATTATGAAATTTTTCGGTGCGGCAGATAATCAAGATGATGGATATTTCTTATTGCCGGATGGCAGCGGTTCAATTATTCGCTTTAATAATCAAAAAACAAATGAATCGGTATTTTCACTTCCTGTTTACGGTAATGACAGTTGTTTCACAGTAGACGAACAGAGAAATATCACACAAAAATGTGCGTTTCCTATTGTTGGAATAAGAAAAAACAATTCGGCTTTGATAGTTACAATGGAAAAGGGCGAATCTTTAGCCGATATCAAAGCAGAAGTTTCAGGAATGAGCAGTGAATATAATGTGGCTTATTTCACACTGAATACTGTCAGAAATCAGCAAGAATCAGTAAATATAAAGTCAACTAATACTTTAAAAGAGAAAAAGCCTTATTCAGGTACATATACCTTAAGATATACACCTGTTCCTGACGAAAATGCAGATTATATTAAAATGGCGCAGTGTTATAGAAAACAACTTATAAATTCCGGTTGGTTATCCGCAGAAAAGCAGACAAATGATTATACTGTGTTGATTTCATTACTCGGCTCTGTAACTAAATCAAAAAGTTTTTTAGGTATTAAATATGATTCTGCGGTAGCACTTACAAGTTTTAAAGAGGCCGAAAAGATTGCAGAGGATTTAACGAAAAACGGTATAGAAGGCCTTAATTTCCAGTATTATGGTTGGGCAAACGCGGGAATCAGACAAAGTTCTCCTGATAAAATTAAAATTAGCAAATCTTTAGGGGATAAAAAGTCTTGGTTGAGCCTTAACAGTTATATAAATGATAAAAACATACCAATGTATTTAAATGTTTCTTTTATCAGCATAAATGAAGGTAAAGAATTTAACGTTAAGAAAGATGCTGTCAAGAAACTTAACGGAGCCAGCGCCAGAATATATCCTTTCAATTATGTGAACGGATATAAGAAAACCGATATCACTCCGTTATATTTGATTTCGCCCAATGCTTTGAACGGTAAAATTGAAGGTTTTATCAAAAAGGCTGATGAATTAAATATAAATTCAATTTCGTCTGATGATTTAGGAAGAATTATAACAAGTGATTTTAACACTAAAAGCGTAGTGAACCGCGTGGATTCGCAAGATAAGCTGGTTGAAGCATTAGGCGGTTTGAGTGAAAAACAGACGATGGCTTTAAGTAATCCTAACGCTTATGCACTTAAAAATACAGTTTTAGCCTATGATGTTCCTACTACGGACAGCAACTTTAAAATTACAGATGGTAGCGTGCCGTTTTATCAGGCTGTGATAAGAGGATATGTAAATTATACTTCTACTCCAATTAACTATTCATCAAATAACCGTTTTGCTTTTTTAAGGGCTATTGAATATGGTTCAGGACTAAATTATTTTGTGAACTATCATCCAACAAATGAACTTAAAAACACTGAATATAATATTTACAACAGAGGCACTTACAGTGATTGGTCAGAGATTATTTCAGAAGATGCAAAATCTGCATCTTTGCTTGAAAATCTTAATAGCAAAGAAATAATAGGTCATACCTGCCTCGAAAACGGGATATATAAAACCGATTATGAGGGTGGAATGTTTACAATAGTAAATTACACAGATTCGGAATATTTGTATGACGGTATAACAGTATCGGCTGAAGACTTTATCTTTAGTGGAGGGGATGTAACTTGAAAAACAAATCAAAAACTTCTTCATTAAGAAGTAAAAGAGGAAATTACGGATATGTTTTTATAGCCCCGCTGCTTTTTGGATTGGTTTTTATGTTCGGAATACCAATGGTACAGAGTTTGATTTTTAGTTTTAACAGAATAGACCTTTCGGCTGACGGTTACAGACAGACCTTTATAGGTTTTAAGAATTATTATAATGCGCTTTTTGTTGAGGCTGAATACCGCGAAAAGGTTGTTCAATCGATATTGGACTCTATACTTAATGTTCCGCTCATAATCTTTTTCAGCTTTTTTATAGCGAATATTTTAAACCAAAAATTTGTGGGAAGAAGTTTTGCTAGGGTAATAATGCTTTTGCCTCTTGCAATGGCTTCTCCGGCACTAAGCAACTTTAACAGTAGTGATATGATGCAGGGTGCTATGAGTGCTGCTCAGGGTGCATCGGGAGTTGATTCAGCAGTTTTTGAATCAGCGAACTTTGGTAGCATACTGATAAGTTTCGGAATGCCCGAGGTAATTACGGATTATTTGATGCAGGCTGCTGACAGAATCTATGAAATAATAAATCTTTCAGGTATTCAAATACTTCTTTTCTTAGCCGCTTTACAGTCAGTTCCAAGAAGTACATACGAGGCGGCTCAGGTTGAGGGTGCATCAGGTTGGGAGATGTATTGGAAGATAACTTTTCCTATGATTTTGCCAATGGTATTTATGACATTTATTTATACCGTAATAGACAGTTTCACAGCATCTACAAATCAAACCTTGAAACTTGTTCAGGATACGGCATTCTCGAATATAAATTTCGGCCTTTCTGCAGCGATGTCGTGGATATACTTTATTGTAATTATTCTACTGCTTAGTATTTCGGTTTTGCTACTTAGAAAAAGTGTAAGGGAAAACTCATAAGGAGGGGAATTGGTTTTGAACGGTTATCTTTTAAAGCAAAACAGTAAAAAATTAGTTATCTCCTTCTTTAGATTGGGTTTAATTATCGGTCTTGCTTATGTGATTCTTTACCCAATTTTATTGAAACTTTCGGTTTCTTTTATGTCGTCTGTCGATTTGGCGGATTTCTCAGTAAAATGGGTGCCTAAAGATTGGACATTGCAAAACTTTAAAGTTGCCGCTAAAGCAATGGATTACTGGAGCAGTCTGACATTGACATTTGGAGTTTCATTAACAAGTATGATTTTGCAAACTCTGTTTTGTACACTTGCAGGATACGGTTTTGCAAGGTTTGAATTTAAGGGTAAGAATATTATTTTCTTAATAGTTTTACTAACGTTGATAATACCGCCGCAGACATATATGGTATCTTCATATACACAATTTTTGTATTTTGATTTCTTTGGAATTGGCAAATTACTTGGTATGGCACCTGTAAAGTTGATAAACACACCGATACCATTATTTTTACTTTCAATAGGCGGTGTTGCAACTAAAAACGGACTTTATATCTATGTTGCTAGACAGTTTTTTGAAAAGTTACCTAAAGAAATTGAGGAAGCGGCTGAAGTTGACGGTGCAGGTGTATTTACCACTTGTTTCAGAATAATGATACCCAATGCCAGACCGGCAATTGTAACCATTTCGGTTTTGTCATTTATTTGGGTATATAACGATTTGTATATGGCAACAACTTATATGCCGGAACTTAAAATGTTTTCAACTGTGCTTTCTACATTGCCGTATGTATTTAAGAGTGCAATGTCCGGACCGGGAGCAGCAACAATCGAGGTTTCTGTTATAACAAATGCGGGGGCATTGCTTACTATTATACCAATTATAATTATATTCTTTTTAGTCCAAAAAATGTTTGTCGAGGGAGTAGAAAGAACGGGAATTACAGGTTAAACCTGAAAAATATAAATTTACGGAGGAAAAAGTAATGTTTAAAAAAGTTGTATCACTTATTTGCGTTGCTGCATTAGTTATTTCTCTTGCAGCGTGTTCAAACTGGGAGTCAAAGTCGAGCGACATTGCGGGCACTTCAAGCAGTACGGTAGGTTCAAAAGCTGACCTTAAAGGCAGAACTATCAGCCTTGCGTCGTACAATAATCTTACACCCAGTAAATCATCTTCTGACTATACAAAGGAATTGGCACTTTGGAAACAGATAGAAAATGATTATAACTGTAAACTTGAAAGTGTACTTTACACCGATTTTAATGCTTATCATAAAAATCTTTTGGTAAGTGCTTTGGCAAATGAGGAGATTGGCGATGTATTCTATGCGTCTGCTGAGCGTATTGTGCCCAGATGGACCAATGCAAATCTTTTAGTTCCAATCGGTGATTATATCGATTTATCAGATTCTGATGTTTGGAATACAGACCTAATCACTTCTGATTATACAATAGACGGTAAAGGCTACTCTGCTATTGCGGAAGGTTATTGGGTAGGATGGGTAATCCTCTTTAATAAGCGTTTGTGTGCTGAAAAAAGAATAACCTCTGAAGAACTTTACAATTTGCAGAAAAGCGGTAATTGGACTTGGGAAAAATTAAGAGAGTATGCTATTAAAGCCACCACGTTTGATGCAAGCGGTAATACAACTGTTTACGGTTTTGCAACTAATTCATTGGCTCCGGTTTCTGTTGAACCTTTCATTTATTCAAACGGTCAGGAGCCTGTAATCATAAATCCTGATAAGACATACTCTTGGAATCTGGAACATCCTGCAATTCTTGAGGCAATGAACTTCTGCTATGATTTGGTATATAAGGATAAGGTTTCATATACAAGAGGCCAAGGTCAGGGACCAAAACTTTGGCAGAGCGGAAAATGCGCTTTCTATGCAATTCCCGGTTGGAATATAAATAAATCTATGTATGAAAAATTAAAGGGCGATGAATACGGTATTTTGCTTATGCCGAAAGGTCCTAAGGCTCAAGATTATGTAAATGCTTCTGCGGCAGTTTCTGGATGGTTTATGCAGGAGTCTACAAAGGATAAGGAAATTGTAGGTCAGATTTTAACCGATTATGTTGCCGGTATGAAGGCTATAGAAAATGAAAACAACCCAGAGGGCTTGCCGAGTAAACCTCTTGAAGAGTACCTCTTTGATCATGAGTCTGCAGAAACACTTAATATGATAACAGGTCGCTCTACGCTTCTTAAGGGCGGTGCAGCCACTTGGTTTAATGAGAATGTTCTTTGGGGAGGTTGGGGAATACTCGAAAAAATGCCTCCAAGTACCTACATTGCGTATATAAAGAATCAGTCAATCAAATCGTTCAATGATATGATGTCGCTTGATACCGAAAGCAAATAATAAAATAAGGAGTGTTGATTGTATGAGCAGAAACGCTAAGTCAATACGTATAACGGCATATTTGATTTCGGCAGTGATTTTTCTTACTATTGTATTATCGGGTTGCAACGGTGATAAAACACCTACAACATCCGAAACAGATATAAAACCTAATGTAATAGCGTATCCGGCTCCTGAGGAATATCCACAGACGGATGTAAAATACATATTAAAAGTTAATGGGCAGGATGTTGGTGTTTATTCAGTAAATAACAGTTGGCAAAAGGCGATAAATTTCGCTACTTTTGAACTGCGCGAGGGCAAAACAGCAACTGTTGAGGTAACGCCGCTGTTTAAATACAACACATATAAAATTTTACCTGACAAATACGGTATAAAGTCGGATAGAAATGAGAATTCGATACGTTTCGAAATTTCCGATCCGAAAGCAAAATTGAGTTTTGTATTCGACGATAATTATAAAAATACAACTTTTCATTTGTTTTTAAATCCAATTGACGATAATGCACCTACTGAATCCACCGATGACATTATATATTACGGTCCCGGTTTTCATAAACTGAGAAATAATATAACTCTTGATAGCGGTCAGACACTTTATATTGCCAATGGTGCCGTTGTAAGCGGTCACGTTGATATAAGTTATGTAGATGATGTTACAGTTAAGGGCGGTGGAATAATTTTACGCGATGAAACTTCTGTCGGAGATTCGCAGGGCATAACGATGTTCCAAAGCAATAATGTGGATATAAGCGGAGTAATTGTTAATATCCATAAAACAAAAGAATGGACTTTATCTATGAGACGTTGTAATAATATTTCAATTACTAATTTAAAAACAGTAAGCCCTCAATGGGCAAGTACTGACGGTATTGATATTTGCAACTCACAGGATGTTACTGTTACAGACTGTTTCCTTCGAGCCACAGATGATTGTATAACCATCAAGGGCAGACCTGAAGGCTTCGAGGAAATAGGGGATCAACCTTCAAATGAACGTATCAAAGTAAAGAGTTGTATTCTTTGGAATGAATGTAACAATGCAATGGTTGTTGGCGAAGAAACTCAGGCAAGATATTATAAAGACATATCTTTTGAGGATATTGATGTTATTTATTCATATGATGACATATTCTATCATGAAAGTCTCTATGAACGAGCCGCCATATCTATAATTAATATAAACGGTGCCGATATGGAAAATATACTCTGGGATAATATCAGGGTAAATGAATGCGAACGTCTCATTTGTCTGGCATTTATAGATGAGGGCTACGAAGGCGTGATAGACGAACTTGAATGTCAGGTGTTGCCGGGCAATATGAAGAATGTAACAATAAAAAATGTTACCTCTACAAGTACGAGCGACGGTATTTATGCTAATCAAATCTTTTTAAAGGGATGGAATGAGGATAAGAAAATTATTAACCTGAACTTAGAAAATATATTGATTAACGGCGAAAAACTGACAGAAGAATCTCCGCTTATAGTTAAAAATGAATTTGTTGAAAATATGTCTGTGAAATAATTATTCGCTTAGATAAGGAGATTGAAATGAAAAGATTTAAAAAAGCAACTGCTATAGTTCTTTCTTTTCTGATTTTTTCTTTGGCTTTTATAACTTCACCAACTACTTTTGCACTATATGGTGAAGACGTTTCCATTGGTGAAAGTTGGTATTTTGGAAACAACAGAACAACCGCCTTTACTAATCAAGGGGAAAATGGTTTTTATGCTATGTATAGCACATCAATATCAATGGGTTCAAATTTTCCCACGGAAAGTGCTGTGATGTGCGAATACGATTCGAACGATCATTATTTTAAAATCCCCGACGGAAATGGTGGGTATATTCCTAACTTTAAGATTGCTTCAAGCATGGCGGGCTATGAAGTAAGTCAGTCTTTTACAAAGGCGGTAGAGTTAGCAGATGGCTATTCATCGGTTATTCGTTGGGTAGCGCCAAAGTCTGGTGAATATCTACTAAATGTTGAATGGCGCGGAGATGGTGGTGGAATACTATCAGCAAATAATGATGGTGTGACCTTAGGAATATATAAGAATTGTGAAAATCTTTATTCAAATAATGTATCAGAAATTAAGAATTATGCTGAAGGTCCTAAATGGTGTAACTCGGATAAAACGATTTTGCTTAACAAGGGTGATTCATTATTTTTTGTTTCAGATCCAAAAAACATAGGTTGGAGATCTGATACTGTAAAGGATACCCCTTGGGTAAATATAGAAATAACATTTTCGGCTCAACATAGTTATAGCAATACGGTTTCGGTAGGAGATAGTTGGTACTTTGGAAATAACAGAACGACCGCATTTACTAGTCAGGGAGAAAACGGTTTTTATGCTATGTATAGTACAAAAACTTCAATGGGTAATTCCTTTCCTATAGATTCGGCGCTACTATGTGATTATGATTCTACGGATTACTATTTTAAGATATCTGACCAAAATGGCGGATATATCCCTAATTTCAAAATTGGTTCAAGCCAATCGGGATATGGTACAAATATGGCATTTACTAAAACAGTCGAGCTGTCCAATGGATATTCTTCAATAATAAAGTGGGTAGCCCCAGCAGATGGTGAGTACAAGATAAATGTTGCATGGCGTGGAAATGGCGATGGAATTTTATCAGCCAATAATGACGGAGTTATTTTAGGTGTGTATAAAAATAAAGAAAATCTTTATAACAATCAAATAACCGAAATCAAAGGGTATGCTGCAGGACCTGAATGGAATAACCAAGATAATGTTATTTCTCTCAATAAAGATGATGCACTTTACTTTGTTTCTGATCCGAAGAGTATTGGTTGGAATTCAAATACGCAAAAGGATACACCTTGGGTTACTATAGGAATAACCTATTTTGCACAGCATAGTTTCGGAGAAAAGATTATTGATGTTGAAATGACATACGAAACCGCAGGCAGTGCTCATAGTGTATGCAATACTTGTGGTTATACATTTTATGAAGTTCTTCCAACAACCGATATAGGCGATGTGAACGGTGATTATTTAATTGATATTCAGGATTTAGTTTTAATTAAAAAACTGATAGCAGATCATACACCAAACAATAGAACGGATGTCAATATGGATGGGTTATGTAATGCAGGAGATATTGTTAAAATGAGACAGATTTTATTAGGTGAAGATATAGTATTCCCTGACGGTGGAAAAGAATATATTTTTGGCGACGATGCTTTTAATGGTATGGCAGAGCAGGGAACAGATAATTTCTATGTTATGTTTGTTAATTCTTCTAATCACGGCGCAGGTTTCCCCGTAGAAAATTTAACTGAAATGACATATTTTTCAAAAAATCCGAGACAATGGATGCCTGATAATGCACCTAATACATATATGTATATTCGGTCTAGCGGTGAAGCAGCCCTCAGACCTAATCAGTCGATGGCGGTTAAATGGGTAGCACCGGAGAGCCGAACGTATTATATAGATTCGTTTTTCTATGGCGGTACAAGGGATAGGGAAGCCGAAAATGACGACGGTATTGCCTTTGGTGCATATAAAAATACAGAAAGGCTTGCCTATGTTAATAAAACATCAGCGTTTTGGATTGAAAAGGATGAAGCTAAGAACGATTTATCACAGCATATTATAAGAACTGTTGAAATGCAAAAAGGTGATGTTCTTTATTTCACCGCCGATCCTAAAGGTATAATTAAATCTTCTGATTATCCTCGATTTTATATAAATATAAGAACATCTAATGAGGAAATTGATTATATGTCAGGCATGGCGACAACCTCTGCGGGTGATGCAAGTGATGTTGTGGCTTATCCTGCACCAGCGGAATTCCCACAGTATGACGTTAAATATATAGTAAAGGTTAACGGTCAGAATGTCGGAGTTTATTCTGATATGAACAGTTGGGAAAAATCCGTGAATTTTGCAAGTTTTGAAATGCGTGAGGGTAAAACGGTTACGGTTGAGGTAACTCCAATGTTCGCGTATAAAAGTTACAAAATTCTGCCTGATAAATACGGTATTGAGTCAAACAGAAACGGAAACTCAATTACATTTGAACTTTCTGATTCTAAAGCTAAGTTGAGTTTTGTATTTGATAATAACTACAAAAATACAACATTGCATTTGTTTGCTAATCCGATAGATGATTCTGCACCGACTAATTCTTCGGAAAATGTGATTTATTTTGGTCCCGGTTATCACACTTTAACTGAGTCATTAAAACCAAAGAGCAACCAAACGGTTTACATTGCTAACGGAGCGGTGGTAAACGGTTCTATCTATATCTCACAAAAAGAGAATATTGGGATTTGCGGTAGCGGTGTTCTCACCAGAGGGCATTTCTCTGAAAACAAAACCTTTAGAGGTATCAGGGTTATTGATAGTAATAATATCAATATCAGCGGTGTAATAGTAAATATTCACGGTGTTACCGAGTGGTCAACCGAAATACGCCGTTCAACGAATGTTACGCTCACTAACTATAAAACAGTTAGTCCTAAATGGGCAAGTACTGATGGTATTGATATTATAAATTCACAGCAAATAACGGTTGAAGATTGTTTCCTGAGAGCTACTGATGATACAATAACGCTCAAAGGTCTTGAATGGGACGGAGTCAGCACTTCCACCCTAAATGCTGGAATTAGCGGTATAAGGGTTAATAATACAATCCTTTGGAACGAATGTAACAGTGCAATGGTTGTTGGTGAAGAAAACTTAGCAAAGTATTATTCAGATATTGAATTCACCAATATAGATGTGCTGTTTTCATATGATGATATATATTATCATGAGGCATTATATGAACGCGCTGTTATTTCAATTATATCGGGTCACGGATGTACCTTTGAAGACATTCATTGGGAAAATATTCGCGTCAATATGTGCGAGAGACTTGTTTGCTTTGCATTTATTGATGAGTTTTACACAATTCCTGTAGGTGAATACTGTCAGGCATTGCCCGGATATATGAAGAATATTACAGTGAAAAATGTTACTTCTAACAGTACAAGCGATAATATTTATGCCAACCAAATCTTTTTAAAGGGTTGGAATGCTGATAAGACAATCAGCAATATCACCTTTGACAATCTGATAATCAAAGGTGAAAAATTAACCGCAGGTTCGCCGCTTATAGTTAAAAATGAATATGTGAGTGAAATAACGGTTGAATAATTTTGAGTTATATTCTGTATCATAAGCCGAGTGTTACTAATAAAAAATAAAAGGAGAAATCACAATGAAAAAACTACTCAAAAAATCATTGGCAATTATCCTAGTAAGCACATTGTTATTAACTGCATTGTTAATAACAGCTTCAGCGGAAACTTCTGCTGAAGGAACAGCATTCCCGGAACCTGTTTACACAATGAACGCAACAATTGGTGCGAAATGGTATTTCGGTAATGACAGAAACACCCCCTTTACTCGGCAGGGACATAACGGATTTTACGCTATGTATAGTACTGATGTAAATCAGGGCAAAAACTTTCCTGTTGAAGATGCAAAACTTTGCGAATATGACTCAAGCGATTATTATTGGAAAATACCGAATGGTTCGGGCGGATTTGTTAATAATTTTAAAATTGCCTCAAGCGAAGCCGGTTACGGTTCAAGTAATGTTTTTACCAAGGCAGTGCATTTAGCAACAGGATATTCTGCAGTAATTAAATGGGTTGCACCTAAAGGCGGAGAATATTTTGTTGAACAATGGTGGCGAGGTGATGATGGAGGAATATTCACAGCAAATAACGATGGTGTTATAGTTGCAATTTATAAAGGAACTGAGAATATTTTCTATCATGACGAGACCAATAAAGTTTCAGGTCAAACTTCACAAATTACAACTTTTGAAAAGACAAAAGCAGACGGACTTGTTACATTAAATGCCGGTGATGCACTCTATTTTGTTTCTGACCCGAAGGATACAGGATATTCAAATTCTTGGACTAAAGATGCACCTTGGACACAGATAAGTATTGAATATCGCGGTAATACTAAAAAATCAACAGCATCCAGCACCGCAACATATTCATCAACCAACCTTGGAACTACCTATTCATTCGGTGCAAATAGTGATAGCACAGTTAATGGACAAGGCGGTAACGGTTTTTATGCTATGTATAGCATGGCAGTAAACAAAGGCGATAAATTCCCCCTTGATTCTTTATATTACTGCAAACCTACCGGTGATCAAAACTATTTAGGAATTCCATTGTGGCAGCAAGATGCAAATGGAAATACAATATATGTTTCTAATTTCCAGATTGGTTCAGGCGGACATTTTAATAACGCCAATAATAAATCCGCTATAAGACTTGCAAACGGATATTCGGCGGTTATTAAGTGGGTTGCTCCAAGAACCGGTGACTATAGTGTAAAAGCTCAGTGGAAAGGCGACGGATATGGCAGAATCACCGTTAATAATGACGGTACAACGGTTGGCGTGTATACCGATGAAAAAAATCTTTACAGTATGTCAACGGTTGATAGGGTAACAGGCTCCGACGGTGTTATTCCGACTTATAATTCAGACGGTACAGTTTTCCTTAAAGCAGGTCAAGCACTTTATTTTGTTGCTGATCCCGAAACAATAGGATACAATTCATCTACAGTATATGATTCACCATTCGTAGATATAGACATTACATTTGAGTCACTTCTAAAAGGTGATGTTAAAACAGACGAAGTTGTAGATGTAACAGATTTGGTAAGACTCAAGAAGCTCATAGCTAATGAAATAGCAAATCAAAACGAATATGCTGATATTAATTCGGACGGATTATATAATTCCAATGATTTAACAGCATTAAGAAAGATATTATTAGGTTTATAATATCTTAAAAATCTCAGGTTCAGGCAGACGGGAATAGAATAAATATCTTTTCCCGTCACCGTTTACCTATTTCTTGCGGTTTATAATGTTATATTACAAACAGCAAGATTAGTAAAAATCACCATTAGACAGGCGTGAAGAGTTCACTCCCTAACGGAAAGGAATCGATTAAATGAAAAGGTTAAAAGGCAAATATTTCAAAAGAGGTTTAGCATGTTTAATCACTTTTCAAATCGCATTTGCTCACATATTCGGTGTATCTATGGGAGGGATTTCGGCTGAAAAATCCACAACTGCACCGAAAAGTGACAAATATACAGCACAAGTAACATACACATTCGGTGACGGTACTAAAAATACCTTTGAAACACAAGGCCAACAGGGATTTTATGCCATGTATAGCACTAGCGTGAATCAGGATAAGATTTCATTTCCGGTTGAAACCGCAAAGGAATGTGTTTTAGACACTGATAATTACTGGAAGATATCTAATCCTTCAGGTGGTTACATAAACACATTTCGTATAGCATCAGGAAAAATCAGTGGCAATCTTGGGCAAACGGTTGATTTGGCAACGGGTTATACAGCGGTTATAAAATGGGTGGCACCTATGTCAGGTGAATTCTCATTAAGTGCTGTTTGGCGCGGCAATGCAGAAGGTATACTTTCTGCAAATAACGACGGTATAAATTTAGGAATATATAAAAATTCCGAAAATATTTACAATAATCAGATTACTCAGATTAAAGGCTATGCTGCGGGTCCTTCGTGGAATAATAATGGCGGTAAGATATCTCTTGAAAAGGGAGATGCTCTTTATTTCGTTGCTGATCCGAAAGAAATAGGATATAACAACCAGTGGAAAAAAGATTCACCATGGGTGAAAATTAGTATAACCGGAACAGTTACTTTAAAAGAGGACAATAATCTGCCGGTTTCTGATGCAAATACAGAGCCTGTGGCAGGTACTGTTTATTCTTGGGGTGATTGGACTGCAAATACATTCGAAAAGCAGGGACAGCAAGGCTTTTATGCAATGTATAGCACCTTGGTAAACCAAGGTAATGCTTTTCCTCTCAATACTATCTATCTTTTGGAAAGAGATACAAATAATAAGTCTCCATACTATAGAATACCGCTTTCTGATGGAAGTTTGATAAATAACAAATTTTCGATTGGAGCAGGAGTTGACTATGATGGCAAAGTCACTGCCGAACAATCAGCCGTCAATCTTGACACCGGATATACAGGAGTTATTCGTTGGGTAGCGCCTGCCGATGGTGATTATGCTTTAAATATTAAGTGGAAAGCACATGACCAAAACGGTATTTTTACTGCAAATAATGACGGACTTCAACTTAGTGTTTATTATGAAAATACGAACATTTATTATCATGAGCAAACCGAAAAGATAGCTGGATGGGGCGCTTGTCCTTCTTTCAGCAATGAAAAGGCTATATCCATGAAAAAGGGAGAGAGCATTTATATTATTGCCGATCCAAAGGATATAGGATATTCAAACAGTTGGACAGTTGATTCACCTTGGCTTACTATTCAGGTTGAATATATGGATTCGCTTAAGGAAAATAATATTTTGCCCGAAGCAGATATCAACAGAAAACCTACTGCCGGAACGGTTTATTCTTGGGGCGACTGGACAAAAAATACATTCGAAAAGCAGGGACAGCAAGGCTTTTATGCAATGTATAGCAATGCAGTTGACCAAGGTAATACATTTCCGACAGAAACTGCTTATCTGCTCGAAAGAGATACGGATGTAAATTCTCCCTATTATAAAATTCCTTACAATAGCGGCGGATTTTTAAGCGGATTCCTTATGGGTGCCGGAACAAATTATGAAGGTAAACCCACTGACCATCAAGCTGCAATGGATTTGAAAACCGGCTTTTCCTCAGTATTGCGTTGGATAGCACCTGCAGACGGTGATTATCTTATCACCGCCAAATGGGTTTATAGCGTCACCGGCGTATATACCAACAGCGACGGTGTAATTGTTGGTATTTACCGTGAAAAGGAAAATCTTTTTAACCATGAGCAAATCAATAAGATAACACAGTGGGGTAAAAATACTACAGATACTATTCCTTATTGGAATAATGATGGTAAACCCATTTCACTTCGCAAAGGTGAAAGTATATATATTGTCGGAGATCCTAAAAAAGATGGTTCTAATGATAGACCGTGGGTTGCTGTTGATATTGAATATCGATGTGAAATAGAGGAAGATAAAAATTTGCCTGCGGCAGATACAAGTAGCAAACCTGAAGTCGGAACAGTTTATTATTGGGGCGACTGGACCAAAAATACATTTGTTAAACAAGGTCAGCAAGGTTTCTATGCAATGTTCAGCACGGCTGTAAATAAAGGTGAGAATTTCCCCACAGATTCTGCATCTCTCCTAAAAAGAAACCCTGATACCGCATCACCGTATTGGATGGTGCCACTTAAAAATGGCGGTTTCGACGAAGGTTTCCTTATAGGTGCAGGTACTGATTATAACGGAAATCCCACTAATAAACAAACGGCAATAAACCTTAAAAACGGTTATACAGGTATTCTCCGCTGGGTAGCTCCGGCAGACGGATATTATCATGTCAGAGCCTCTTGGAGATGTCATGATAGTGCAGGAACATTCTCCGGTACTAAAGACGGTTTGGCTTTGAGTGTATATAAGGACAATGAAAAAGTTTACTATAAAGATATAACCGGTATTCTAAAAGGCTGGGATACTGCATATCCCAAATGGAATAATAACGGCGATACTGTTGAAATGAAGAAGGGTCAAAGCCTTTATTTTGTCAGCGATCCGAAAAATGAAGGTGTTGGCGATACTCCTTGGATGCTTATAAATATTACCTATGAGGGCGACGAGATGATTTATGCACCTAAACAGCGTGCGGAAAATGATTTTAGTTGGACACCTGAGGGTGATATTGAGATAGGAACCGAATTCTATTGGGGCGACGCGAGCCGAAACAAGTTTTCTTATGAAGGTGAAAATGGATTTTTTGCAATGTACGGTACAGAAGTTGCGAAAGGAAATAAATATCCGGTAGATACTCTGAAAAAATGTACTTTTAATGATTTTACAAATTTCTGGACAATTCCTGAAACGAGTGAAGATTATACAGCAAGGCTCAGAATAGGAAGCGGTCTTACCGATATGCATCCTTCCGTATTCCCCACTACTGACAGAACTGCCGCTTTAAAGTGGGTAGCACCGATTGACGGAACTTATACTGTGAAGTATGTAAACTTCGGCAACTGGAATGCGAAACCTAAATTCAGTTTAAGTGGAAGCGACGACGGTGTAACGGTAGGAGTTTACCGTGAAAACGGAGAAAATCTCTACTCAAAAACTTATAATAAAAATGAGACGATAGTTTATAACGATGTTGTTTATAACGATCCGTCTTGGTTTACAACGGTTATCCAACTGAAAAAAGGCGAGGGCGTATATTTTGTGGGCGATCCTAATGCTGATGCAACAGGTGACAGTCCGTGGTGTCATATAAAAGTTATACTTAAAAATATGAAGGTTGACAGTTTTGATACAAGCGAAGAAGATTGGGTTCCTGAAGTTCGTGACGAATACTATTGGGGCGACGAAGTTTTCAACTCTATGAAAAAGCAGGGATCACAAAACTTCTATAATATGTATCTCGGTTCTTCAAACTATACGGATGATTTTCCAACCTTTGCTTTAAAACGTATGACCGAATTCAAATACAGTCCACGTCAGTGGATGACAGGAAATAGAGGCATACAGTGGATGTTTGCAAGAGCAACTGGAGATAGTGCTTTGCAACAGGATAAATCACTGGGAATAAAATGGCTGGCGCCTGAAGACGGTACATACTATGTTGATGCTATGATTTTCCAAGGTACCAAACAGGGCTATAACGAAGCATCAGGTGAGGACGGTATAGCATACGGTATTTATAAGGGTACTAAAAATCTTGTATATCTTGATAAGCAGCCAACTTCATGGACCACGCTTGCTGATGCTCAGGACGATCCTGAACAGCATATGAAAGTTGAGGTTGAAATGAAAAAAGGCGAGGCTTTATTCTTTACGGCTGACTCCAAAAAGGTAGTAGCAGGTTCTGATTTGCCCGGTCTAAGAATTAAAATTTCAACCGAAAATGATGTGGTTGATTATACAACAGGTATGAGACCTTTTGAAACACCAAAAAACGCAGAAACACCTAATGTATCAACCCCGAAGAGTAATTCTTGGGTAATTGTATTGATAATTGTATCCGCAGTTGTTTTAGCAACTGCGACTGGTACTTGCTTTATATTGATTAATAAGAAAAAAGCAAGGTAAATTTATATTGTGAAATAATCGGTGAAACTTTAACTCAAATGTTTCGCCGATTATTGAAAAATTTTGCATAAAGGAAGATTTTTATGAAAATGCGTTTGCCATCAATTCCTTTAATAACCGTAGATCCATATTTTTCGGTTTGGAGTAATGACAAAATAAATACACATTTTCCTGTTCATTGGACAGGCAGCCGTAACGCAATTCTTGGATTAGTTATTGTGGACGGTGAAGAACTTAGATTTTTAGGCGAGGGATATGGATTAGAAATTCCGCAAATCTCGATTGATATAGATGCTTTTTCAACCATAGCTATATTTAAAAATGAAAAAATCGAGTTAGAAGTAAAATTTACAACGCCGATTTTAGCTGATTCCCTCTACTATGCTTCGAGACCTGTTTCGTATTTAAAACTATCATATAAAAGTGTTGATAATAAAAAACACGATGTCAAGGTGAAGATTACCGTAAGTGAGGAACTTGTATTAAATAAAGCCGGTGAGGGCAGAGCTTTATACGAAAGAGTAGAATCCGAGGACTTAACTTGTATTAAAATGGGTAGAGCAAACCAAACTGTTTTAAACAGTTGTGGGGACGACATCAGAATAGACTGGGGCTATTTCTATCTTGCAACAAATGGTGATGCAAAATATAGCGATTGTGTAATATCTGATTTATATTCTGTCTCTATGGAATCTGCACTTGATAATGAAAAATTGTTTATATTTGCATATGATGATGTTGACAGTATAATCTACTTTGAAAAGCCCTTAAAAGCATATTGGAAAAAATATGGAAAGAATATAACCAAAGTTATTATTGAAAGTTTTATCGAATACGATTCACTGATTAAAAGGTGCGAAGAATTTTCATTAAATCTAAAAAATGCCGCTATAAAAGCAGGCGGAGAGAAATATGCTGAATTGTTGTTACTTGCTTACAGACAGGTTATGGCAGCACATAAATTGGTTATTGATGAAAACGGCGAAAATTTATACATTTCAAAAGAATGTTTTTCAAACGGTTGTGCGGCAACAGTAGATATAACCTATCCATCGGCTCCTATGTTCTTATATTACAATACTGAGCTTTTAAAGGCTACAATAAGACCTATTTTGCGTTTTGCACGAAGCAAAGATTGGAACTACGATTTTGCTCCTCATGATGTTGGATGTTATCCGATATTAAATGGTCAAGTTTACGATGCCGGAAATATAAATAAGCAAATGCCGGTTGAAGAATGCGGTAATATGTTGATTTTATTTTCGGCTATTTCTCAAAAAGAGAATAATTTGGATTTTGTAAAAGAGAATATCGATTTGCTCAGCCAATGGACTGAATATTTAGTAAAATACGGGGAGGATCCCGCAAATCAACTTTGTACTGATGATTTTGCAGGTCACTTATCTCATAATTGCAACCTTTCCATTAAAGCAATTATGGGAATTGTCGGTTATGCAATTATTCTTGATATGTTGGGCGAGAAAGAAAAATCAAAAAATTATAAGGAAATTGCTCAAAATTATGCACTTTCGTTTTGCGAACGGGCTAAAAATTCAGATGGCAGTTACAGATTAGCATTCGACCTTCCTGAAAGTTTCAGTTTGAAATATAATGCAGTTTGGGATTTGCTTTGGAAAACAGATTTATTCCCAAAAGAATTTTATAGCGGTGAAATATTGCGCTATTTAAAAGAAGCATTACCTTACGGAGTGCCTCTTGACAGCCGAGAAAAATATACAAAATCCGATTGGCTTTTATGGGTGGCTTGCTTTAGCAATCGCGAAGAGTTTGAATATATAGTAGACTTAATATGGTCGGCTTATAATACCATGCATAAAAGATGCCCCATGCCCGATTGGTACTATGCTGATATTTCAGAACCGCTAATGTTTCAAAACAGAACTGTTCAGGGCGGATTGTTTTTAAAACTGTTGTTTCAATAATCTGTTTGGTGGGTGAGCGTTAATGCCAATTATAATAGATAGAAAAAATAATATATTTAAAATTGACACAGAGAATATATCTTACATATTTGGCGCTGATATAGCGGGCAATTTGCTTCATTATTACTATGGTGCAAAGGTAGCCGATATAGATTTAAGTTATTTGAATTTGAAGATGGAAATGCCTTCCACATCGGCTTTACAAGGCGAGAGTGAAAATTTATATTCCATGAATATTTTAATGCAAGAATATTCAACGATGGATTCAGGCGACTATAGAATTTCTGCACTCGAAGTTAAAGGTGAAAATGGCACCTTATCTACAAATTTGAAGTTTGTTTCTGCAAATGTCAAAGAAGGAAAATACTCTCTTTCAGGGTTGCCGGCTGTTTATGCAGAACTAGGGGAGGCAGAAACTCTTGAGGTTTTGCTTAAAGACAATCTTACAGGTTTAGAAGTTAAGTTACTTTATTCTGTTATAAATGGTTTTGATGCAATTATGCGATCAGCAGTTTTGCATAATACCGGAGAAAAAAGATTATGTTTACAAAAGGCGGCAAGTTGTTGTTTGGATTTCCCCTCAAAAGATTACAGCCTTTTGCATTTGCACGGAAAATGGGCAGCCGAAAGAAATATTGAAATCGAAAAATTAACCCACGATATCAGAACAATATCAAGCAAACGCGGCACATCAAGCCATATTCATAATCCGTTTGTGGCTCTTTTATCAGATGGTGCCAATGAGTTTTACGGCGATGTTTACGGTGTGGCGCTTGCTTATAGCGGAAATTTCAGCATAGAAACTGAGTGTGATTCATGTGACCAAACAAGACTTATTGCAGGAATAAATCCGCAAAACTTTTCTTGGGTTTTAGAATCAAATGAAGAATTTACCGTCCCCGAAGCAATAATTACATATTCCAGTGATGGCTTAAACGACATCAGTAATATATATCACAAATTATTCCGTACACATTTGTGCAGAGGAAAATGGCGTGACCTACCAAGACCGATACTTATAAATAATTGGGAAGCAACATACTTTAATTTTGATGAGCAGAAAATTTACGATATTGCAAAATCAGCATCAAGTCTTGGAATAGAAATGCTTGTTTTAGATGACGGTTGGTTTGGCAAACGAAACGATGATACTTCTTCGCTTGGCGATTGGTTTGCAAACGAACAAAAACTAAAGGGCGGTTTGTCGGAATTGGTGAATCGGATAAATGCTCTTGGTATGAAATTCGGACTGTGGTTTGAGCCCGAAATGATATCGCCTAAATCTGAACTTTTTGCAAAACATCCCGAATGGGTTCTTTGCGCAAACGGCAGAACACCGTCTATTGCCCGTAATCAGTATGTACTTGATTTAACGAGACAAGAAGTAAGGGATTATTTGTTTGATTCGATTTCAAAAGTGCTTGATTCGGCAAATATTGAATATATCAAATGGGATTTCAACCGTTATCTTACAGAAACAGGAAGCGATATCTTACCCTCTGAAAGACAACTTGAAGTATCTCACAGATATGTTTTGGGACTTTATGAATTGCTTGAGCGAATAATTGAGAAATATCCCGATTTATTGATTGAGAGTTGTTCGGGAGGCGGCGGAAGATTTGACGCAGGAATGCTCTATTATACTCCTCAAATATGGACAAGTGATAATACAGATGCTATTGACCGCGCAAAGATTCAGTGCGGTACGTCAGTGGTATATCCCTTATCTTGTATAAGCGCTCATGTTTCAGTTTGTCCTAATCATCAGACCAAACGGACTTTACCGTTTTCCACAAGAGGTAATGTAGCATTAACGGGGGCTTTTGGTTATGAGTTAGATATTACCAAGTTGACTGAGGAAGAGAGACACTTAGTTAAAGTGCAGATTACATTTTATAATAAATGGAAAAAAGTAATTGCAACGGGTGATTTTTATCGTTTGGTAAATCCGTTCCTGCAAGAAAATTACTGTGCGACAGAAATTGTTTCAAATGATAAAAACAAAGTAATAGTTACATTTGTTGTATTAAGAGCAAAATTCCATACCATGATAAATATTAAATTAAAAGGTTTGGATGCCGACAAAAAATATATATGTGAGCAAACAGGCAGAGAATATTATGGCAGTACTCTTATGAATGCAGGTCTGCAATTTTCAGAACGTTACTACTTCCGTGACGGACACAGCAAATTGCTTACATTTATCTGTCAATAATCTGTGAAGGAGTTATAATCGTGATTACAAATATAAAAAACGGCGAAAAATATGATGTTATTGTGTGCGGAGCAGGTCCTGCCGGTTCTTGCGCTGCCATAGCAGCGGCAAAACAAGGTGCCAGAACCTTGCTTATAGAGGCAACAAACGCTGCCGGAGGAATGGGTACAATGGGATTGGTTTCCTGTATGGCGCCATTTTCGGATCAAACGAAAGTTATTTATTATTCCCTTGCAGTTGAATTGATGACAAGATATAAGAAAAGAATGAATTATGATATTAACCGTTGGGGTTGGACTGTAATTTCTCCAGAAGACTTAAAAATTGTTTATGATGAAATGTTGGAAGAAAGCGGTGCAAAAATCCTGTTTCAGTCAACCGTATGTGGAGTTGAATCGGAAAACGGTCATATCAGCAAAGTTCTCGTTGCTAACAAAGAGGGAATAACAGCGTATGCCGCTGATTCATTTGTTGATTGCACAGGTGATGGTGATTTGGCTGCTTTTAGCGGTGCTGATTTTGAAATTGGTGAAGACGGAGCGGTACAATCATCAAGTTTGTGCTTTGTTATCAGCAATATAAAAGTTGATAAACTGACCAGAAAAATTCATAGTGGTGATAATGATGGAATCTGGCCGGAAATTTTGGCAGATGGTAAATATCCGCTTCTTTCAAGACACTTTGTACCTTCGCTTATAGGGGATACCTTAATTGTTAATGGCGGACATATGTTTGAGGTTGATTCAACCAATGTGTCGGCAGTTACAGATGCTTATTTTTTAGGAAGAAAAATTGCTAATCAGTATATAAGTGCTTTAAAGGAATATTTGCCCGAGGCTTTCGGTGATTCTTATCTGGTTGAAACAGCACCGTTGCTTGGTGTTCGTGAATCTCGCAGAATTAAGGGCGAATATACACTAACTGTTGAAGATTATTATGATAGAAGAAGTTTTGATGATGAAATTTCTCGGAATTGTTATTATTTAGACTGCCATCCATCGGGTAAAAACGATGAATATATAGGTTACGAAGTTGGTGCATACGGACCGGGCGAAAGTCATGGTATACCTTACAGATGCCTGATACCGGTAGGGTTTGATAATTTGCTTGTGGCGGGCAGATGTATTTCGGTTGATAGGCAGGCTCTTGCAAGTACAAGAGTAATGCCAAACTGTTTGTCAACCGGTGAGGCAGCAGGAATTGCTGCTGCAATACACTCGAAAAAAGATATACCTATAAGGAAAATTGATGCATCCGAAATAAGAAAAATTATGAATTATGACTTTAAATAGGAAGTGTTACTTTTGAAAACGGAAACTGCTTTTAACAGATTAGGCGTTATGATATGAGCCTCAAGAGTGCTGTATTGATTGGATCTTCCGTAAAGTCTTGGATGAGATGAAATACGATTTCCGCCGTAAAATATTTCTATCGTAGATTTCGTGATACGGACATCAACCTTTTGCTTAATGTATTCGTATGGAACTGAGTAATTTTGCTTGCAGACGGATATGTGATAGTTAGGTGCTACTGTTGCGATTTTCCACTCGGAAAGTTCAAATGACTTTGGCGGTAATGGCAGAAGAAAAGCCTTTTCATCTTCAAAGGCATCAGCACGACTTCCGTCACGCTTTTGAAAATCCTTATGATTAAATTTGTGCAAACGCTCAAATATTGCATCATTCAATTCTTTAAGGGACAAAAAGCGACGATTACGCAATGCTGCCAATATGAAATTTGAGATAACACCTACAGTACCTTCTACCATAGCTTTGTCCTTAGGAGAACGAACTCTGCACGGGAGAATTGCCGTTCCGTAATATTCAGCCATTTCATTGTATGACTTGTTTAATTTGACCTCGCTTCGTCCGTGTTCAATAACACCTGTTTTAAGATTGTCACACTGTAGTATTTTTGTTATGCCACCAAAATATTTAAAAGCATTTACATGGGCAGAAATCCAACATTCCTGATTCATCGATAAAAATGCTTCTACATAGGCATAACCGCTGTATGGCTGTGTTGCAACAAAGATGTATGCCGGTATTAATTCGCCTGTGTCGGTATCTACAATTTCTGCTGTTTGTCCTACCCAGTCTACCTGCAAAATTTCACCCGGCTTATGCTTCAGATGCATTGTTGCATTGATTTTCACAGCATAATCACGATAATGTTTTTTGAATTGCGTCAGTTGATACGGAACTTCATTTGAAGCACTGCATTGTTCACAATACTCCAACCACAGCAGATTTAGAGTTGTACCCGAGCGCTGAAGTTCTTTGTGAACATATTCATAGTCCGGCATTTTGTAGCCAGGGCGTGATTTGTCACTTGGAAATAACAGTTCAGCTAACTTTCTGTCGGTCAGTTCCGTTGGAAGAGGATAGCATACTCCTTTTTCTTCGGCAATGTTCAAAACCTGAATAACAGTAGTTCTCGAACAGCCTATACTTTGAGCAATTTTTGATTTGTTTAACCCTAAGCTGCTCAATCTTAGGATTTCGCGGTAATTGGTCATTGTTTTGACCTCCTAATGAATATTTACACCGCTTTCGCAGTGCATATATCCATTATACCTGCCATCTTCTGTGCATTGAAGCGGGTGTTACTATTACCTTCATTGCGTGGTGTTCAGTTTCTGCTGCCGTAATACCGAACTTGAACCGTTGGTTCAACCTATGTATTATTCATATCCAAAATGTCTGGAGGCATATTCCTCGCCTCAGCAGTATATGTTTGGAACAGAGCTAATGGTTTGCGGAATTTCCGAAAAGAGAGATTCTGTTACACTGCTTTCCGAAAGTTTGGTTTGGTTTCCAAAAGGCATTTGGTACGATTTCTTCACGGGACTTCCGTACAAATTTGAAAAAGCAGAAAAATTCAAAGTATATCGTAATATCAGCGCATATCCCGTATTTGCAAAAGCGGGTGCAATTGTTCCGCTTGCAGAGCATATTCCTCATGATAACCGTTTGCTTAATTCAGAACAAATGTCTTTGCTTGTATTTCCCGGAGCATCTAACCGTTTTGAACTTTATGAGGACACCGGAGACGGATATGATTATAAAAAAGACGGATGTTGCAAAACTGAAATTGTATTTAACTGGGACAATAATTCTTCAAATCTTGTGATAGAACCGGCACACGGTGACACATCGCTTATTCCCCAAAAGCGGGAATCTAAAATTGGTTTCCGTGCTTTTTCGCCAAATGCAAAACCCGCAGTAACCGTTAATGGCAACGAATCGGATTTTGAAGTATTTTTTGAAGCCGAAGAAAATACCATGTATGTTATTGTGAATGCAGACGTAACAGATAGAATTAAGGTAACACTTTCGGCTGAAAAATTATTTTCCGAAGAAAATTATAACCGAAAGGATTTATATAAAAAAATACTATCTAATTGCCGAATATCAGCCAGTGAAAAATTACGTATATTCAATGTGCTTAACGGAAACAATACCGCTAAATCTCTCTATCGCAAGCTTTATAATATAGAACATTTTTACGGACCGCTTATTTATGCTTTAAAGGAAATTTTACGCTTTACGTAAGATTTACGCTGAGATAAACTTGAAAAACGGTGCAATAGTTAGGATATTTGTCCACACACGATGTCCGAGAAGTAATTATAAATTCTAAACTGAAAATGCACAAAAACGCCAACTCAAAATGTACAATTCTGGCGAAGCACCGCCGGGAGGAGTATACTTCTCCCGGGAGGTGCGAATATGAACGAGCGAAAGGACATTTTTGAGAGGGTGAAATACATAATGAAAGATGATTCTGAAATAAAGGTAAACTGCTCAAAACTGGCACGCCAACTTAACTGCAACCGCCGAACTGTTGCGGTAGCATATTTATAGCATGTGGCAATTACACTGTAAAGTATTCTTATTCCGCAGAACTTAAAGGCATTGCTCATAGGCAGGGCAGAGGTGATTTGTTCTAAGGCATACTAAACTAAGAAATAAAATAAAACTATTCCCATTTGCGCTTATAATTTCATTTATGAATTAAATTAATAAAGGAGCAGCGGTGGAATAACACGGAAGTAATAAAGAAAGGCAGTTGCTATTGGAGCAAGAAAAAGCTTGTCCCACGGGCAAAAATCCGATGCACGAAATGTAAAATTAATTTCTGCTTTAATTTTAACTGTTTTTCGTTTTTTCAGAAAAGTCGAAATAAGTCATTTTTTGACGCGCACGAAAGCGTTGTCAGACTGAATGTTAGTTACAGTCTGGCAACGCTTTTTTATATATACAGTTTTATATCCTTTTGGCTTTGCTTTATAGCCGAATATCCATAACTTTCTTGATTTTTTAACAAACACAAAAAATCAAGGAGATTATGAATATGAAGTCTATATTTTTAGTATGGAAAGATAAAAATTGTAACGGAGAAAATCCGGAATGGATATATATGAAGGCAAACGAATTTTTTGAATTTAAGAAACTGCCTGAAAATGCGGACCGAAGATTTGTTCAGGTGGGAGACAAAAAATCGTCTTTGGATGACACGGTAATCTTTATAGAAGCAAACGAAGAATTATATAAAAAGAGCAACGCCGAACAAAGCCGAAAGTCTCGAATATCGAAAACTAAAAAAGAACATCCGCTAACCTTTATATCTTTGGACGCTTTGCGCGGTTCCAATGAGGATATAGATAATCATGAAAGATATTCCGACAGCAAAGGAAATGAGGAATACATAATGGGTAAACTTCAGGTTGGGGAATTGCATGAGATAATAAAAGACCTTACGGATAGTGAGCGGAAAACGCTGGATATAATTCTCTTTTCCTATCTGCATCATAAAAGCGAAAGAGAAACTGCAATGTATTTCGGTATTCCGCAAAAAACATTAAATTGCCGTAAAAAGAAAATTTTTGAAAAAATCAAAAAATTTTTTCGCTCAAAATGAAGAAAACCGTACAGTAATATATTAGAGGGCAAAATTGACCTCTGCGTTCTTTGAAAACAGAATAGTACAGCACATCCTTTACATTCCTTCTGCTGTCGGGTAACCGGCAAGCCATAAGAACAGAGCAGCGGACAAGCTTTTACCTGTCCGCTGTGTCTGCTTGAAATCACGGCGCATCCGTGACGGAGGCGATGACAGGCAGGAGCATTAAAGATACTTCCGTCCCGTACTTTCGGGGCGGCTCGCGGAGATCCCGGGGGTGGTGAGATTCCAATGAGGCTGATGCACAGCTGGAGGGTGTGTTCCCGTATTTCGAGGGCGTCGTGGACAAATATCGGAAAAACGATCGATACTAATATGACCGTGATTGGTCTGTTTCTCGCCGATTAGAACAGTCACGGTCATTTTTTATTAACCAATATCACGGGAGCAGTATGGTAGCCTACCGTACCGTTGCCATGATATTGATTAATAAAACGGAGGTAATCATTATGGAAAAGCAAAACAGCGCATTTTACCGTGAAATATGCATCTTGCGTATACTGGTTAAAATGGGATACATAGACGAAAAGGCTTTGCCGCATATTATAGATATTGCGGCGGATGATTATAACAGCGATTTGCTTATAGATGTTAACTGATATGTATAAAAAATAATTGACTATGTCTTTTATAAAAGATATAATAATATTAATGTAACAGAAGGGAAGTGTGAAATATGTCGCCTAAAGAAATTAACAAAAGAAGAATTGCAATAAAGGTAGCGGATGCTATAAACAGTATTGAGGGCGTGCCTGTTTCCGATTATGCCGTAGAGCTTTCAAACCAATGGGCAAACGGCGTGATTACAGCTTCACAAATGAAGGAAATGCTTCTCAATGTTCATAGGAAGGCATAAAGATGTCTAAGTACGATGTTTATTTATACGAAAACAGTAATGTTCTTAAAAATCTGCTGAATATAAAAGACGAATCTGCTTTGGATTTGGCCGAGGCGGAGCTTTCAAGAGCTAATATGATGATTCTTTATGAGAATGGGTTTTGCGATTTTTCGACAAACGGAATTTGTTTTATCCATAAAAAATTATTCGGAGATATTTATGAATGGGCCGGCAAATTCAGAGTAATCAATATACAAAAACGCGAAGAAATACTTGCCGGCAGAAGCGTATGGTATGCCAATAGCGATAATATCGAAAAAGAATTGAATGAAGTTTGGCGAAGGATAAACGCAATCAAGTGGAGAATCCTTAGCAAGAAAAAATTTGTTGAACTCATTTCAAGACACTTTGCGGCTTTGTGGCAGATACATCCTTTCCGTGAAGGAAACACAAGAACAGTTTCTATGCTTATGACATTTTTTGTTGAGCATTGCGGCTATTATTTTGATCAGGACTTAATCGCTCAAAGTGCCGGATATTTCCGCAATGCTTTGGTCATGGCATCATTGGATCAGTTTTCCGAGTATGAGCATTTGGAAAAAATTTTAGGTGATGCAATTTGTACAGAACCGGTAGATTATTCTGAAAGCTTATACGGTTGCGAACTAACCAAAAAGAATAAGTACGAAAAGTACAAAGTCAAAGATTACAAACCGTCTCCGCATGAGTATATAGACAGCAATGGCGATGAGCGATAATGACGGAAAATATGTCTTAATTGAAAACATTACAAAAAGATGCCTTTTAGGTCTGGACTAATTCGAACCAACGTGATATGTTGTGAGAGAAAGGAGAGTGATATCTATGGGAAAAAGCATAACAACCATTGAACCGTCATTGCCTAAAGCCCGAAAAATAAGGACGGCGGCATATTGCAGAGTGTCAAGCGATTCTACCGATCAGCTTCATTCGTTTGCGTCTCAGGTAAGATACTATACCCGAATTATCGGGGATAACGAAGGTATGGAGCTTGTGGATATCTACGCAGACGAAGGAATCACAGGAACAAAAACTAAAAACCGCGATGATTTTTGCAGACTTATAAATGACTGTAAAATGGGAAAGATCGACCGTGTACTTACTAAATCGGTTAGCCGATTTGCAAGAAACACGGTCGATTCAATTATGTATGCAAGGCTGTTAAAGGAAAACTGCGTCAGCATATTGTTTGAGAAAGAAAACATAGATACGGCATATATGTCAAACGAATTATTGCTTGCAATTTCCGGTGCTCAGGCCGAAGAAGAATCGGCATCGATTTCCAAAAATATGATCTGGAGCATAAATCGGCGGATGAAAAACGGAACCTACCTTGCAAGTCATACGCCGTATGGATACAGGATAGAAAACGGCGAATATGTTGTCGATCAAGCAGAGGCAGAGGTTGTGAGGCTCATATTTAAAAATTATCTTGCCGGTATGGGAAAGAAAAAAATAGCGGATATGCTGAATCTTATGAATGTACCGAACAGAGAGGGAACTCTTTGGAGAATAAGCACGGTGGAGTACATACTCGGTAATGAAAGATATATCGGTGACGCAATTTTTCAAAAGACCTATACAGACGCGGCTGTTCCGTTCAAAAACAGACCGAACAGAGGAAAAGTACCTCAATATTATGTTGAAAATACAAATCCGCCGATAATATCCAAAGAGGATTATAATGCGGCAAAACATTTAACGGAAGAAAGAAAAAGCCGCAGACCTTACAAAAAATCTACCGAGATAACTCTAAACGGTAAAATACATTGTTCCTGCGGCGGCAACTATTATAAAAAAATCGTGTCAGGAAAGACGTACTGGACTTGCGGCAGGCATGAGTTGGATTCAGGTAATTGCTCTGCGAGACGTCTGCCTGAAAATGATATATTTGAGGCCTTCATCACCGCTGTCAATAAGCTTAAAGAATATCGTTGCGAGATACTTATGCCTGCTATACTGCAAACGGAAAATCTGCAAATGAGAGCGAGCGGCAGCAGGGTAAGGATAAAAGAAATAGATCGTGAAATTGTTGAACTCAGCGATAAAAATATCCTTATAACACGCTTGAATACAAAAGGCATAATACGAACTTCGGAGTATACCGAGCGAAGCAATGCGATAAGTATGAAAATAAGCACGTTCAGGAAAGAACGCACAAAGCTTTTAGGAGAGCAGGACAATGACAGCGTCCTTTCTGGACTGAAACGTCTTAACAACAAGCTTACGGAATTGAGCCGTCCTTTAACCGCCTTTGACGCGGCGATGTTCGGCGAAACGGTAAAAAACATAACCGTTCCGAGTGCTACGGAGCTTCGCATTGAATTTATCGGCGGACTGGCGGTCACCGAAAAAATACCGGACAGAAGAAGGTGTAAAGTACAATGAAAAACAGGAGGATACCATTCGGCTATGAAATGAAAAGCGGCGTTATCGTGCTTTGTGAGCGTGAAGCGGAAACAGTAAAACGAATATTCTGTGATTACATTGACGGTCTTGTATTACAGGATATTGCCGAGTCTCTTAAACAGCGTAAAATTGAGTATTTGCCCGGAGAGAGCGACTGGAATAGAAACCGCGTCAAACGAATGATAGACGATATTCGCTACTGCGGAAATGAAAAGTTTCCTGCGGTTATATCCTCGGAAATATATAATGCCGCTAAACTTGTTAAAGCCGAAAGAAGTACGGTTAATACATATACCATCAAAAAAGAGGATAAGCCTGTAATTAAAAAAATTCGATGCTCCTGTTGCGGAGGAAAGCTAAGGCATATAACAAATAATCGCAACAAGAAAAACGAGCACTTTGTATGCGATGATTGCAGGCTGACGGTATACAAAACCGTTTCGGAACTGAAAACGGATATTACCGAGATACTTAACAGGCTTATAGCTGAGCCGTCGCTGATTGTAACCAAGGAAACCGACGTTTATTGTGAGTCACCGAATATTCGATGCAAAACCGGTGAAATTGAAAGAATGACAGCGGCTTTAGATGTCGAAGCCGAAACAGTTCAAAAGCTGATATTTGAGTGTGCAGAGGAAAAATACAAGGAAATTAATTCTGAACGGCATATAACCGACAGAATGAAAGCGGAGCTTATAAATACGGCTCCGCTTTCGTGTTTTTCAGAGGAGCTCTTTGAGAAAACCGTCACTGCTATAACTATGGAAAGAGACGGAAACATACAACTCATTCTGAAAAACGGATTTGTGGCAGAAAAGGAGAAATTGTAATATGAATACCTGTCAGCAAACTGCAAGAAAGGTTACGGTAATACCGCCAAAGCCTGAATTTAACGGAGAAAACGGCATAGATATGCGTCCTAAGCGGGTTGCGGCATATTGCCGTGTTTCAACGGATAAAGAGGAGCAGGAGCATAGCTTTGAAACCCAAAAGGAAATGTATACCGAAATGATTATGATGAAACCTACATGGCAGATGGCGGGTATTTATGCCGATGAGGGCATAACAGGTACTATCGCCAAAAAGCGTCCCGGATTTATGAAGATGATAGAAGATTGCCGTAAGGGTAAGATAGATATGATAATAACAAAATCCGTTTCGAGATTTTCAAGAAACAATCTTGACTGCCTGATGTATGTAAGGGAGCTTAAACAGCTTGGAATACCGATAATCTTTGAAAAAGAAGGGATTAACACTCTGCAGGTATCAAGCGAATTGCTGCTCACATTGTTTGGAGCACTGTCACAGGCTGAAAGTGAGTCAATAAGCCTTAATGTTAAACTCGGAATACGGCAAAGCCTGAAAAACGGCGCGGTCAGATTCAGTTACAAAACCTTTCTTGGATACCGTAAGGGCGCTGACGGCGAACCTGAAATAATACCCGAACAGGCGGCTGTTGTCAGGCGTATATACGAAGAATTCCTCGCGGGAGCCACATATCTTGAAATAGCAAAGCATCTGACGACAGATAATGTTCCTACGCCGAGAGGAGCGAAAATGTTGTCAAGCGAGCGCATCAAATCAATCCTCAAGAATGAAAAGTATAAAGGAGATGCTCTGCTGCAGAAAACGTATATTACCGATCCTATAAGCAAGAAGGTCAAAAAGAATAACGGCGAACTTCCCATGTATTATGTAGAGAACAGCCATCCGGCGATTATTGAACGCAGAATTTTCGATAGGGTACAGGAGGAAATAGCACGGCGTGCTGGAAAGAAAAAGGTCAAAGAGGTCGGAACCAAAACCGAGCTTGGAAGATATTCCGGAATGTATGCGCTCAGCGAGCTGTTATACTGCGGCGAATGCGGAACACCTTACCGCAGATGCACTTGGTCTAAAAACGGTAAAAAGAAAATCGTATGGAGATGTTTAAGCCGTCTTGATTACGGCAGGAAATATTGCAAGAACTCACCTTCGATTGAGGAAAGCAGACTGCATAATGCGATTGCTGAGGCAATTACCGAAAGGGCAGCCTCCGAACAGGGCGGTTATGAACGGATAGTAAGTCATATAGAGATGTATAAAATGCGTGAGGATTCTTCAGGAATCATAGAAAGGCAAAAACGGATTGCGGAAATTGAAAAAGTTATTGACGATCTCGCAAAGCTTAACAAAGAGGAAGCGCAGAACGGTGAGCTTGACGATCGTTTCGATGAACTGTATTCAGAAATGTATCTTATAAAGGATGAGCTTGCAGAAATGCAAAAAAGCAGCATATCACAGCTTGATGATGAATCTTTAAACGAAATGCGGGATGTGATTGCAGGGCTTAAAAATCATCCGGTTGAATATGATGATAAAATCGTAAGACAGCTTATTGAGTGCATTAAGGTCATATCAGCCGATAATATAAAAATTTACTTCAAGGACGGAACGGTAACGCAAGCGTTAATTTAATATTTTTCAACCGAATAAAATATTTTTTAAAAAAACTATTGACAAACTTATGCGGTTATGTTAGAATACTATCACACTAAGAAATTGCAGTAGGTTCGAGTTGAATTGAAATAACGAGGCTCGCATCTTTTATGTAATATCTTGACAAACAGTTGGTGTTGATTGCGGCGAGGGTCCACC
>ULQP01010012.1_pt1 | contig 43789 bp, 36 predicted proteins | sample 1954571 | NCBI WGS metagenome assembly ULQP01 (sample SAMEA4835657, study PRJEB28245) | human gut metagenome | biome: gut microbiome; material: fecal sample | place: Denmark | collected 2008 | reverse complement strand
TTTATTATAACAATGTGTTTTGTTTATTGCAAGTATTATTTCCACTTTTTATTTCTTTTAAATACAAAATAAAACACAAAAAATGCTCTGATTTTTTCAAAGCATTTTTTAAAATCTATATTTTATTTTTATTTAATCTCATATAATAAAACTATTCTAACAATGAGTCATTTACTCTACCAACATTTATTCTACTATCAAAACCGGACGAGTTCCGTATTTCACTTCCCGTACCGCCCGCATTAGCAACTGCTCTACTTGAAACTGGGAAGTTTCCTCCATCATAATTATAATGACCACCTCTGTAAGAACGGCTTCCTGAACTACTTGCTTCTTGAGTCCATTCATAACAATTTCCTGCTAGGTCGTAAATATTGTTCGCTTTCCAATATTCACTATAGCCTGTTACCTGCAAGCTTCCATATTTTTGTACTTCCGTGCCATTTTCTGTTACTGTCACAGCAGCATTGTCTGTACTATTTATATAGTTGCCCCAATCTTTTGATTTCCTTATTCCTTTTTGATCACCTTTTTTAGATATAAAATCGCAAGCTAAATCCCATTGAATTCCATATATCATCCTAGTTTTAACTGCATTACTAGCATTTAGCTCTGTGCATTTTTTATATAAAGAATACCAGGTTTCTCCTGTTAATGTTGCTTTTCCTTTCTGTACTCCATCATTTGATAATTCATATCTTCCTATGTAGAATCCTCCATATTCCTTTATGCTGTTTACCATACTTACGTAATCACTTACAAATGCATTTGCCATTGCTTTTGAAGTGTCAAAATTTAATACATTTTTATAATAGTTAGGATTATTATCATAGGTGGCTACTAAATCAGGCTCTCTATAATCAGCTGTGCTTGGCTTATTTCTTGATATTGTTACTAAGTCTCCTGATTTTCCAACTGTTATTGAATTTGAATATATATTTGTTGTTACTCCAACATCTCCTGATAATGCTACAGCATCAGCTGATGTGGCACACATACTTGCTAAAATACTTGAATCTACTGGAACCCATACCCATTCATTATTTTTATCATCTTTTATTACTAAACCTTGATCTACCGAACTTTGATCTGGGCAGCTTGTTCCATCTCCCCATGTGGCACTTTCTGAATTTATTGGTATATATCCTTTTGGAATTACTGGATTGTTTGCATTTGGGGCTTCTCCATTTATTGTTCCTTTAGCAGTTGCTTTTGTACCCACTCCTACTTTTTGAACCACACCAAATTGTTCATTAACCCATGCTTCTACATCATTTAATCCCTGTTGCTCATTTTCACTCTGCTCGCCGTATTTGTCTGCTGCTTCTTTGCTTCTAGTTAATATTCCTTCATTTCCTACTACCAGATTTAAACTTACTCCAGCCAATATTAATAAAATTACAATGGTTATTACTAGTGCTATTAAAGTGATACCTTTCTCTCGTTTCTTCATCTTTTTTCCCCCTTTTTCGTTAGTTCACCATCTTTCTACTTTTTCCAAATTATACCAATATTTTTTTCATATTTCAAGTAAATAAATCATATTTGTTATATAGATTACAACCTGCTAAAATTAGCCTTTTATATTGAGTTTTCAGGCTTTTATTATGCTTTGTAAAAAAATTGTAATATTATCTTAATAATTTTGTTATACTCTTTTATGTTAAATTATAGTATAATATTTTTAAATATCAAAAGAGGAACATATGCACATGAGTATTGAAACAGATTTAATGAAAGACGGAATAAAAGTTATTGAACCACTTGATCATTCAAGTGTTATTTCTATTGCTCAAAATGTTAGCAAAGAATTATTTTCTGCCTTCCCCAATTATGGATTTACCTATGAAGATTTGTTTGAAAAATTTTCAAATGTGCCTATGTATGTTGCTGAAATTCCTAACGGAATGGCTGAAGCGAGCTATTTTTACAAAAATTCTTCAATATATTTTAGAGATGGAATGGGTCTTAATGATTTAGAAAAATTTTCAGTTCATGAGCTTATACATCACTTGCAAGTTCAAAAAGATAAGAATGGAAATTTATATCGATTGGGATTGTGCGAATTTAATGGTTCCAAAATCAGTGGAATGGCTTTAAACGAAGCTGCCGTGCAAATAATAGCTTCAAACACTTTAAATTCTACATTTGAAAACGTTGAATACTATGGAATCACATTTTCAACAATAAGCCCTCAAGTATATCCTTTAATTTGTAATTTAGTTACCCAGATGGCTTATGTTACAGGGGAAGATATATTATTTGAAAGCACTTTCAAAAGCTCCGATAAATTTAAAAATAAATTTTCAGCTTTATGTGGTAGCAAAAATTATAATACGATTGTTAACAATTTAGATAAAATACTAAATACAGAAGAAGCTATAATAAAAATTTCAAACAAACTTGAAAACTCTGATTTAAAGGATAATAAAATAGAAAAGCTAACTAAAAAAGTAGCTGATTTAAAAAATGAAATAAAAACATTATTTTTATCAACTCAAGAGCTAATTATTACATCATATTTTAATACATTGTACTCATCAATATTAACAACTGATGATATTGATAGTTTTAGAAAAAAGCTTTATAGTTTTCAGGAATTAATAGGCTCGGCTCATAGCTATTATTTCTTTAATATTTTCTATATAAACATGATGGAAAAGCTGGATACAAAGTATGAGGCTATCGTAAATAATACCTATTTAATAACTAAGAAAGAAAATAAATTAACAAAAGTAATTAATTTTATTCGAAAATTAATATTAAAAAAAGAATTTGAAAACAATAATTAAAGAATCCATACTATTTGGATTCTTTAATTTTATATTATATTTGAAATTATACTTTTAGCTGCTTCTCTTCCACTTCTAGCAGCCCAAGCTACCGTGCTTTTTTCTCCAACTAAATCTCCACCAGCATATATTTTTTCATTTGATGTTCTATGCTTTTCATCTACATCTATGTAACCATATTTATTAATTGCTAAATTTAATTTGTTTATTACTGCTGAATCTGCTTTTGAACCAACAGCCATAAAAACTAAATCTGCATCTAGCAAATAATTACTGCCATCTATATTAACTGGTGAAAGTCTACTATCGCCTTCTTTTTTTATCAATTCTGTTTTTATGCACTCCATTTTTTCAGGCACGATTTTTATTACATTATTCTGAAACAAAAATTCAATTCCTTCTTTCTCCGCTTCTTCTATCTCTTTTACCTCTGCAGGCATTTCCTTCCTAGATCTTCTATAAATTACTTTTACATCTTTGGCGCCATTTTTCTTTGCAGTTCTAGCCATATCCATAGCAACATTTCCACCACCGATAACTACAACTTTCTTACCTGTGTAATCTACTTTTCTCTTTCCTTCTAACACTTCATTTGCTCCATAAATGCTATCTAACTCTTCACCTTCTATATTCATTTTTGCAGATATATTAGCTCCAAAAGAAAGAAATACTGCATCATACTTCTCTGTTAATTCTTCTAGCTCTAGGTTCCTTCCTAACTCCAAATTGCATTTTACTTCTACTCCTAAATTCAAAATATTATTAATCGTTTTGTTTAATACATCTTTGCTTAATCTAAAATCAGGAATTCCATGAGATAAAATTCCTCCTAGTTCTGAATATTTTTCGTAAATGGTAACACTTATTCCTTCTTTCGCTAGAAATGCTGCACATGTAAGTCCTGCTGGTCCGCCTCCAACTACCGCTACTTTCTTATCCTTTTTAGCACTTTTCGCAATATGTATTCCATTATCTATAGCCCAATCTGATAAAAAAGCTTCTATTTTTCCTATTTCTACAGGCGTAGATTTTATTCCCCTTGTGCAACCACCTTGGCATTGCTTAGTATATGGGCAAATTCTGCCACATACTGAAGAGAGTACAGTAGTTTTAGTTAGTACTCTATAGGCTTCCTCATATTTTTCCTCTTTCATAAGTGTTATCACTTCTGGAATGTCATTGTTTAACGGACACTTATTTTGGCATGGTTTCGTTTTACAATTTAAACAATAATCTAAGTTTTCTTTTATATTCATACTATATCCTCTGCTTATTTTATAATATCTATATTCATCTCTTCTGCTTTTTTCTTTACTTCTAATAAGTCCTTCCAAAAATCAATTTTCTTTGTATCATCTCGTAATAATGCTGCAGGATGCCATGTTGGCATATACATGATGTCTTTTTTCTCTACCCATTTTCCTCGAGCAGCTGTTATTCCATATTCTTTTCCTAATATATTTTTAAGTGCAGTGCTTCCCATTAATACTATTATTTTAGGATTTACTAAAATAACTTGATTTCGCAAATAATCCAAGCATGCCGCTGCTTCATCTTCTGTTGGCACCCTATTTGCTGGTGGTCTGCATTTTACAATATTTGCTATATACACCTTTTCTCTGCTTATCTCTAATCCATCAAAAGCCTTGTTCATTAGCTGACCAGCTTTTCCTACAAATGGCACTCCTTGTTTATCCTCATCTGCTCCAGGTCCTTCACCTATAAGCATCACATCAGCCTTCTCATTTCCAGTTCCAAATACAATATTCATTCTATTTGAACATAATTTGCACTTTTTGCAATTAACAATTGACTTTTTTAAATCCTCCCAATTATTATACATCTGTTTGCTCCTTTATCATTTCTAAAATTGCTTCTTTATTTAAGGTTCCTATATAATTATAATCATTTCCTTTATTATTTGCATCGAATTTACATATTGATTTATATTTGCAATATTCACACGGTGTTTTGCCTTTTTGTACTTTCAAATTATATGATGGTTTTATATTTATTTCACCTGATAGGATCTCTTCTGATATTTGCTTTATAATTTTATCCATATACTTTTGTAAATACTTAAACTGCTCAGCAGTTATTCCTTTTGTGTATTTGCTGCTTATCTCTCCATCCTTCTTTACTCCTGCTGGAATTATATCGCTTACTCCTTTTTCTTCTATTTTCGTGTCCATCATTTTTATAACATTTACATCTGCTAATATCAATCCTTGCATTTTGAATTTTTGCTTAATAAGATTTTCTATTTCCTCATCAGTCATATTGCTATCTGCTGAAATTCTTTGCTCTGAAAGATTAAAATATAATACTCCAGCTGGCAAAAAGTCTTCTACCCTGCATGTTTCATTTAAGTAAGTTAATAGTTGTAATTGTAATCCCGCAACAACTTGATTTAAATCCACATTCTTTATTGAAGATTTATAATCAATTATTCTTACATATGTGCCATCTGCATTTTTAGCCACATCTACCCTATCTATTTTTCCCACTATTTCCACAGTTTTGCCACTGTCTGTGTGTATTTTTATTGGTTCATATTTGCTTTTTTGCCCGAATTCAATTTCATGACCCAACACAGTAAATTCGCTTTGCTTTATTGTTTGTACTATGTATTTTACAGATGTTATTACTACTTTTTTTAATCTGCTTACCAAGCGCAAATATTTAGCAGTAGTAGTAAATATAAAGTTTCTATCTAACTTTAATTTTTCTGATACTATCTGTTCTAATATTTCCTCTATTTGCTTATCTTCTATTTCTTTTATTGCAATTTTATTTTCTTCTAATACGTTGAAGAAAGAATCTATTACATCATGCATAAATGAACCAGTATCTACCGCTTCTACCTTTGAAATTTCTTTATCATTTAACTTTAATCCGTATTTTAAATAATAAGAAAATGGACATCTCCTGTATTGCTCCAATTTGGAAATACTAGTTTGCAATGTATTTCCATACATCTTATCTAAGTTTTCATTAGTTATTTTTTCTGGTGCATTAGTGTAATTTAGTGCTTTTATTGCATTACTTAATCTACTGTTCCATTCATCGTCTGCCATAAATACATTATACAATTTAAACCAAATCTCATCAATTTGTTCACCATCTCTATAGCATCTAAGTTGATTCAATAATTCCTCAAATGTTGCTTCTTTTGAAGTTATACTTGTATTTTTTTCTATTATATCACTTTCTTGTTTTAACAAAGGAAATATCTTCTTTATTTTAGACATAAGTACTGAACTTCTAAGTGATTTTCCACTAGAATCAGATGATGCATATGATAAAAATAATTTTTCTTCTGCTGTAGAAAATGCTTTATATATATTAAAATTATCTTCATATATTCTTTCTAGTGTTCCTTTAGCAAGTTCTACTCCATACGTTTTTATGTTCTCTCTATCTTCATCATTCAAAAATCCTTCTGATTTATTTACAGTTGGGAAATTTCCATCATTTAAACCTATTATAAACACAGCTCTAACTTTATGTGTTTTAGATCTATCCACATCACCTATTACTACCTGGTCCTGTGCCATTGGTATAGTTCCTAACGAACTGTTTACAAACCCAATTTTTAATATTTTCATGTAATTATCAAACGATATTTTCTCTTCTCCAAATATCATTACCATTTCATCTAATACTTGCATTGCTGTATTCCAGCTAATTTCATATTCTTGGGCTTTGTTCAATTCACCTATTTCATTCAAATAATCTATTTTGCCCTGTAGTTTTTTATCCACTTCATTTTTTATTAAAAAATAATACAACTGTTCCGAAATCTGTTTTGCAGTTTTTGTAGCACTTAAATTGTTTTTCAAGTCCACTAATGGGCTGACCACTGCTTCTCTTAATCTATTTATTCTTTCTACTTTTTCTTTACCTAGCTCTTTCTCATCATGGAATTTCCAGTCTTCTTTATACCACTTATTTCCACACACATTCCACTTAATTGCATATTTTTCTAATTCGTAAGCCTCTTCTTCATTTAGCTGTGTAAATCCAGTTTTTATATAGTTAAATACACTTTCCAAACTCCAATTTTTTGCAAATATCTCTAATATAGATAATATGTACTTTATTAGAACATTCTGGCTTAATTCCTTTCTTTCATCCATATAAATTGGAATATTATACTTATTAAAAATCGCCTTGCACAAATTTGAATATGTATCTATATTTTGTGTAATTATAGAAATTTCTTTATATCTATAACCTTCATCCCTAACTAATTTTATAATATTTTGAGCTACATTTTCTATCTCTGAATATTGATTATTGGCTAAAAATAAATTTATAGAATTGACTTCTTTTTTGTAAATATTATATGGTAAATTAAAAATATTTTCTTCCAAATGTAATAGTTCTGGTGATTTAAATCTTTTTATTTCACTTAATCCAATGCTTTTTTCAATTTTCACTTCATTATCTTTTGCTATTTTCAATATATTATTGGCAGTCTGTTTATTGCTATAAAAAATATCCGCATCTGGGCTCTTACTTATTTGCAAGTCATCTGCCGTAATCGTTACAATCACTTTGCTAGCACTTTTCATAAGTTTTGCTATTATTTGATATTCTTGCTTTGTAAAGCCTACAAATTCATCTATGTATATTTCACAATCTTTAAACATATTTGTACTATCTAGTTGTTCTGCAAGCACTGTTAAAGAATCGTTTTCATCTATGTATTTGTTTTGTATTTGCTCTTCGTATTGATTATAAACCAAATAAATATCTTCTAATTTTGAGTGTAAATATTTATTTTCTTTTGTATCATCTAACAATTGCTCTACATTTTCCAATCTTACACCATGCTTTTTTAGCTCTGTTAATTGTGTTAAGATTAAATCAATATTACTATCAGATTTTCCCAAAAATTTAAGCTCATTCTTATTATTTGATAGTATATTATACAAAATCATTGATTTTCCACTGTCTGAAAGTGCTACATTTTTACTACCTCCCACTTCGGCTGCAACTCTATGAGCCATACGATTAAATGTTAGCACCTCTGCATCTATTACAGAATTCATATTATTATTGCTTCTTAATTTCTTTAATAATTCCTTTTCTGCAGTAAACGAAAATTGCTCAGGTGTTAGTATGTATTTCTTTTTGCCATTGTTTATATCTCTACTTATTTGCTCAAATATGTATCTTGTTTTTCCGCTACCACTTTTTCCATAAATTATCTGTAGACTCATTATTTCCTCCTATTTTAGTTCTCTCTTTTCCAATAAAATAGATACTGCTGTGCAACTCCTCTTAAATCTCCAAATTTGTTTTCTGCTATTTTCTCTATTTGCTTTTTGCTTACCTTTGCCTCATCTGGATTGTGAATATACAATTCATTCATTACCCTTCTAACCCACACATCTATTGGAAATACATCCATTCTCTTCAAATCAGAAAATAGCAAGATACAATCAGCTACTTTTGGACCTACTCCTGAAAGTTTTAAAAGTTCATTTCGCATTTCTATAGTTGTTTCTTTTTCTTTAAGCTCTTCAATATTAATTTGCTTTTTTATTATTAGTTTTGTAGTATTGTATATATATTTATCTCTGAACCCTAAGCCTAAATCTCTTAAATCCTTTATAGATGCCTTATTTAAGCTTTCTATTGTTGGGAAAGTATAATAGCTATTTCCTCTAAATTTTATCTCTTTTCCATATTTTTTAGATATTCGTTCTATAATTCCTTTTATTCTTGGAATATTGTTGTTAGCAGATATTATGAACGAAATTATTGTCTCCCACAAGTCTTGGTTTAATATTCTAATTCCTTTGCCATATTTAATGCTTTCTGCAAGGTTCTCATCTTCTTGTGATAAAATCTCTTTTATTTTTTCATAATCTCTTTTTATATCAAAATACTCTTCACAAATTGTTTGTATATTGCCCTCACATACTCCTCCAAAAAGTACGTCTCCATTTTCCTTTTTGCTAACATTTATTACATTATTCCCGAAAACTCCAGTGTAACTTCCATCTTCATTTGGGTTCCACCTAAAACATTGTCCGCACTCAAAAATATCTTTTAATTCAAATGATTTGCAGTTTTCTAATATATATTGTTGTTCCATTTTATCAATCCTTATTTTTTATTTCTTCTACATCATATTAAATCATTTATGCGTCACAAATTCAATAGTTCTAGTATTTTATTTAAAACCTTTTCCTAATACCTCTCTTGCATTTATTATAATTATAAAAGAATTTTTATCTATCTTCTTTGCTATATTCTCTATCACATATGATTCTGTTCTAGAGCCCACACATAGCAAAGTCATTTTCTCTTCGCTTGTATACATTCCTCTTGAAACTATGCCAGTGCTTCCTCTTCTTACTTCATCTCCAATTTGTTTGGCTATTTCTCTATACTTTGGAGATATTATTAAAATTACTTTGGCAAAGTTTGCACCTTCAAATATAATATCTATCATTTTTCCCATCAAATATATTGCTATTGTAGAATATAATCCAACTTCGATGGTTTTAAAAACAAATACATTTACTGTAATTATTATAAAATCTATTATTAAAATAAGACTGCTGCTTCTATACTGTGGTCTGAATTCTTTTATTACATATGATAGCAAATCCGAACCACCTGTTGAGCCATTTAGCTTTAATATTGCTGCCGTTCCTATTCCTACCAAAATTCCTCCATATATACACGCTAAAAATCTATCCTGTGTAAGAGGTTTTAATCTATCTAGCCAATCCACAAATGTAGCGAGCAATACTGTTCCATATATTGATCTAAAAAATAGTCCTTTACCTATTTTGAAAAATGCTATTATTAAAAGTGGAATATTCAAAATGAGCATAGTAGTTCCTAATGGAAATTTGAATAAATAATATGTTATTAAAGAAATTCCTGAGAATCCCCCCGTAGAAAGCTCGTTTGGTACTAAGAAAAGTGAGATTCCTATCGCCATTAACAATGCCCCAATGGCAATACCTATATATGCCAATACTACTTTTTTCATAATAAAAATCACCTATATTACCATTATTGGCAAATATAGGCTTTTTTATGCATTTATGCAACTTCTAGCACTTTTATTTTAAAATCATTTTGTCTAATCTTATCATTCTCTTTAACAGTAGCAATAAGAGCATATGTATCTTTTAATCTTTTTATATTCTCTTTTTTGTGACCAATTATATTATTTACATTCGCTTTATTGGCTTGTATTTCTACTCTTATAACTTTAGAATTTATCTTTTTAATTTCATCAGTTATTTTATCATACCAAATTGCATCTTCCACTAATTGGCCAAAAGCTGGATGATAAGGTCCTGCAATTACTTCACTTCCCTCTTTTTCAGGAGATGAGATTGAATCCGTATTTTGCAAACCAGTTCTTATTACCTCTATATTTTTCTTTCTGAAAAGCTTTACTATTTCTTTAGATCTTTCAACTGCCTGAGATACATTTAATGGTATAAAGTCTTTCTTATTATATTCCTCTTCTAATTCTGTTCCTTTGATTACTAAAACTGGATATATTCTTACCATCTTAGGTCTCAATTTTATAATATCCTTAGCAGTTTGTATGTCATCTTTTTCACTACTATCTGGTAAACCAACCATCATCTGATGCCCAAGATTAAATCCATACCATTTTATTAACTTAGATGCTTTTTTTACATCTTCAAAACTGTGCCCTCTTTTGCACCTTGCTAATATATAATTATTAGTAGACTGAACCCCTAGCTCTATAGTTTTTACATGATTCTTTTTCAAAAATTTTAATATATCTTTATCAATTGCATCAGGCCTTGTAGATAATCGTATACTATTTACTTTTTTATTTTTTATATATGGTTGTACTGCAGTTAATAATTCCTCTTGTATATTTTTATCTATCGCAGTAAAGCTTCCTCCAAAGAAGGCTACTTCTACATAATTATCAGAACTTTTAAAATTCTTCAAATAATATTCAATCGTATTTTTTACATCTTCTGCAGTAACTTGTTTTTGTTCTCCACTTATCTTTCTTTGATTACAGAAAGTACAGCATTTTTTGCATCCTAAATGTGGAACAAATATTGGTATTATATATTCTTTTTTCAAATTAGTGCCTCCTTAAAGTTGTATATTTTTTATTGCTTTATCTGCTGCATTCATTTCAGCTTGTTTCTTTGTTTTTCCAATTCCTGTTGCTAAAACTTGTCCATTTGCTTTTACTTCTGCTGTAAATGTTTTATCATGGTCTGGACCTTTTTCGTCTATAATCACATACTCTATTTTTATGCTTCCATTTGCTTGCAAAATTTCTTGCAAAACAGTTTTATGGTCTTTTATTCCAACATTTTTAGTAGCTACTTCTATGGCTTGTTTCAAATTATCTATTATAAATTTTTCTGCAGCTTCTATTCCTGAATCAAAATAAATAGCAGCTATTACCGCTTCTACACTATCTGCTAGCATTGCTTTTTTCCTATTCCCGTGGCACACTCTTTCTGATTTTCCCACATACAAGAAATCACTAAAATTATGCCTATTTGCAATTTCGTATAGGCTATCTTCACATACTACTGTAGCTCTAACTTTAGTCATTTCTCCTTCTTTTAACTTTGGATATGTATTGTAAATATATTTGCTAGAAATAAATTCCAATATGCTATCCCCCAAAAATTCTAGCTTTTCATTACTACTAATATTTTTTTCATATGCATATGATGTATGCACTAACGCATTTTTTAAAAGATTAATATTTTTAAATTTATATCCGATGCTACTTTCTAATTTTTCTAAATTCTTTTCTTCCATTTTCTCACCTCCAATTACTACATTATCTATTATACATTATTTTATAAAAAAAAGAAAGGTATTTTTACCTTTCAAATTTATACTTTATCATTTGATGTTAAGCTACATGTTCCTTTATGTAATCTACCACATCACCTACTGTTACAATCTTTTCAGCATCGCTATCAGGGATTTCTGTGTCAAATTCCTCTTCTAATGCCATTATTAATTCTACTATATCTAGTGAATCAGCACCCAAATCATCTATAAAAGAAGCTTCCATAGTAACTGCTGTATCAGCAACTCCTAATTGTTCCACTATTATTCCTTTTACTTTTTCTAATATTTCTTCTGAACTCATTGTATAAGTTCACCCCCTCCCAAGTATCTCTTACCTTATTACATAAGATAATACAAATTATAATAATTGTCAAGTAAAAATTTCTTTTTATTTTTATATTGTTTTTTTTATTTGGTAATGTTATATTAATATTAATTATATTAACTAAGGAGAAGATTCATGTACAAAGAAACAATTGATTTTTATGATTCATCATCAGTAAAATTATACAATTTAGATAAAAATATGCGTTATCAATTATCTGTTCTAGATCATTTAGATAATATTACCAAAAGGCATTGTATAAATGTTGGTAATTTAAGTTGTAGAATTTGCCAATATCTTAGATTAAATAAAAAATTCACTCTTCATACTACAATTTGCGGCTATTTGCACGATATTGGAAAGATGTTTATTCCAAAGGAAATTTTGGAAAAACCTGATCGACTAACCGATGAAGAATATGAGGTAATGAAAACACATACTACTCTTGGCTTTGACTACTGTAATAAAGATTTCCAACTAAAGCTTTATTCTGAAGGCCCTTTATATCATCACGAAGCTTTAAATGGTACTGGCTACCCACAGGGATTAACCAAAAAGGATATTCCCTTTAGTGCGCAAGTTATTCGTGTTGCTGATGAATATGATGCTATTGTTACTAAAAGACATTATACCACCCACGTTAATATTTCTGAAACTTTGAAAGAACTTATAAAAGATGCTACTCCTGATTTTTACGCACAAGCTGCAGCTTTGGATCAATTATCTACAAATTCAAAATTGGGAAAAGTTAACCCTACTGTTTTAAAAGCTCTATTTAAAGCTGTAATTGAGGATACCCTTTATGAAATTAGCTGTGTTGTTGATTATATTGATTATTTAAAAGACAATGTCAAAAGGTTAGAATTAATTAGTAAATACAAGATAAAAATGGAATCAACCGATAAGCAAAAGAAAAAGGATTATTATGCAGAAGGTATAAATTTATTACTACAAAGTGGAGAAAATATAGATAATTACACTACTATTTTAGAAGAATATAAAGCAGCTTTAGTTGTTAGAAAAAAAAGAGTAGATGATTTATATAACGAAATAAAAATAATTAAGAAGCTAAAAGTTTAGCTTCTTAATTTAATATTATAAACCAAAACTTACCCCTAAAGCGTTATTTATTTTGTTCATTACTGTAGCATCATCAATATGCCCTATTTTTTCTTTTAATCTGCTTTTATCAATGGTTCGAATCTGCTCTGTTAAGACAATCGATTCTGCTTTCAAATCGCTATTTTGTGGGCCTATTTCTATATGTGTTGGCAACTTGTTTTTCCCCATTTGTGAAGTAATAGCCGCAGCAATTACAGTTGGGCTATGTTTATTTCCCATATCATTTTGTATTATTACAACAGGCCTTATCCCACCTTGTTCAGACCCAACAACAGGACTTAAATCTGCATAAAACATATCTCCTCTTTTTACTACCATATTATTCACTCCCAATATTTGTGTAATTAAGATTTTGTTTTTTGATATATTTACAATATTAGTTTGAAATTAATTGTTTAATTTAATCTCATTATATGATATGTAGATAGTTGTATTCTTGTTATTGTCTTGTACTACTAATTTCTCTGGAAGACCTGTTTTTATATTTATATACAATTGCTCTTTAGCTCTATATTTGTTATTTGTTTTTACTGTTAATATTACATTTTCCTCATTCTTCTCTATATTGCTGTTTTCATTATTTTGCTTATATTGTTTTATAAAATCGTTCAAAAATAAAACATTTTCGCTAACATACGGATAGCTTTCATATATCTTCTTTAACGTTAGTTTGGTATTTTCTACAGTAAGTTGATTATTCTTATATATTATTTTAATTCCTTTAATATTTTCAGGCTCTAAAACCTCTTGGGCAGCTGTATCTCCTTTGCATACTTGCTTTATTAGATATTTATTTTCATTTTTATTGCTTTTTACCGTTATTTGTACAATTGCTTCATATGAGTTAATATCGTAAATATATTTTTCGCACTCTTCTAATGTGCTGTTGCTAATATTATTTCCAATTTTATTTTTTTTATAATTGTTTTTTGCAAAAAATATACCCAAAATTCCAACTAACACAATTAAACATATAATAATTATTTTCTTTTTCATCGACTCTCCTTTAACACAAATAAACATGTATAATGTTTTATACATGTTTATTATATTAAAGCTTATTTAATTCTATTATTTTAGATTATTAAAATATTTTTGAACACATAATCTTACTTCTTCTGCTGTTTGCAATTTATTTATTTCGCATCTAAACTGACTTGCTTCAGGTAATCCTTTTGTATAGCCACTGATATATTTTCTCATTTCTTTTACTGCTACTACTTCTCCTTTTAATGCAATTTCCAACCCCAAATGTTTAAGTAGCATTTCTAATCTTTCATCAATGGTTGGCTCTGCTATTTTATTGCCTGTTTTTAAATATTCTAGTGTTTCTCTAAAAATCCATGGATTTCCCATAGTAGCCCTTCCAATCATTACTGCATCCACATTTGTATAATCTAACATTTCTTTTGCAAGCTCTGCCGATTTTATATCTCCATTTCCTATTACCGGAATTTTCACGCTTTCTTTTACTTTTTTAATTATATCCCAATCAGCTTCTCCAGCATAAAATTGATTTCTTGTTCTTCCATGTACTGCAATTGCACTTGCACCAGCATTCTCTATTATTTTTGCTGCTTCCACAGCTACCACATGTTCATTATCCCAGCCTTTGCGTATTTTTACTGTAATTGGAACTTTTGCATTGTTTACAGCCACTTCAACAATTTGCTTAACTAATTCTAAGTCTAATAGAATTTTGCTTCCATCACCATTTTTTACAATTTTAGGCGCTGGGCATCCCATATTTATATCTATAATATCAGCGTAATCATTCAAATATTTTACAGAATACTTTATTGCCTCTAAATCACTTCCAAAAATTTGAACTGCTAAAGGCTTTTCTTTTGGATTAGATTTTAATAATTGTTTTGTTTTTTCATCTCCATAGAATAAAGCCTTGCTGCTTACCATTTCTGTATATACAAGCCCAGCTCCTTGCTCTTTGCATATTAATCTAAATGGCAGGTCTGTTATACCTGCCATTGGAGCTAAAAATATATTATTTTCTAATTCTACATTTCCTATCTTCATAATTAATCCTATTCCATAAATATTGCTTTCTGTCTTCTTCCACTTATATTTAATAGAAGTGCTATCATTATTAGGTTTGTAAGAAGTGAGCTTCCTCCATAACTTACAAATGGAAGTGGCACACCAGTTATTGGCAATAAGCCCATTGTCATTCCTATATTTTCAACCATGTGGAATAAAAATATTCCTGCAAAACCTGCTGCCATGTATGAACCCAGCATGTTTTTAGCCGTTTTTGATATATATATGATTCTAGTTATTAATATAACATACGTTATTATAACAGTTGCTGCAATTATAAAGCCCATCTCTTCCCCAATAACAGCAAATATAAAATCCGTAGTTTTCGGATACAAAAAACCTAATTGAGTTTGATTTCCTTTTAGCAATCCCATTCCCAAGAATTCTCCAGAACCTATTGCTAATCTTGATTGAATAACATTGTATCCAGCTCCTCTAGGATCTAAATTTGGATTTAAAAACACATCTATTCTAGTTTTAGCATGTTCTGGTAATACAAAAAAGTATAATACTGGTAATAAAATTACAACTAACAGTATTCCCCCTATTATGTATCGTTTTCTTATTCCTGCTACAAATAAAATTAACATCAATGCCATAACAAAAGCTAGTGCTGTTCCATAATCAGGTTGTTTTATAATTAACAATACTGGTATTGCAAAAATCGCTAATACTTGAAGTAATTTTATTGGTCTGCTTATTTCATCTTTGCCTTTTTCTTGTATTTTTGCTGCAAAATATGAAATAAACATCACAACAATTACTTTTGCAAATTCTGCTGGTTGGATTGAAATAGATCCTATATTAAACCAGCTTGTTGCTCCATTTATTGGTTCTGTAAACAAAACCGCTACTAGCAAAATTAGTATAATTACATATAAGATTGGAGAGATTTTTGCAATGCTATCATAATCTATAAATATCATTAAAATCATTATTGGAATGCTTATGCATATCCACATAATTTGTTTTTTAAACTCTGAATAATCCGTGTTTTGTGTAGCTGAGAATAGTGCTACAAGACCTATTACAAGTAAAATAACAGTACAAACAAGAATTCCATAATCCATATTTTTAAATAATCTCTGTTTCATTTGCAAAACCTCTTAATTTAAACTTTATTTACTTTTTTGGCTTTTTGGTTTGTTTGTATTTGTTGTTTTCTTACCATTTTTATTAGTTTTATTTTTACTTGTTTTTGGTGTATTTTTCTTTGCTGTACTTGGTTTCTTTGCAACATTGCTTGCTTTCTTTTCTTCCTCAACCTTTTCTGGTTCTTTATTCTCTTTTGTTTCTTTTTCTTCTACTATCTCCTTGGCTTCTTCTGGTTTAGTTTCAGATTCTACTACTACTTCTTTTTCTTCTTGCCCGTTTTCTTCTTCTTTATCATCAAGTTCAATGTTTTCATTTGCTTCTTCTATAATCACTTCAGGCACATTATCTATTTTTATCTCTTCTTCTTTTTTCTCATTTGCTGCCACATCTTGTTTTATTCCTGCTATTGGAATATTAGCATATAAGGCAGGTGCACCTGTTGTACCATCTTCATTTGTTTTATTAGTTAATCTTACATCTATATCTTTTTCATCTACATCTATATATTTCTTTATTACTTCTATAATCTCTTGTTTCATCATCTCTAGAAAATCTGCTGATACATTTGCTCTATCTTGCATTAAAACTAAGTGTAATCTTTCTTTTGCAGTTTCCTTAGAGCTTATTTCTTCGTGTTCTTTTCTTCCTATTTTTTTAAATAATTTTATAATGCCTTCAAACATGCTTACCTCCAATAATTATTTCTTTTTAAAAATATTTTTTACTTTTGTAAAAAAGCCTGCATCCTTTCCAGGAATTGTTACATCTACGTTTTCTCCCAATATCCTTCTTGCTATTTCTAAGTATGCTTTTCCTGAAGGAGCTTTTTTATTAATTACTGCAGGTTCTCCTTTATTCGTTTGAGTAATTATATATTCATCATCTGGAACTACCCCAATAAGGTTTATAGAAAGTAAATCTACAATGTCATTTACATCCATCATTTCACCTTTTCTTACCATATTAGGCCTTATTCTATTTATAATCAATTCTGGATTTCTTATTTCTGAAGCTTCTAATAATCCTATTATTCTATCAGCATCTCTTATAGATGATATTTCTGCATTTGTTACAACTACAGCTCTATCAGCTCCAGCTATTGCATTTTTAAATCCTTGCTCTATTCCAGCTGGGCAATCAATTAAGATATAATCAAATTCTTCTTTTAGTTTATTTGTTAGTTCTTTCATTTGTTCTTCATTTATGGCGCTTTTATCTCTTGTTTGTGCAGCAGGCAATAAAAATAATTGTTCAAAACGCTTGTCTTTTATTAATGCTTGTCTTAATTTGCATTTCTGCTCTACTACATCAACAATGTCGTAAACAATTCTATTTTCTAATCCCATAACAACATCTAAGTTTCTTAGCCCTATATCTGTATCAACTAGCACTACTTTTTTGCCTTTTAATGCTAATGCAGAACCAAGATTAGCTGTTGTAGTTGTTTTTCCTACTCCACCTTTTCCGGATGTTACAACTATAACTTCTCCCATAAGCCCCTCCATTTCTACTAACATTTTCCAAGTTTTCTATTTGCTTTTTTTACAATTCAACTTCATATATAATATATGGAAAGTGGCAAAAAGTCAAGTAAAATGAAGTATTTTGCAAATTTTTAAATATTTTAATAAATTGTTGCTCGCGCTCCAGAAAGAGCATCGCTATAGTTAACAGCTCCACAATCACGTGTAGCTGCAGAACGAAAAGATGCATTGAACCAGTAATCCCCTCCTCGTAATGTTGGGAAATAACTTTCGTGCCAAGATTTTTCTAATGTCCACTCACTAAGTCCTCCAGCTAAATCATATATGTTCATTAATTTATTTCTTTCACTTGCTCCTGTGGTTAAAGCTACTGCGGAATCACTTGGTTTCGTATAGCCCCTATAATTAATTTTTACCCAATTTTTCAAATCTGTAGAATACATTGCCTTAGTATTTGTTACTTTAAACGTTGAATCTTTTGTATTTGCCCAATCAATACTGTTCGTCTGTATTGCCTCTTTTATTGAAGACGCACTACTTCCTGGATTTTTGCCTTTTACCTCTAGATGCTTACAAACCAAATCCCACTGAATTCCAAATAATAAACTGCTTGTATAACTAGCTGGCGCAAAAGTGCTTGCTAGTGTTTGCGCTTGATAGCAACGTAGAAAATCATACGGTACTTTATTAGCTTGTATTACAGGAGTTTGTCCTATGGTTGAGCTCTCTTTAAAAGTATCATTAGCGGTAGTTCTTGCTACATTTTCTTTTATTCCAAATTCATATCTTCCAATCCAGAATCCACCATGTTCATATACGCTTTTTAACATTTTATTATACAATTCTGTATATTTTGCAGAAGTTTCTATTCCGCACCCATCATACCACTTATCATTATAATCAGTTTTTCTATAATCCTTAGCATAATTTATTAAATCGTTTTTTATTGTTGTATAGTTAGCTGAAGTAAATGTTGTTATATTAATTCCTGATGTAGCATAAACTGCTGTAGTTTTTGGAACTTCCACCCACACAAATTGATTTCCTTCACTATCTTCTATTACTAATCCATTATTTAAATCTGTGCCTATTATTCTACTAAAACCATCATTGGGTAAATATGGTCTGGTAGAACTTGTATATGGTAAAGTTTTTTTATCCAATGCAATTTTCTTGTTGTTCACGTCCTCATAAATTTTACCTGCATTGTCTATAGCTGCTTCATACACTTCCTTTAATTTAATTTCACTTTGTAGTTGTGCTCTTCTTTGTGTATTTCCAACCATATATGCAGTAACTAGCACTGCTATCATAGTCAATATCGTAACAAGCACCAAAACCGACACTGAGCCATTAGATTTTCTTAAGTTTTTCATTAGATTACCTCACTATATTTATTTATAATAATAATATCCATTTTTGCTCAATAAGTCAATAATTTAATTAGTATTTTTATTGACATGTTGCTCTTTTAATTATATACTTTCTTTGTATGATTTCGAACAAAATCTAATAATATTATGATTATTTTTATATAAATAATTCAAGAAAGGAGCATTTTAATGAAAGAATTAATAGAAATCAGATGGCACGGTAGAGGCGGTCAAGGAACTAAAACAGCATCTCTTTTACTTGCTGATGCAGCTTTTAATACAGGTAAATATATACAAGGTTTTCCTGAGTATGGCCCTGAGCGAATGGGTGCTCCAATAACCGCTTATAACCGTATCGGAGATAAGCCTATTGTAATACATAGCAATATTTACGAACCTGATTATGTGGTAGTTGTTGACGACACTCTACTAGAAACAGTTGATGTTACTGCTGGATTGAAGGAATCTGGTGCTATAGTAATAAATACAACTAAAGATGTTCATTATTTAAAAAATCATTTAAATGGTTATCTAGGCAATATTTACTGCATAGATGCAAGAAAAATATCTGAAGAAACTTTAGGAAGATATTTTCCTAATACACCAATGCTTGCAGCAATTGTAAAAGTTGCAAATATAATGAACGATGATGATTTCTTGACAAGTATGCAAGAATCTTTTAAACATAAATTTGCTAAGAAACCAGAAGTTATAGATGGTAATATGAAAGCATTAGAAATGGCTTTAAAAGAAGTCAAAAAAATTGGTTAATTCAGTTAATAGAAAGGAGATTTTTAAAATGCATATAGATAAAAATACACCAGTAGAAGGATTAACTCCTGGTGGAACAATTTATGAAGCAGGCAACGCACGCGAATTTAAAACTGGTGACTGGAGAAGTATGTGTCCAGTTTGGATAAAAGAAAAGTGTACTCAATGTGGATTATGCTTTCCTGTTTGTCCTGACGATGCTATTCCAATTTATAAAGAAACTAAAAACAGATTAGATTTTGATTACGATTACTGCAAAGGATGCGGTGTTTGCTCTAAGGTATGCCCTTTTGGAGCTATTATTATGAAAGAAGGAGGTTCAAAATAAATGAGTATTAGAGAACGTTTAAGTGGCAATGAAGCCTCTGCTATAGCAATGAAACAGATAAATCCTGATGTTGTGGCAGCTTTCCCTATAACACCTTCAACAGAAATTCCACAATATTTTTCAACTTTCGTTAGTAATGGTCAAGTTGATACTGAGTTTGTAGCTGTAGAAAGTGAGCACAGTGCTATGAGTGCTTGTATAGGTGCTGAAGCCGCTGGTGCAAGAGCTATGACAGCAACTTCTTCAAATGGATTATCTTTTATGTGGGAAATGCTTTATATAGCTTCTGGTTCTAGATTACCAATAGTATTATCTTTAGTAAACCGTGCAGTTTCTGCACCTTTAAATATACACAACGACCATTCTGATGCTATGGGTGTAAGAGATGCTGGCTGGATAATGTTATTTTCTGAAAACAATCAAGAGGCTTATGATAATTTGATAATGGCCCATCAAATAGCAGAAAATAAAGACGTTATGCTTCCTTTAATGGTTTGCCAAGATGGTTTTATAACTTCACATTCTATCGAAAATATAGAATTAATCGAAGATGAAAAAGTAAAAGATTTTGTTGGTAAATATCAACCAGAACACTATTTGTTAAATCGCGAAGAACCAATAGCTGTTGGTCCTATGGATTTACAAGCATTTTTATTTGAGCATAAATATCAACAAGCTGAAGCAATGAGAAATGCAAAAAAAGTTATTTTAGACATTGCTGAACGCTTTGAAAAACTTACTGGAAGAAAATATGGATTTTTCGAAGGTTATAGATTAGAAGATAGCGAAATTGCAATTGTTTGTATGAACTCAACTGCTGGTACTACTAAAGCTGTAGTTGATGATTTAAGAGCAAAAGGAACAAAAGCAGGGCTTCTTAAATTACGTGTATTTAGGCCATTCCCTGTTGAAGAGATTGCAAATGCTTTATCAAATCAAAAAGCCATAGCTATTTTAGATAAAGCAGATAGTTTAAATGCTGCTGGTGGTCCTTTATTCGAGGATGTTACTTCTAGTATGTATACTGAAAATGTTCATGTTCCAGCTGTTAACTATATATATGGTATTGGCGGAAGAGATACTACTGTAAATGATATTTCTAAAGTATTTGAAGATTTACAAGAAATTGCAAATTCTGGGAAAGTTGAGAATCCTTTTAGATATTTAGGATTAAGAAAGGAAGGTAACTAATTATGGCATATAATTTAAAAGAAATTATGGCTACTAAGCCTTCAAGATTCACTGCTGGCCATAGAATGTGTGCAGGTTGTGGTGCTCCAGCAGTTGCTAGAATGATAATGAGAGCATTACACGAAAATGACCATGCTGTTGTTTCTAATGCTACTGGATGCATGGAAGTTTCTACATTTATTTATCCATACACTGCATGGACAGATTCTTACATTCATACAGCTTTCGAGTGTGCCTCTGCTACTTGCTCTGGCGTAGAAGCTGCTTATAAATCATTAGTAAAGCAAGGAAAAATAGTAGAAAAAGACGGAGAACAAACTAAATTCATCACATTCGGTGGAGATGGTGGAACTTACGACATAGGAATTCAAAGTTTATCTGGTGCCATGGAGAGAGGCCATGATATGACTTATGTTTGCTACGATAATGGTGCATACATGAACACAGGCATTCAACGTTCTTCTGCCACACCAAAATTTGCAGATACAACTACATCCCCTGTCGGAAGTGTAATTCCTGGCAAAATGCAATCAAGAAAAGATTTAACAGAAGTAATGGTTGCACACAATTTACCATATGTGGCTCAAACACTTGCAATGAATAATTTTAAGGATTTATATGAAAAAGCTGAAAAATCTATATACACAAAAGGTCCTACATTCTTAAATGTTTTAGCACCTTGCCCACGTGGCTGGAACTATGCTACAGAGGATTTAATGAAAATAAACAAACTAGCTGCAGATACTTGCTACTGGCCTTTATACGAAGTAGTAGATGGTGTATATCACATAACATATAAACCTGCTAAAAAGCTTCCAATAGAAGAATTTTTACGTCCTCAAAAGCGTTTCAAGCATATGTTTAAACCTGGCAACGAATGGATGATAGAAGAATTTCAAAAAGAGGTTGACAAAAGATGGCAAAGGTTGTTAAACTTAGAAGAGTTAACAAATAATTTTGATAAATAACTAATTAAGAACAATTTATTTTTTAAGCCTCAATGCGTCGCTCTTAGTCGGAGCTCCTTCGGACTCCTCAAAAGGCGAGCTTCCGATTTCGTTTAAAAAATTGAAATTGTTCTTGAATGAATATAAAAAATAGTAGAAGGTGGTGAATATCATGGCATATAAAATAAATGATAATTGTATTTCATGTGGTGCTTGCGCAGCTAATTGCCCTGTGGAATGTATTTCTCAAGGTGATACAAAATACGTTATAGATCCAGAAAGATGTATCTCATGTGGTACTTGTGCAGCAGTTTGCCCTGTTGAAGCTCCTAACGAAGATTAATTATATAAAAAATAGATAACCACTTAATTAAAAGTGATTATCTATTTTTTTAATACTCATCTTCTTTACTTACATTTTTTCTTTCTTCTTTTTCTAGCTTTTCTAATTTCTCTAATTCTTTTAAGTTCTCTAAGTCTTCCTTATTAGCATTTGCATCACTCTTTTTAGCTTTTGGGTTTTTTAGGATTTTTATATCTGCTGCATCGTATGTTTTATAAGATTTACCCTCCTCATTTTCAAATTGAACTTTTATTTTTTCTTTTAATGTTTCTACTCCACAAACTACACCTTTTCCATCAGCTGTTTCTACTATAGCTCCTTCACGTGGTAATCTGCTATTTTTTTCTTCATATACATTTTGCTCATATTTTAAGCAGCACATTAATCTTCCACAATTTCCAGAAATTTTTGAAGGATTTAATGAAGCACTTTGTTCTTTAGCCATTTTTATAGAAACTATATCAAAATCATTTAAGAAACTGCAGCAACAAAGCTCCCTTCCGCACACACCGTTTCCGCCGATTTTTCTTACTTCGTCTCTTACTCCTATTTGTCTTAATTCAATTCTAGTTTTATATATAGCAGCTAAGTCTTTTACGAGCTCCCTAAAATCAATTCTTCCATCAGCTGTAAAATAAAATATAGCTTTACTATTATCAAATCTAAATTCTACTTCAACTAAATTCATATTTAAATTATATTCTTTTATTTTTTGTTGGCATACTTTAAAAGCTTTTTCCTCTTTCCCCACATTTTCTGCTAATCTTTTTAAATCTTTAGGATTAGCTAGTCTTATTACTTTTTTTAGAGGCTTTGTTAATTTATCCTCTTCTATGTTTCTTTTATTAATTACTACTTCTCCTATGTCTTCCCCCATTGATGTTTCTACAACAACTTTATCTTTTAAATTTAATTGTATGTATCCAGGATCAAAGAAATATACTTTTCCAGCTTTTTTAAATCTAACTCCTACTATGTTTTTCATTTATTTCCTCCCATATCTTTATAAGTAATTCATCAATGCACATATCATAATTACAATTAGTATATAATTTATTTTTTGTATTTTCAATTATATTAATCACTTCTGTGTAACTAATATTTTTTTGTATATATGTATATGCAATAACTTCCATATATTCCAGCATATTGGTTATCTTTTCTTTTGATTTATATAGTATTTCAGAATCATTTATTGCATCCATCACTGAGTCATATCGGGCATTCAAAATATTTATAATTATATTTTCAACATTTCTATATAATTCTATGTTTTGACTAATTTCTTCTAGCTTTCCAATACTACCATTACATAAGTTTATCATATTATCTGTAAATTCTTGGCTTAAATTATTAGACTCTAAATATTTTAAAATTTCTGTTTTCTCTATATTTTGAAAATTTAATTTCAAGCATCTTGACTTTATAGTATTTAATAGTAGATTTTCATTTGACACAATTAATATTATTACAATATAGCTTGGTGGCTCTTCTAGTGTCTTAAGCAAACTGTTTTGAGCTTCTTGCGTCATTTTTTCTGCATTATTGATTATAAATACTTTTTTGGAAGAAACAATTGGCTTTTGGTATATATTCTCTTGCATTTCTCTCATTTGTGCTATTTTTATTGAATTTCCATCTGGTTCTACTTTTATAAAATCCGGATGATTCTGTGATAAAAATTTTACACACGATTCACAATTATTACATTCCAGTTTATTCTCAGACATACATAATATTAATTTTGCAAAATCTAATGCAAACAAGCACTTACCTAATCCTTCTTCTCCTACAAATATGTAACTATGTGATACATTCCCCGAACGTACCACATCTAATAATTCTTGCTTTATTTTATCATTTCCTAACAAATTTTTAAAGTTCATATTATTTACTCAACTTTCCCAAATCTATTAAATGGAAAAAATCTAAGTACTACTTTTCCTTCTATTTTTTCTAGTGGTATACAACCAAAACTTCTGCAATCAGTTGATTCAGCTCTGTTATCACCCATTGCAAACACATAATTTTCTGGAACAACAAAATCTGTAAACACTCCACTAGCTGTAGTTTTTACATCTTCTTGTAAATAATCTTCTTTATATTCTTCTCCGTTGATATATACTTTTCCGTCCTCTATTTTAATGTGCTCTCCTGGCAATCCAATTACCCTCTTTATAAAGCTCTGTTTGCCCCATTCTAGCACATAATATGTAAATTTAGAAAATATATTTTTAGGTTGATTTGTATACACAGCCACAGGATTATTTAAATCTACTTCTTCTGCAGATAAAGCCATTTTAGATGGTGCTTCAAATGTTATAATGTCACCTCTTTCAGGCATTTTCTTTGTAGTTCTTCCCCATCTATTTAAAATTAATCTTTCATCTTGCTTTAAAGTTGGATACATGGATCTTTTCTTTACTATGGTTGGTGTTCCTATAAAGTATCTTATTAGAACAGCCAAAACTATTGCTATAACAATACATTCTATCCACTCTATTATATTTTTAGTTTTATCGCTCATAATTACTCTCCTTCTTGTTTATTTATCTTCTCTACAGGTATTCTTATTACAACTTCAGTTCCTTTCCCAAAGATACTTTTTATATCAATACTTCCATTATTTTGCTCTATTATTTCCTTTGCTATTGCTAGTCCTAAGCCAGTTCCTCCCATTTCTCTAGATCTAGCTTTATCTACTCTATAAAATCTTTCAAACACTCTTCCCAAATCTTGCTCTGGAATACCTATTCCATTATCTATTATTTTTATATATGCATCATTGTAAACAAAACCCACATATATTTTAATTTCTCCATTTTCTTTTGTATACTTTATTGCATTTGATAATACATTCAAAATTACTCTTTCAATTCCATTCTTATCAGCCTTTACAGGTGGTACATCTGCAGTAACATAGCATTCCATTTTTTGATTTTTCTTTCCTGCTTCTATGTCTAATTTTAATTGGCACTGCTTAGCAAGCTCACCCAAATCAAATTCTGTAATCTCTCTTACTACTCTATTCGTGTCATATCTTGATAATGTTAATAAATCACTAACTAGATTAGCCATCCTATTTCCTTCTGATGAAATTACATTTAAGAATCTATCTTGAGTTTCTTTATCATATTCTCCATCAGCCAAAGTATCTGCATATCCAATAATTGATGTGATAGGGGTTTTTAGTTCATGTGAAACATTAGCAACAAATTCTTTTCTCATATTATCCAATTTTACATGTTCTGTAATATCTTGTATTACTGCTATTATTCCTGATGACAATTTATTTTCATCTTTATATGGTGCAAAGAATATGTTTACTGTTTTTTCGCCAATGCAAACACGTTGCTCTGAGGCTGTCCAATTCTCCAAATACATTATTTTTTCCATACTAATATCTAAATTTATTTTATTAAATATCTTTTCAAATGAATCATCATTCTCACTTAGATTTAATAGCTCTCTTGCAGCAGGATTTATGTGTGTAACCATACCCTTTACATTAAATGCAATTATTCCATCTGTCATATGCAATAATATTGTTTCAATTTCCCTTTTTTGCCTATTAACTTCAACCAAATTCTGTTTAAGTTCACCCGTCATTATTTCTATTACATTAGTTAAAGAATCGATTTCTGTTCCCTTTTTTCTTCTTTTCTGTTTTTTACTTTTCTTTTTACCATTTTTAACAGTTATTAATTCCGTGCTACTTCCTTCAGCCACTTTTTGAGCATTCTTTATTAAATTATTTACCGGTTTTACTAAAACTTTTATAACGAAAGCACTCATAATTAGCATAATACAAGAAAATACTAATATAGATATTAATATTAGTATTTTTATTTGTGAAATTTCAGAATTTAATACTTTTGCCATGTTTTCTATATTGCCAAGGTTTTGCTCTGCTATCCTTATTGAAAAAAATCCTATTCCTAATATAATAATGATGCCTATAATAAAGAACATTAATATAACTTTTGCTTGTACACTTTTCATCATGTTTTTATCATCCCTTTATTTTGAAGCTAGATAATATCCAATACCTCTTTTGTTTATTATTATTTTAGAATTCTTTGTACTGTCTCCTAATTTTTCTCTTATTCTGCAAATAGTAACATCAACTGTTCTTATATCTCCATAGTATTCATAATTCCATACTTTTTCCAATAATGTTTCTCTTGTTACTGGAACTCCTGGTTGCATTGCTAAGTATTTTATTAGCTCAAATTCTTTTGGTGTTAGAGACTTTATTTCTCCTTTTACTCTTACTTCTACTTTCTCCAAATCTAATTCTAAATCTCCAACTACTATCTTTTTAGTTTCGCTATCATCTTTTAATTTTGCATTTTTCTCTTCTTCCACTTTCCTCAAGTTTGCCTTTACTCTTGCCATTAATTCCCTGACACTAAATGGTTTAGTAATGTAGTCGTCTGCACCTAGTTCCAAGCCTATTATTTTATCTATTTCCTCATCTTTTGCAGATAGCATTAATATTGGAATATTTAAAGATTGTTTTACTCTTTTGCACACAGTTAATCCATCCATTTTAGGAAGCATCACATCTAACAAGATTAAATTAGGCTTTTTTTCCAAAGCCATATTTAATCCCATTTCTCCATCTGTTGCCTCTAATGTGTTATATCCTTCTTTTTGTAAATTATAAACTAGTATATCAATAATTGGCTTTTCATCATCTACCACCAATATTGTTTTCTTATTTGGATCTAGTTCTTCTTTCATAAGGTCCTCCATTTATCTTCTATTATCTTTCTTCTTGTTCTTCTACTGGCGCTGCTTTGTCTTTTTCATAGCTAACAACAATATTATTATCTTTATCCAAGCTCAATTTCGCATCTGCAAATTTACTCATACTTCCATATGCCCCAATAACTTCTTCAACGTTCTCTAGATTTTTTAAATCTAAAGTTTTATCAATATTCTCAGTAATTATGGCAACCTCTACAGCATGTCTTAAATTGTTATCCATTATCTTTTCATTAAAGCCATGGAATTTCGTATCTATTCCTACTTTTTCACTTTCATTATTAAACCATATTCTATATCCTCCAGCTTCATCATCAGGAGTGTCTACTATATTTATAGAACTACTGTCTGATAGTTCATATACATTTGCAATTTTTTCTTTAATCATCTGCATATATTTTTTTGAAATAAAGTCTTTATTATCTAAAATTTCCTCACATACTCTCTTATATTCATCTAGATTTTCATTTTTATAGTCTTCATTATTCTCAAAAATATTATATTTTCTTATAGCCTTTTTTAAGTTTTCTATGTTCATCATTTGTTGTTCATCAAATTCTAAAGAATTAAATAATTTACTCTCTGTTTCGTTTGCCATTGCAATAGCATATTTTACATCTTTGTTTTGAGGTTCATTTGCTAAAGCTTTTAAATTTGAAATACTTCCTTTTAGAAAATTTCCTGCACCTGCTACTGTAGCTGCAGTTATGCCTAATCCCAGCGCAACTGTCGCTGTCGTTCTTTTTATGAACGTATTCTTTAGTTTTCTTCTTTCTTCTTTTATCTTACGATTTTTTCTTCTTATGTCTACATCTGTAGGTTCTCTTCTTTCTCTTTTATTTCTGTTATTATAGCTTCGAATTAATTCTTCCCTTTCATGTAATTCTTTATATGGATCAGTATATTTCTTTGGAAATGGTATTATATTATTATCTCTTGTTTTTTTCTCCATATTTTACCTCCGACATTTTGTTTTAATTTTCTTCATTATATATCTAGTTTCTATGCTTGTCAAAGATTTTTATCAAAATTATTACAAAAATATTTCATTTTTAAATAGTTATTTCTACATTATATATTTGCCCACTACTATCTAATGCAATTTCCTCGTGTTCACTTACTTTCCCATTAATTATAACCACCTTTTTCTCTAAATGTTTTTTTGTCACTTTTATATTATATAAGCTTTCACCATATTTATATCTTATACTATATCCTTCCCAGTTTGCTGGTATATGCGGAGTAATTTTCATCATTCCATTTTCTATATCTAATCCTAATATATACTTTATTCCTGCTATATACATCCAGCTGCTTGAACCAGTATACCAAGTCCAGCCGCCTCTTCCTGCCAAATTGTATTTACCATAAACATCTGCAGCTACAACATATGGTTCCACTTTATACTTGCTGGCTGCTTCCCTTGTTCTGCTATGCTCTATAGGATTAATCATTTTATAATATTCAAAAGCTTTGTCGTCCAAATTCAATAACGCCATTGCAATAATAACCCATATTGCCCCGTGTGTATACTGACCTCCATTTTCTCTGGTTCCTGATACATACGATTTTATATAACCTGGATTTAATTTGCTTTTTTCGAACGGCGGATCTAAAAGTTTTATAATTCCATCTGCCTTATCTACCAAATGGTTTTCTAAGCTTTCCATTGATATATACTTCTTATCATTATCTCCAGCTCCTGATATAACTGCCCAGCTTTGTGATATACTATCTATTCTGCATTCTTCATTTTGCAAGCTACCTAGAATTTCGCCATCATCCATAAATGCTCTTTTATACCATCTGCCATCCCAACCATTTGTATTTAAAGCTTTTCTCAATTTTTCTTGTATTTGCGCATATCTTTCGGCTCTTTGTATATCTTGCTTGTAATCACAAATTGGAATAAACTTGTGTAATACATCATACATAAAGAACCCTAGCCATACACTCTCACCTTTGCCTTTTACACCAACATTACTAAATCCATCATTCCAATCTCCAGAGCCTATTAGAGGAAGACCATTTTCTCCAAATTGCAATGATTTTTCTATTGCCCTTACACAATGTTCATATATGCTTTCGCAAACATCGGACTGCCCATAAAAATCATATCTCTCATTTTCATCTTTTTCCAAAATCTTGCCTTGTATATACGGAGTGTTCTCATCTAAAATTTCATAATCACCTGTAAAATTTATATAATCACAAGTAACATATGGTAACCACAATAAATCATCGCTAAACCTTGTTCTTATTCCCCTTTTCGTTTCTTCATGCCACCAATGCTCAACATCACCTTCAAGAAACTGATGCTTACTATGTTTTATTATTTGGTTCCTCGTTAATTCAGGAAGAAAATATTTTACAGCCATACTATCTTGCAATTGATCTCTAAATCCATAAGCTCCTCCTGATTGGTAATATCCTGTTCTTGCAAGTAACCTTGCTTCAATAGTTTGGTATATTAGCCATCCGTTTAATAATATATTAGTTGATTCTACTGGTGTTTCCACTTGAATTTTGCTAATCATATCACTCCAATATTTCTTTATTTTAAACAATTCTTCTCTGCAATTATTTATATCTGAATACTTGTAAGCTATATCTTGGCACTTGCTCTTATTTGCTTCTTCTCCAATTATAATTGCTACATCTTTTCCAGACATTGCTTCCAATTTTATATTCAAGCTTATTGCTAAAATTCCATCTTCACCATAAGAATTCTCACAATTAAATTCTAATTGTTCTAATCCATCCGGATTATTTAAGCTAGTATTTTTAAAGAACGATGTTTTACTGCCAGTATAAGAATTTATTTTTTCGCTACTAGATACAAACATTTTTCCGTCAAAAGTTTCATTTCCTGTATTATTTAACAATACAACATTTGAATAATTATTAAATTCCACATTTATATTACCATTTGATTTTATCTCATCTTCGTCCATTACAGGCTTGATATAGTATACTATTTTCAATCTTCTACTTTCAGGTCTTCTATTTTCGAAATGCAATAAATTTATTTTCACGTTGTCATTTTGCGGAATAAAAACAGTATTCTCCTGTTCTATACCACTTGAAGAATGTGCATATTTAGCATATCCAAAGCCATAAGTTACATAGTAATCATTATCATCTGGCATAGGATTCAAGCCCAAAGACCACTTTTGGCCAGTATCCAAATCTTTAAGATATATAATTTCAGATGGTATATCTGTTACTTGATTATTTGCCCATGCAGTTAGCCTATTTAATCTGCTATTATCCTTCCAGATGTATCCTCCCATGCTTTCAGTTACCAATGTTCCAAAATGCTCATTTGCCATTATGTGGCTCCATACAGTTGGTAGCTTAGCATTTTTATTTACTTTAATTAAATATTCCTTTCCGTCTTGCGAAAATCCACCATATTCGTTAAAATACTTCAGATTTTTTTCATCTAAATTTATATTGCTTTTCTCTTCTCGGTCCTCTATCACATATTCTTTTTTAGATTCATATACAGTTTGCTTTACAGCCTCTTTCAACTCTGCTTCGTATTCATTAATATGCTCTTCTAAGCTTCCATTACTTGCATTAATCTCCATAGTAGCCTTCATTCTTAACAATTGCTTTTCATCATTTTTATTAATATTATTTAAGCAGTAAATTCCACCCTTTATATTAAATAGATAGCTTAAATTTTTGTTAAGCACAGCAGACTCTACTGCATCTTTCACATAATTTTCATAGCTTTCTTTTTCTTCATTTAAAATTACTAAATCTACATTTATGCCCTTGCTTCGCCAGTATTCGTACGCATTAATTGCCTCTTTTACAACATCTATATCGTTCACATTTTTTATTCTTATTAGTAAAATTGGTAAATCTCCAGATATACCGTATTTCCATAATTCAGAAGTAGGATATAATGCACTTTTTATATTATTTTTTGATATATTTACTTTTGGTTTAAATAGCAAATATGACATAAGTTTTTGATAAACTTCTATATCTTTAGCTTTTAAGCCTAGATATCTAGTTTCCGCTTCTACTCTTGCCTTTGATAGTTCAAATGTTCTTTGTACAGTTTCATTGTTCGAATATTTAGTTATATTTGCTATTGCCTCTTCCTTACTTTCCGCCACTGATATTATTAAATCTAAAATCTTGCTTTCCTCTGGTTGTATATTAATAACTTTCTTTAATGCAACTATTGGGTCTGTTACGTGTTCAATTCTTTTACTAAATGGACTAGAATTAATTACTTCTCTTGGAAGATTCAAGTTGCATCTTCCATAAAATTTTTCTTTATCTATTTCATACTCTAACTCTCCATTAATATCGTCTTCTTGATACAATTTAATACCCATATAAAGTTCTTTATCGCCTTTATCTCTTGCATTTCTCTTCACAATTATTGTATTTAAGCCTTCTATATACTCATATGAAATAAACAGATTATTAAATGCTTTATGCGCATAATCCTGCATTTTAGTAGAAAGTATTGGTTCAATATAGCTTGTTACTTCTAAAATTTGCTCTGTAATTCCCATATTTTTTAATTCTAATCTTCGTATTTCTACCGCTTCGTCCGTTGCTACAATAACCTTAGTTGTAGTCCTTGCAGAACCATCAAGCCTTACAATTTTGTTCATATCTGGATAAAAACTAACACTGTATTTATCCGGTTTTGCTAAATATCTAGAATACGTGTTAGTCCATATTCTTTTATTTCTAATATCCTTTATAAAAAATATAATTCCTTGAGCCTCATCATCAGTAGGCTTAAACCTATTAATTTGAATTCCATTATAATTGCTATATCCATTGCCATATTGGTCCATAATAATTGAATATTTATCATTTGCAATCACATTTGAAATATTTAAGTTTTCGTCTATCTTATTATATTTTCTACAGCTATAATCTTCATAATCTACGTATTTTATTTTTTCAACCTTTTCTTTCTCTTCTTTTGTAATCACCATGTTTTCTGGCATTTTCTCTTCTAACAATATTTTTATTGCCTGCATTTGTGGATTTTTCATAAACCTTTTTTGCAAAACATTGTCATTAAAAAAGTTATCTATTGATAGTAAAATCAAGCCCTGATGATGTGCCATATATGTTTTTACTATTTCACAATTTTTTCTAACTCTATTTGGAGTATAATCAATAGATTCATAAAATCCATACTGCCCATACATTCCTTGCTCTTTTAAAATCTTTATATTTGCCATTACTCCCAGAGCATCTTGAGGCAGTGCTAATATCGTTCCATAGCTAGACACAACAATCTCATCTGCCAATCCTCTTTTTAATCCTAGCCATGGTATTCCAAATGCTTTATACTGATAATTATTATACAAATCTTTTAAATTAAAAGCCGCTTCAGAAAATCCCCATGGAACTCCCAGTTTATTAGCATACATTTTTTGGCTCATAATCATGAATTTGCAAGATTCGTCCAAAATACTTCCTGGATATTGAGGTATATTTATATTTGGCATCAAATACTCAAACGCAGTTCCAGACCACGATACAAGTCCTTTATAATTATTTAATGTAGTTAGTGTTCTGCTTAAATTGTGCCAGTGCTTTGATGAAATATCTTTTTTAGCAATTGCTACTAAGCTTGTTTGCCTTGCTTCAGACGCTAATAAATCGTAATAAGAATCTGTAAGTTTATTTTCTTCCACATTATATCCAACTGAAAATAATCGGTTTTTACTATCATATAACTTCGAAAAATCTGTAGTTTCTATAATATTTTCTAAAATTTCCAACATTGAATTTATTTTTAATATTGCTTGTTCGTCTTCTTTTAATTTATCTTTTGCCTCCTCTAGAAATTGCAATACCACATATAAATATCCCACAAAATTTCCACTATCAACCGAAGATATATAGCGTGGAACTAATGGTTCCAATGTTTGTATATTATACCAATTATATAAATGCCCATTCCATTTTTGCAAACCAGATATAGTATCTACCATCTTATATAGCAAATCTATTGTATCTTCTAAAGTTTCAAATTTTAAATCATAGCTTGCTATTACTGATAGTAAAGCCAAACCAATATTCGTTGAAGAAGTTCTATCTATAAAATTTGGTTTTCTATCACCTTGATAATTGTCTGGCGGCAAGAAATTATTTTTCTCGTTCAAATTTTCTTTAAAATATAACCACGTTTTATAGGCCGTATCTAATAAGAAATTTTTATCCTCTTGGCTTAGCTTTTTCTCTTCTGCTTCTGCTTTTTTGCTTATTTTATGCATTATTACTGGAGCTATAATCCATAATACCGCTATTACGGCAAGTGCGGTTTTTACACCCACATCCATTTGCCAAAAATTTATTAATAATATCACTATTCCAACTATTATATTAGCACACATATTTTTACAATATGAGTATAAATCTTTTTTAGAATTTCTTTCTGCTTCTTCCGATGTTTCCCACTCCAATAAGTGTTTTTTACTTCTGCATAATCTGTATAAAGTTTTTACTTCAGCTTTTACATCCATCCATGCTTTATCGGGAATTAGCATCACGTTTATTACTGCTCTATAAAAAGAAGCAGATAAACCAGTTATTGATTTTGTAAAGCTTTTGGTTTTTATATCATTTCCTTTTTTGCATACAGCAAAATTAATTAAATCCAATACAAAAGGAATAATCATTGTAATTAAAGCTATGGCAAAAAAGCCCCATATATTGCACTTTAATACCAAACTTAAAGTACAGCTATACAAAATTGTTATTAAAGTAGCTGTTTCCAATTTGCTTCTAAAAATATTACTTAATATCTTATACTTACTTAAAAAATTAAGTGGATTTCTCTTTATTTCTCCATTTTTATTCTCAATTTTATCCTTAAGCCATAATATAATTTGGTAATCTCCTCTTGTCCATCTATATAGCCTTTTTTTATAGCTCATATAATTAGTTGGGCAGCCATCCATCAGCATTATATCTGATGCATAACCACTTCTTAAATAGCTTCCTTCAAGTAAATCATGGCTTAATACAGTATTTTCTTTTATTTCATTATTTAAAACAGTTTCAAAAACTTCTAAATCGTATATTCCTTTTCCTGAATATATTCCCTCATCAAAATTATCTTGATATAAATCAGAAATTGCATTTGTGTATGAATCTGTTCCTCCTTGCCCAGCATACAACATAGAGAATACACTTCTCTGTGTTTCTTCTAAATTAACGCCTACTCTAGGAGCAATTAATCCATGGCCAGACACAACCAAATCCTTTTCCTCGTTTAGCTCAGGTTTATTTAAAATATGAGCCATAGCCCCTATCATCTCTAATCCAGAGTTAAGAGTTAAATCTGTGTCAGAATCAATTGTTATCACATATTTTATTTTTGGTATTTGGGTTAATGTATTTATTCTAAATGGATTTTTTATTTTTCCCAATACATACTCATTAAATTGATTTAATATTCCCCTTTTTCTTTCCCATCCTAAATAGCAATTTTCTTTATCATTCCAAATACGTTTTCTATACACAAAACCGAAAGTATCATAGCTGCCATTAGCATATTTTTCGTTTAATCTTTTTGCTTCGCTTACTCCAGCTTCAATTACCTCTGCATCAAATTCTTCTTCTTCTTTATCACTACTGCTACAATCTCCTAACAATGCAAAATATAAATTAGAACTTTTATTGGCTATATAAAAAACTTCTAATTTTTCCATAAATTTTTTTACTTGTTCTTTGCTTTTCAATATTGTTGGTATTACTACATAAGTTGCATATTCTTCTGGAATTCCATTTTGAAAATCTAGCTTTGGAATCAATTTTGGCTTCACCGTTTTACTTAAAACAAATTGTATAATTTTAGTTACTATATTTTCAATTGGTAACAAAATACAAACAAACATGATTATCGATAATAGAAAATTTGATGTTTGCTTATACAATACTTCTGTAAACACTAAATCTAAAACTACAGTAAATAGCCATATTGCAAATACATATAGCTCGGCTTTTTGTTTTTTAGTTAAATATTGCTTATTTTTATTTTGTAAATAATTTAATAACACATATTTTCCATCTGAAATTAAATAATAACCAACATGAGATTGCTTCCCTTCTCCCTTGTTGCTTAGTTCTAAGCATTTCTGGGCTATATATATTTCAGATAATTTTGTTTTTTGTGACATTTCCTTTATGGTATTTCTGTACAATACTTTTGTATTAACATCCATTTTTTCGTATTGCTTAGCAGGGTCCTGCTTTAAAATATCTTCAACCCCATTAATTCTTTCAAATATCTCCAAAAAGTTTATACGTGATATATTCTTAAGGCTTGTAATGCAATTGCCCATAGATAATTTCTTTACTGCAATATCAAAATGCTCTTTTTTTATTATCTCATCCGTTGTAGTTCCAGCCTTATTTACTTCCTCTTCCAATATTTTTAAATATGGATATGCTTGCCTTCCGAATTTTTTCAATCTATAAGACATATATTCCACAAAGGTATTAAGCTCTGATTTTATATACACCCTATTTACATTATTTTCTCTATATTTAGACTGGTTTTCTCTATCAATGGTCTTTGATAATATATTTTCCACTTTGTATTTTTGAATTTGAGATAGATACACTCTTTCACTAATTTGTCTTATATTTTCTATAAGTGCTATTTGCAAAAATATTCCTATATTCCATATCTCATCCATACTTAGTGCTTTTTTATTTTGGTAACTGCTAAGCATCTCTTCTAAATTTTTATTATATATTTTTCCATCTGTATATGCTACCATCTCTGCTGCTAATACATATATTCTAGCAAATCCAGCATATCTTCCATTTGATAAAGACACAAAATTTTTATATTTTTTTAATGTTAAGTCCTTTGTTATATTTTTTACTATTTCTTCTATTACATACAAATTATCCAAAATCCACTCTCCTGCTGGATGTATTGGAATTCCCATTTTTATATGTTCATTCAATAATTTATACACTTGCTTTATCACAATATAATTTTCATTTAGTCTATTAATTGGATATGTTTCTAAAGAAGCCCTATCTTTTAGCACATGGTCAGATGCAATTTTTTCTAGATATGACTCTAATTGATACTTGTTTAAAACAGCTCCTTGTATATTCAACACTTTTTTATTTTTCACAAAAAATCCACTCCTTGGTATATGTTTTACACATATTTTCTCCAAGAAGTGGAAAAATTATACGAAATATTGCATTATTCCATTGTATATTCCCCAGGCTAATTTGGCTTGATATTCATCTTGCTGAAGTAACTTTTCTTCTTCTGGGTTAGATAAAAAACCACATTCCACTATAGTTGTAGGAATTTCTACTTTTTTTATTATATATATATTGTTAATTTTTAATGGTACTCTTTTATTTTCTTTTTGCATTGCCTCATTTAAATTGTTCTGTATTGAAGTAGCTAGTTTTTTGCTATCTTCATTACCATCTTTGAAAAAAGTTTGCCATCCGCTATATTGGCTTTGAGGTATTTTATTAAGATGAATACTTACAAAAATATCAGCTGAAGAATTATTGCCTATTTTTACTCTATTTTTTATATCTGAATTCTTTTTGTCTCTTAATGTTTTCTTATCCAAATCATAAATTGCGTTTTCATCAGATCTAGTTAATATTACTTCCGCTCCGCTCTGCTCTAGCAATTGCTGCAACTTTAAAACTATTTTTAAGTTAATATCCGCTTCACTCACGCCATTATCACTAACCGCTCCGACCATCTTCTCCACCGTGCCCAGCATCCAAAACTATAACTTTAGAAGTTACAGGAACCGCTACTGTTTCTACTACTTTATTTGCATTAATACTGGCCTGTATATCAAATGTAAATATGCCCACTAAAATTATGCCCAGCATTACCATTATTCTTTTTCTATTTATAACAACCATAAAACACCCCTACACATATTTTATATAAATATATGTAGGGGTTATTAATTTATGATAATATTAGTTTATATGATTAATTTCAAATAAACGAGCTTCATTAATTGTAATTTTATATTTCATAATCATTAACTATACTCTCTACTTTTGGTTTTATTTCTTTCCAAATATTTTTTAAATTTTGATATGCTAATTTTTCTTCAATTTTATCTATTTCAAACCACTCAGTTCTTTCTTTGTCCTTTTCAGCTATTTTTTTATTTGTTATTCCTATATCTATTCCTATAAAAAAATGATTTTCTACATTTTCTCCTCCAGAACTTTTATATCTTATTACACTTATTTCATCTCCAAGTATTTCAACTTCATGTCCAGTTTCCTCTATTGTTTCTCTTATTGCACAATCCTTTATTGTTTCCATCTCTTCTAAATGTCCTTTGGGAAAAGAATACTCACCTTTTCTTAATACCAACGCAATTTTCTTTTCTTTCATATTTACTAAAATACAACCAGCTTTTTTTACTATATTCATGTTTTCTCCTTCTTCTTGTCCTCCTCCAGGAATTGTATAGTATTCTTCTCTATTTTCTCCTGGTAAAGGTTATAGTTTTATGGATTTATCGTTATTAATCTATATAAATTTTAAATTTTTATAATTGTGTATATCAATCCCATATCTTTTATAAATTTCACTTACTTTATCCAAAGATAATTTATTCTTATCAATTTCTAATTTTTCAATCATCTCTTCTACTTGCTCTTTGCTCTTTCCTTCTATTTCAAGATAAGTTGGAATCATAGGCCATGAGTCAATATCAAACTCTATATCCCCTAATCTATATATAGTCCTTTTATTTTCTTGGTACATACTATGCTCATACCCTAACATCTTTAATATTTCATCGGTTTTTTCAAAATCCGACACTTCCACTTCTAATTCTTTTACACTGCCTATTTCTTTTTTATCAGATTTATCCTTAATTGTTAATGTTGTTTTAGTTCCATTTGTCCTTAATCTAATAAATCTTCCTCTATATTCTTCATGAAAATTATATATATTTCTTTTTTGGAAAAAATCCCCTTCTTTAACAGCTCCCATTTCCAATAATTTTTTCTTAATTTCCATAACATCAATGTCCAATACTGTTATTTCGTATTCACTTTTCATTTTATTATTCTCCATTAAAAAATACCATTAAGTATTTTATTTCAAACTTTCCAATAGTTTTTCGTCATGCGTAAATTCTTTAAGCCACATATTCAAGTCTTTTTGCTTTTTAAAAATTAATACTTTTTCCTTTGGAATATCTTGTAAATACTCCTCAATTATATGTCTCTTCTTTTTATTATATGTAATCACATATTTTATAAAATTGTAATTTAATCTTTCTTTACATCCAGGTATCTCTGGCCTTTCACTATCACGCTCTTTTAAATATCTTTTTAAGACTCCTTTTAATTGCATAAAAGTTGAATAATCCAACCAAATTATTAAATCTGCTTTATCTAAACGTTCTTTAAGTGTTTTGTTATAATTTCCATCAATAATCCATTTCTCTTCTACTGCTCTCATAGATATTATTTTATCTCTCTCAGTCTTATCAATCTCCACCCAATTAGGTTTGTAATTAATAGCATCTAAATGAATAGCTGGAAGATTCAGAGATTTTGATAAAATATTACATAATGTACTTTTACCACTACCAGATCCACCAACAATAGAAATTCGATTATAATGTTGGTCTTTACTCATATTTCGATTCTCCTAACCTATTTCTAATTTTGCTTCATTATAACAGTTTCTAATAAATTTGTTAAACATTTTTTATAATTCGTTTTATAATTACTCAGCACCGCCATGCAAAAACTCTCATTTAGACATTTAATATATCCTATGAGAGTTTTTTTATTATTATTCTATTGTCTCATCGTCATCTGTATCATCTACAGATTCTTCTGAATTTTCTTCTGCTTCATTTACTTTTTCTGTATTTATTTGTACATCTTTGTACCTCTTCATACCAGTTCCAGCAGGAATTAATTTACCGATGATAACATTTTCTTTTAATCCTATTAATTCATCAGTTTTACCTTTTATTGCTGCTTCTGTTAATACTCTTGTTGTTTCTTGGAATGAAGCTGCAGATAAGAAGCTATCTGTTGCAAGAGATGCTTTAGTAATACCTAATAATACTCTCTTTCCAGTTGCAGGTCTTAAGCCTTGAGCTATTACTTCTTTGTTCTTATCTTCGAAATCATACATATCTACAAGTGATCCAGAAAGTAAATCTGTATCTCCATTATCTTCAACTCTTACTTTCTTAAGCATTTGTCTTCCAATAACTTCAATGTGTTTATCGTTAATATCAACACCTTGGTTTCTATAAACTTTTTGAACTTCTTGTATTAAGTATTGGTATACACCATCTGGTCCATTTATAGCTAATACTTCTGCTGGGTTCTTAGAACCTTCTGTAATTTGATCTCCAGCACCTATTGTATCTCCATCTCTAACTTTTAGTTTTGATCCAAATGGAATTACATATGTTCTGCTATCGTCGTTAGATGTTACAGTTACTTCACGTTTCTTCTTATCGTCAGATATCTTTACCGTTCCAGCTATTTCAGATATTATAGCTAATCCCTTTGGTTTACGAGCTTCAAAAAGCTCCTCAACTCTAGGAAGACCTTGTGTGATATCTGCAACACCAGCAACACCACCAGAGTGTATAGTTCTCATTGTAAGCTGTGTACCAGGCTCACCAATTGATTGTGCTGCAATTATTCCTATTGTATCTCCTATATCAACTTCTTTATGGCTAGCTAATCCCATACCATAGCATTTAGCACAAACACCATGTTTTGTTCTACAATGGAATACTGTACGAACTTTAAGTTTTGTAATACCAGCTTCCACTATTTTATCTGCTAAATCTTCTGTAATTAAAGTATTCTTATCTACAATTATTTTTCCTGTTGTAGGATCTTTAACATCGTCTAATGGATATCTTCCTAATAATCTTTCTTGCATTTTTTCTATTACTTGATTTTCATCTTTAATATCAGAAACTTCAATTCCTTCCCTAGAACCACAGTCTTCTTCTCTTACTATTATATCTTGAGAAACATCAACTAATCTTCTTGTTAAGTAACCAGAGTCTGCTGTTCTTAAAGCTGTATCAGAAAGACCTTTACGAGCTCCATGGGCTGATATAAAGTACTCTAATGCATCTAGACCTTCTCTGAATGATGACTTGATTGGTATCTCTACTGTTTTACCTGTTGTACTTGCCATAAGTCCACGCATACCAGCAATTTGTTTTAACTGGTCTAAGTTACCTCTGGCTCCTGAATCAGACATCATGAATACTGGGTTTTCTTTATCGAAGTTATTTTTCATTGCCTCTTTTACATCGTTTGTAGCTTTTTCCCATATTTTTATTACTTGATTATAACGCTCGTCGTTTGTAATTAAACCACGCTTATATTGTTTTAATACTTGGTCTACTTGTGCTTGGGCATCAGCAATTATTGTTTTCTTTTCTGGTGGCACTTGCACATCATCAACAGAAACTGTAATTCCACCTAATGTAGAATATTTATAACCTGTAGACTTAATATAATCTAGCAATTCTGCAGTTCTGCTTAATCCATGAACATTAATACATTTTCCTATTATTGTTCCTAAGTTTTTCTTAGATACAACAAAATCAATTTCATATTTTAATGCATTCTTTGGACTTCTTCTATCTACAAAACCTAAGTCTTGTGGTATACCTGTATTGAATAAAATTCTACCAACTGTTGTTTGTACCTTTCTTTCAATATCCATACCATTTAATACACCAGTTCTTCTAACAAATATCTTTGCATGCATTCCTAAATCGCCATTTGCATTTGCCATTATAGCTTCTTCTGGAGATGAAAAGTACTTGCCTTCTCCTTTTTCTCCGTCTAAATCCATTGTTAAATAATAGCTTCCTAAAATCATATCCTGTGTAGGAATTGTAACTGGTCTACCATCTTGTGGTTTTAACAAGTTGTTTTCTGAAAGCATTAAGTATCTTGCTTCAGCTTGGGCTTCTGGTGATAATGGTAAGTGAATAGCCATTTGGTCACCGTCGAAGTCTGCGTTGAATGCAGTACAAACTAATGGATGTAACTTTATTGCTCTACCTTCTACAAGTACTGGCTCGAATGCTTGAATACCTAATCTATGTAGTGTTGGCGCACGGTTTAAAAGTACTGGGTGGTCTTTTATAACATCTTCCAATATATCCCATACTTCTGGGCGTAATCTTTCTACCATTCTTTTTGCATTCTTTATGTTGTGTGCTATTCCACGTCCAACTAATTCTTTCATAACAAATGGTTTAAATAATTCTACTGCCATTTCCTTTGGCACACCGCATTGATAAATTTTAAGCTCTGGTCCGACAACTATAACTGAACGTCCTGAATAGTCAACACGTTTTCCTAGTAAGTTTTGTCTGAATCTTCCTTGTTTTCCCTTTAATAAATCTGATAAAGATTTTAATGGTCTGTTCCCAGCTCCTGTAACAGGTCTTCCACGTCTTCCATTATCTATTAAAGCGTCAACAGATTCTTGTAGCATTCTTTTTTCGTTTCTTACTATTATTTCTGGAGCACCAAGCTCTAGTAATCTTTTTAATCTGTTATTTCTGTTTATAACTCTCCTGTATAAATCATTTAAATCTGATGTAGCAAATCTACCACCATCCAATTGAACCATTGGTCTTAAATCTGGTGGAATAACTGGAACAACGCTCATAATCATCCATTCAGGCCTATTTCCTGATAATTTAAATGCTTCTACAGTATCTAATCTTTTTACTAGTTTTGCTTTTTTTTGCTCGCTAGCTTTTTCTATTTCTTTCTTTAATTTATCTGATAATTTTTCTACGTCAATTTCAGATAACAATTTTCTAACTGGTTCAGCGCCCATTTCTGCTGTAAATGAGTCTTTACCAAATTTTTCTCTTGCTTCTACATATTCTTTTTCAGATAATACTTGGCATTTTGAAAGTGTACTTGTACCTTTATCTGTTACTATGTAAGATGCGAAATATATAACTTTTTCTAAAGCTTTAGGAGAAACATCTAGCATTAAAGCTATTCTACTTGGAATTCCTTTAAAATACCAGATGTGAGCTACTGGGGCAGCAAGCTCTATGTGCCCCATTCTCTCTCTTCTTACTTTAGATTTAGTAACTTCAACACCACATCTATCACAAACAATACCTTTATACCTTACTCTTTTATATTTTCCACAATGGCATTCCCAATCCTTTGTAGGTCCAAATATTTTCTCACAGAATAAACCATCTTTTTCTGGTTTTAATGTTCTGTAGTTAATAGTTTCTGGCTTTTTTACTTCACCATGTGACCATTCTCTTATCTTCTCATCAGATGCAATGCCGATTTTCATTTTATCAAAATTTTCTAATTCATCCACAATTTTTGCCCCCTTGGATTATATTTTTATTATTCTTCGTCATCATCTAAGATATCGTCATCTAAAATATTTTCATCACTAAAATCTTCACTATCTAGAACAATATCATCACTGTCTAAATCTTCAAAAAAACCACTTTCGTCGTCTTCTTTTTCTTCTGAATCTTCAGTATAACCATCTGATAATTCCCCTTCATCTACTACATTCTCTTCCGCAAAAGATTTATTCTCTATGCTACTGAATGAAGAAGCCTCATCAATGTCTTCCTTTAACTCTATTTCTTTGTTATCATGAGTATACAATCTGATATCTAATCCTAATGATTGAAGCTCTTTTACAAGTACTTTAAATCCTTCTGGCACTCCTGGTTCTGGGATATTTTCTCCTTTTACAATTGCCTCATATGTTTTTACACGTCCTACAACATCATCAGATTTTACTGTTAACATTTCTTGTAATGTGTAAGCTGCACCATATGCTTCCAAAGCCCAAACTTCCATCTCTCCAAAACGTTGACCACCAAATTGTGCTTTACCTCCTAGAGGTTGTTGTGTAACTAATGAGTATGGTCCAGTTGAACGAGCATGAATCTTATCATCTACTAAGTGATGCAATTTCATCATGTACATTACACCAACTGTAATTGGTTTTACAAATTTTTCTCCAGTTCTACCATCGTATAAATCTGTTTTACCATCTCTACGCAACCCAGCTTCTTCTAGTAAGTCCTCGATTTCATAATCCTTAGCACCATCAAATACTGGCGTTGCAACTTTCCAGCCTAGCGCTCTTGCTGCCATTCCCAAATGAACCTCTAAAACCTGTCCTAGGTTCATACGAGAAGGTATACCCATTGGGTTAAGAACTATATCTACTGGTGTTCCATCTGGTAAGAATGGCATATCTTCTTCTGGTAATATTCTTGAAATGACACCTTTGTTACCATGACGTC
>ULQP01039149.1_pt1 | contig 45509 bp, 51 predicted proteins | sample 1954571 | NCBI WGS metagenome assembly ULQP01 (sample SAMEA4835657, study PRJEB28245) | human gut metagenome | biome: gut microbiome; material: fecal sample | place: Denmark | collected 2008 | reverse complement strand
TCCACTCCTTCTTGGCAATACACTGTTAAACTCTGTTTATCCACTATGTATGTATTTCTTTTATTCTGAATGTTTACACTCTCTAGCAAACTTACATCTATTTCATAATATTCTCCACTGTCATTTGGATTTTTGTTATCCTCTGGTGGCGTAAATTCTACCTGTGTGTCTGCATCTTCTAGTGGTAACTCTCCTTTTTCCATATAATATGTTTGAACTGCTTCTGTCAATTCTATTATATCGCTCTTTACTGCATTATATCTTTTTAATTCCATCGTTTTACCTAAACCCAATTGTGTTGTAACACTTGCTAATATTAGCAATACCGTAATTGTTATTGTTAATTCTAATAAAGTGACCCCTTTTTCATCTCTTGCTTCTTTCATTTTTTTGCTCCTTTGCTTGTTTTCCTTGCTACTTCTATGTTTTCTCTAATTCTAATTTTTCGTTAAGTAATAAACTTAAGGAAGTAACTAAAAACCTTGAATGCATTGGAACTAAATAATTTCAAGAAGTTTATATTTTTTATTTTTTAAAATTTTTTATCATTTTGCAACTTTATTTATTCTTTTACTTTTATTGAAATACCACTGTTTTATTGCTATAATTTTTATATAAACACTTTCGTTAAGTTTATTACTTAACGAAAAAATAAAACATATTGCTTATTATTTTATCAAATATAGCATAACAATATGTTTTATCTTTTCCAAGTATTATACTCATTTTATTTCGTCTTTGACAAAATAGCTATTTTTTGCTATTATATATTTAGTTGATAAAAGATTGGATAGGAGATTTTACTATGAGTGATAAATCTAATAAAATAAAAATCGTATCAGGAGATGGCAAGGATTTAGACATTTCAAAAGTATATGAACATTTAAATGTTGATGAACCTAATTCAGAGGTTAATGATAGCAATAAAATAATTATTCCACCATCTAAAAAACAATAATATAAAAAATAGAATCTATAATATTTTCTAATATCATAGATTCTATTTTCATCTTAAAGGACATTTTTATATGTTTATCTATTTATCTTATTATATAGCCTCTTCATTTTCTTCTTTTTTTACTTCTTCTTTTTCTTCGTCATTTTTATTAACTACTTCTAAGCTTGCAACAGAAACTTCGTAAGCTGTTTTCATTTGACTAGTTCCATCTTCATATTTTTTCTCATAATTTCTTGATTGAACTCTACCTATTAATTTTATTTCTGTTCCAACTTCCATGTTCTCGCAAAATCTTGCTGTTCTACCCCATGCAATACATGGTATATAATCAGATTTGCTGTATGCTCTATTTACTGCTAACAATATATCTGCAATTTCTCTTCCAAATGGAGTTTGTCTGTATACTGGTTTTTTGCATATATAACCAATTAATGTAACTTCATTTGAAACAAAATCTTTCTTTGCTTCAACTTCTGATTCTTGATCTTCTAAGAATTTAATATCCTTTGCAAATACTGTTAATACTAATTTGTTCTTTCCATCTACATAGCTATTGTAAGATCTAAATTGACCTTCAACTACTATTTTGCTATTAATTTCTATATTGTCATTTGGGATTAATCTTTCTGATATTGTAACTGGTATAATATCATCATTTCCACTTAAACGTGGTACGCTTAAATCAAAAACGTAAAATTTCTCTCCATAAATTTCGTGACTAAATCTTTTATCACTAGTAACTTTTCCCACCAATACTATGTGGTTATTCTCTAAATAAGTTGTATCCAATTAATTTTCCTCCTCTTACTTTTTTTCAAAAGTTTTGTATTTTTTTAACCTACAGTTATTATTATACTACCATTTTTTGGTTTTGTCTACATAAAATGTTAAATTTTATTTATTTTTTTTGAAAAAGCGCCTATTTAAAGCGCATTACCTAGCATATAATACTGTTAAAGCTATAACAATCATGATATTATACACACTTATTTGGCAATTTACATTTGCTTTAATCTCTTGCATCTCTATTGTTTTTCCATATATGCTACTTATGTTTCTCTGTAAAGATATCATTGATTTTTCTTCTTCTACACTTGAAATAGTTATATCACTTTTTGAATTATACCCATATGTTATTATTTTTTGATTACCACTTATATAGTCCTTTATATTTTCTATAAAGTCCGAATTTACAATTAAGTACTTGGAATTATCAATTATTCTTTTAAGAAGAATTTCATTTTCTATTTGGGCATTAATTATAACAGTTTCTAATTTTATATTTTTAATGTTCTCAAGATTTTTTTCTTTTATAAACATTACTTCATTATTATCGGCTATTCCTTTATCTATAACCCTTTTTAGCTCCTCCTCACTTTTAGGATTTGTTATAATTTCAATTAACGCCATGTTTCTCTCCTTTTATATCCGAAACTTTTTTTACGGTATATCCTTTTTCATTTATACTTTTGATTATTTTTCCCATGTTATTTTGTATATATTCATTGTTTGTTAAAATTATGCTAATTTCTGGTAAATTTTTTTCCAATTGTGTAGTAATTTCATTTCCGCTTCCTCTTATTCTTTTTATTTCTTCTGGATATTTGTTGGCAAGTTCATCTGTAACCAAAAATGTTGCTGTAGATTTAGCTTTTGATAGCTCATTAATAATATTATTAATATTTTCCATATTTTTTATACAATTTATTATTAAAACTACTTCTTTTTCTGTGTTTTTTGAAATAGAGCTTGCTGTTTGTAATGTTTTATCCCCCACATTATTTTGCATTGCTATTGATATTGCAAATAGCACAGCCACCGTAGTTACTGAAACTAAATATGATTTAATTTTTTCCTTATTAACAACAAAAAACATATACATTCCTCCTTTATTATATAAATAACTTATATAATAAACTGCTACTAATCAATGTATATGTTTTTTAATATATTTTATTACTACAATTTCATTTGGCCTTTTATATACTCAATTTCTTCTTCTGAATCTAATCTTGCAAATATAGGCTCACCTTTTTCTATTACTTTGGCATCTTTTACTGTTTTTCCATATTCTTTTATAGTATCATACTCTTTATATTCTTCTTTATTTATTCCTAATTGATTTAAAATCTTTTCAGAAGTCTCTCCCATTGCTGGCTTTATAAGTATTGCTACTATTCTTAAATTCTCTACTAAATGATTCATTACTGAAGATAATTTTTCTGTTTCTTCATTCTTAGCTAAAGCCCATGGCATTGTTTCATCGATGTACTTATTAGTTCTTGATATTATTCCCCATATTGAATCTATTGCATTTGAAAAATGTAAGTTTTCCATATTTTCTTCATATTCGGAAATTTTACTTGCAACTGTTTCTTCTAAGTCTTTATCCACTTCATTTATTACGCCTGTGTAATTTGGAACTTTACCTTCAAAATATTTATTTATCATTCCAATTGTTCTATTTAAAAGATTTCCTAAATCATTGCATAAATCGAAATTATATTTATTTACAAAATCTTCTGGTGTAAAGATTGCATCTTGACCATATGGGAATTCCTTTAATAAGAAATATCTTGTTGCATCTAGTCCATATCTTTCTACTAGCATTTCTGGATATACAATGTTTCCTTTTGATTTAGACATTTTTCCATCTTTCATCATTAAAAATCCATGTGAATAGATTTTCTTTGGAACAGGTAATCCTAAAGCCATTAAGAAAATAGGCCAATATATTCCATGAAATCTTATTATATCTTTTCCTACCAATTGTAAATCTGCTGGCCAATATTTATTAAACAATTTTTCATCATCAGACATATATCCTAATGCTGTTATATAGTTTGTTAAAGCATCCAACCATACATATATTACATGCTTTGGATCACTTGGAACTTTTATGCCCCAATCAAAAGAAGTTCTTGTTACACATAAATCTTCTAATCCCGGTTTTATAAAATTATTAAATAATTCATTTTTTCTAGACTCAGGCTCTATAAAATTTGGATTTTCTTTGTAAAATTCTTCTAATCTCTTTTGGTATTTCTTCATATTGAAGAAATAAGCTTCTTCCTTCATCTTCTTTACTTCTCTTCCACAATCAGGGCACTTGCCATCAACTAATTGTGTTTCTGTAAAGTAAGTTTCACAAGGCATACAATACCAGCCCTCGTATTCACCTTTGTATATATCACCTTGTTCCATGAATTTAGTAAATATTTTTTCAACGATTTTTGTATGCCTCTCTTCTGTTGTTCTTATAAAATCGTCATATTCTATATCCATCAATTTCCATAGTTTTTTAGCTTGCTCTGCCATTTCATCCACATGTTCTTGTGGTGTTAAGCCTCTTTTTATTGCTACTTGTTCTATTTTTTGGCCATGCTCATCTACCCCAGTTAGTAGCCTTGCATCATAACCTCTTTGCTCTTTATATTTTTTTATTGTATCTGCAAGCACAGTTGTATATGCTGTACCTAAATGGAATCTTCCACTTGGATAATATATTGGTGTTGTTATATAAAATGTCTTTTTATCTGTATTCATAATCTCGCTTCCTTTTTATTATTTGCAATATATTTTATCAACTTATTTGGCATATTTCAATACAAATATTAAAATAAACAAAAAACCCACTTTCTCAGTGGGCTAAATTTACTATTTTATTTTTTTTCTGTTTCTTTTTTTCCTGGTAATTCTATTTCGCTAGTTTCTATATTAGCTTTTCCTAATAACATAATTAATCCTACAAAGATTAAAGCTATTCCAAAAACTATAAGCATTGCTGCTGCTCCTAAATTTTCTCCTGAGAAACTATTTTGTAAACCTGTGAATAGTAAACCTGTTCCTATTATTGCTATTAATATCCAAAACACCCATACTATTGTTTTAGTTTGTTCCTTCTTTGCCATTTCTATTCCTCCTTCGTTTTTTTTACATTATATTTAATATCTTTTAAAAAGTCAATATGTAAATTTATATTTCTCTACATTTTAATACTAATCTTTGAGTTCCATAATTGGTACATGTAATTAGTGTTAGTTCTTTTCTTCCTCCAGTAAGCTGGCTTGTGCACGAAACATCTTCTGGCTCTACAACATATTTATCATATACTTCATATATTACAGATTTTCCGCCTACTGCCTGTAATGTTGCTGTATCACCTATTTCCATTTTTGATAAATTTCCGAACATTTTACCATTTTTATAATTATGCCCTACTATGCAATAGTTTCCTATTTCGTTTGGTCCTGGTCCCCAATATTTATTTAAAGAAATTTTTAATAGCTCCTCTGATGTTTGGGATAAAACTGGATATTCTAAACCTAGTGAGCTAATTTTTAATATGGCTTCTGATTTATACTCTTCATTATTTGTTGTATCCACATATTCGTCTTCTGTTTCAACTATTGGCACATTTTCTATTTCATTTGCAACTGTTGCATCTAGTGAAACTATTAATACATCATTTACCACTGTTCTTACTGTAGTATCTTCCGTATTTGTTTTAGAACTTATATGTGTTAATATTTGTTTTGAAACTTCCTCGCTTTTATTTTTATCATACTCTGCGTATATGTAATATGAAAATAATAAACAAATAGCAAATATTGATAAGAAAAATCTTACTTTATATATACGTTTTTTTCTTCTTAATTCTGGTGTTATGTATAATTTTTTCGTCACTAATATTTGATTCATCTCTTACCTCCATTCTTATTATATCATCTTTTTTTAATATTGAGAATATTTATTTATACAATCTATTAACAATTTGTATTGTTCTAAATTTAATGTTTCTCCTCTTATTCCATAATCAAATTCTAATTCATCAAAAATCTTCATTGCAACTTCTTTACTCTTTACCATACCACTGTTTACTAAAACGTTTATTAATGTTTTTCTTCTCTGAGTAAAGTTTAGCTTTATTAATTTAAACAGCTCTTTTTCATTATTTACTTCTACTTTTGGCTGTTTTCTTAGTTTTAACTTTATTACTTCTGAATCAACCTTTGGAGCTGGTATAAAGCAGTCTCTTCCAACATTTAACACTGGCTCTGCTTCTGAATAATAGTCTACTGCATATGTTATTGCTCCTGATAGCTTAGTGCCTGGCTTTGCTGTTAGCCTATCTGCTACTTCTTTTTGTACCATTACTACTATCTCGTCTATATTTAGCCTTTCCTCCAATAATTTCATAATAATTGGAGTACTTATGTAATATGGTAAATTAGCTACAATCTTTACCTTTCCATCTTCCTGTTTTTCGTTTTCTATTATAGCATTCAGATCAATTTTCAATATATCTTCATTAATTATTTGTAAGTTATTATACATTCTAAATCTATCTGAAATTACCTCTACCATTTTATTATCTATTTCTACTGCTATTACTTTATTTGCATTTTCTAAAAGTTTACTTGTTAAGGTTCCTAATCCTGGTCCTATTTCTATCACCAAGTCTTTCTTGCTTATATTGGCAGATTCAATAATTCCATCTATTACATCATCATCTATCAAAAAATTTTGCCCAAAACTTTTATTGGCCTGCAATTTGTAATGTTTTAATAATAATACAGTTTCTTCACGTGAATTCATATTTATTTCCTATCCTTAAATTAATGTTGCACCTATTATTCCTGCTTCGTTTCCTGCCTGTGCCGCTAATATTATAGGTGGATTTTCTTTGTTAAACAAGTACTCTCCATTATAAATTCTATTTCTTAAATTGTCAAATATTAAACTTTCATAATGTGATAAGCTACCACCAATACTTATTGCCTCTGGCTCTAAAATATTTATTATATTAGCAATTCCAATAGCTAAGTTATCCGTATATTCATCTATAAGATCTTTTAATTCCATATTTTCATTATTCTCATTTATTAAATTTATTAAATCCTTAGCGCTTATGTATTCTTTTACATTTAAGATTTTTTTAATGTTTTCTTTAAATTTCTTTTTAGAACAATAAACTTCAAAGCAGCCTTTATTACCACATTTGCATTTTTCTCCATTTTTTCTTATAACCATATGACCAAATTCAAAGCCAGAATTCCTTTTTGGCTTAATAAATTTATTCTCATAAAAAGCTGCTCCACCGATTCCCGTTCCAACACATAAAAATACACAATCACTATAATCTTTCAAGCTCCCAAATTTTTTCTCTGTTAATGCTGCACATTTTCCATCGTTCTCTAACTCTATTTTTATATTTTCAGTATTTAAAGCTTCCTTTAAATTGCTTCTTAAATCGTATTTGCCTATTCCTAAATTTATAAAATTTTTTAAACAGCCTTCTTTAGGATTTCCAGGCGTCGCAATTCCTATCATCTCAATATCATTCAAATCAATGTTTGCAGATTTTAAAATTTGGTTAATTCCTTCTTTTAGACATATTAATATATAATTTTGTGCAGTTTCATTCTTCCTTTCACTCATGTAATATGTTCTTTTCTCTAGTATTTCATGTTTTTCATTTACTAAGCCAATGGCTATATGGCTTCCACCTAAATCTATACCTATTTTCATATCTTGCTCCTTAAACAATATTAGATGCTAGAAAAAAACTAACATCTAATTTATTTTTATATTTTATAATCCTGCTGCTGAGAATATAAAGTTACCCATATATGCTTGTATACATGGTACCAATACAACTATTACAACAAATATTAATAGCACACCTACTATTGAGTATACCAATTGTGGTAATACTGCCATTATATTATCCATTGTATTTTTTATATCTATATCCATATAATCCAATAATTTTGACATCATTTCAGATAAGTCTGTTTTCATACCTACTTTCAACATTTCTGTTGTCATTGATGAACCCAACCCAGCTTTTTCAAATGGCTCTATCCAAGAATTACCTACTAATATATTATTTATAGATGTTTCAATCATAGCTCTCATAACATAGTTATTTATAACGTTTTTGCTTACGTCCAGCGCCTCTTGAATTCTCATCCCATTATTCAAGTTTAATAGCATTGCTTTCATAAACCTTGAAAAGTCGACAGAATAAAATAGCTTTCCAAATATTGGCATAGTATATTTGAAGTAATCAAAATTATACTTTCCTTTTGGTGTGTTTATATAAAATATAACTGCTGCTACAATCGCTACAATTATTCCAACCGGTACATACCAGTGAATTACAACCTGTTGTAAAAAGTTTGAAAATGCTAATGTTATTTTTGGTAATTCATCAGTAGAACCAACATCTGCATAAACTTTTTGTATAGTAGGAACTGTATATAAGCTTCCTACAAATAATAATACGATTAAAGCTATTAATTGTAATACGTTCGGTATTATTATTCCTTTTAATTTCTTTGTTGTATCTGTGTTTGTATCTAGGTATTTTACTGCCTGTTGTAATGATTGAGTAAGTGATCCAGATAATTCTCCGACTTTTATCATATTTATATATATATATGGAAACACATTTGAATAGTATTCCATAGTAGTATACATGTACTCACCAGCTTCTACACCAGCTAGTATATCTTCTAATATACTTCTAAATGTAAAGTTTTCAGTATTTTCTATTATTGTGCTTAAGGCATGTATATTGTTGAAATCGGCTTTTTTTAGCAAATAAAAATTTTGCGTGAAAATCATTATATCTCTAGTAGTTATTTTTTGCTGTGTTGATAAAGCCATGCTCAACTTTTCATATGTTGATCTCTTTTTTGCTTTACCTTGATTAATAGTAGCCGAGTTTGCATTTTTTAATATTTCATCAATATCTGTTACATTCTTTTTCTTTGCCACTTTATTTTTATTTATACCGTAACCAACTTGCACAATATCTATTGGTAATAAATTACCACTTTTTAGCTTTTTTATTAAGTTCTGTTTACTACTACTTTCAACTCTGTTCCTTACGATTATTCCTTCTCTAGTAATTGCTCTATAAACATATTGAGGCATATTTTCCTCCTTCTTATATCATTTTATTTCCTTTTTTTATTTTTAATTGCATTATTGTTCTATTTAATGTTTCAATATTTTTTTCTTCTATTTGAGCTTTTGCTTGTTCAAGTGTTATCTTATCATCAACGAATAATTGTGCTATAGAATTTATTAATCCTATACTTCCATTTGCTGATGAACTTTGTATTGCGTCTTCTATTTCGGATACACTTAATTTTTCTTTTCTTATAATTCCTGCTACTACGTTATCTACTACCATAACTTCTGGTAATAATACTAGTTTTCCATCTTTCTGCCTTAATAATCTTTGTGAAGTTACTAGTTTTAATAATGAAGCAATTAAGTATTTTACACTTTGTTGATCTTGTATATCATAGAAGTTTATCATTCTATCTACAGTTTCTGCACATGATTTTGTATGCAATGTTCCTATTACTAAGTGTCCAGATTCTGCTGTTTCTATTGCTGCATCCATTGTTTCTCTATCTCTAATCTCTCCTATTACTAAAATATCGCAGTCCTCTCTTAAACAGTTTTTTACACCATCTTTGTAAGTTAATGTATCTTGTCCAAATCCAACTTCCTTTTGTACTACTATTGATTTTTTAGATTTATGCTTGAACTCAACTGGGCTTTCCAAAGTTAATATTTTTTTATTTTGATTTTCATTTATGTCGTTAATTAATGCATTTAATGTTGTAGTTTTTCCTGAGTTTGTTTTTCCTGTAACAAGAACCAATCCTTGTGGTTGATACATCATTCTTCTTACAATATCTGGTACACCTAATTGTTCGAATGTTGGCAATGTATTTTTTATTATTCTTAGTGTGAAAACTGGAATATCATCTTCTAATGATATATTTATTCTTAGTCTTAGTCCTTCAAATTCAAAAGATGAATCTAATTTTCTTGTTTCTTTAAAAACTTTATCTTTATCTACATTTCCTCTTATAAAGTAATCATATATATCTGCCATATCTTCTGGTGTTAATACATCACAGCCCTCATAAGGAACTAATTCTCTTGCAACTCTAAATGTAGGTTTTATTCCACTTATTAAGTGTATATCTGAAGCATCTCTTTCTATTGCTGACCTTAATACTTGATTTATATCTAACATATTTTCCCCCTCGTCTAGAATTATCAAATTAATATAATCCTAATTTTGAATTTAACTCTTCTAAAGTTGTATATCCATCCAATACTTTATTGAATCCATCTATTACTAAAGGTCTATACCCTTCTTCTATAGCTTTTGCTCTAATCTCTAATGTTGATCTATCTTGAACTATTAAATCTTTTATTGTATCATTTATATTTAACAACTCAAATATACCTATTCTGCCATAGAATCCAGTTTCATTGCAATGCTTGCAACCCACAATATCGTATGTGTATTTTCCTTCAAAATTATATTCTATTCCATATTTTTTTGCAACATTATTAATTATTTCTTTTTCTTGCTGCGTAAATTCTCTTTTTTGTGCACAATTTGGGCATACTTTTCTTACCAGCCTCTGTGACATGGATGTTGCCAAAGTACTTGAAATATCATAATCAGATACTCCCATTTTTCTTAATCTTGTAATTACTTCAATGCTATCTATTGTATGGATTGTTGAAAGCACATAGTGACCAGTTTGCCCTGCTTGCATAGCAATTTCTGCAGTTTCTCTATCACGAATCTCACCAACTAGTATAATATCAGGGTCTTGTCTTAATACAGTTCTTAAAGAATCTGAAAATGATGTTTTTGAATCTACTTCTATTTGGTTTAATCCTGGAATTCTTATTTCTACGGGATCTTCTATTGTTGTAACGTTTATATCTGGCTTATTTAAGAAATCTATTATACTATAAAGTGTAGTTGTTTTACCTTCTCCAGTTGGAGCAGCAACTAATGTTATACTGTTTCTCTTATCAAAACTTTTTTTAACTAATTCTTCATCTCTTGGGAAACCTAATTCAAATATTTGTTGTACATCCACATTTTTCTTTAATAATCTTAAAACAAATTTTTCTCCCCACACATTTCTTTGTGAAGATACACGGATATTATAAGCTGGATACATCAATATTCTACCATCTTGTGCCTCTTGTTTTTCCTGATGCATATTTGAAATAGCCTTTAATCTACCTATTAGTTGAGTTTGTTTTTCTTTATCTATATCTGCCATTGTAGTTAAATGACCATCTATTCTGTATCTTACTCTTACTTCGTTTTCCATTGGCTCTATATGAATATCGCTGGCTCTTTTTTCCATGGCCGTTTTTATAATAGAGTCTAATAATCCTGAAATATCGGCACTTGTATCTATATTATCAGATGCAGTACCTTCTAATGAGTTTAATATAGATTCTATATTACTATCAAAAGTAATATATTTGTCCATAATCAACCCTTTATTCAAAAGTAGTAATCTTACATTCTCTACTTTTCTTTTATTTGTTAAATCTGAAAAACATACTTTAATTTTACCTGATTCAACGGCAAAAGGTATTACTCTATTTTGTTTTGCAACATCTAAAGACATATAGTCTAATAAATCTACCTGTACATCAGCTAGACCTAGATTTATGGCTTTTTCATTTAAAATTTCTCCCATTGCATTTATTAATACTGTTGGGTCGCAAAGTCCTAATTCTTTAATTATATCTCCAATTTTTTTATTTGGATGTGTTTTTTGGTAATCAAGAGCTTTGTTTATATCAGCTTCAGTTACCACACCTTTTTTTACAAGTTCTATTCCTATAGGTTGCATTCTTCAGTTCCCTCCATTCTAATATTACTTTACCAATACTTCAATGTATAATCTATCTTTTTGTTAAAGGTATTTTTGCCATTACTTCCTATTGCTATATCTATAGTTATTATTTCTTTTTCTGTATTATTTATTACAACTGTTTTAGATGTAGCAGTAAAATTAGTTACACTACTGGCAATTTTTACCTTTCCTCTATACAATCCTCCATCATCATCTTTATAAAAGTAAGTTGAACCATTGTCAAAAGTAATTGTTATATTATTATCATTTGTTTCTATTTTTGCATTTTTACTGTTCTTTACATCTTCTACAAAAAAACTATTAAACTTATCGAAAGAAGTGGCATATTTAGATGAATCTCTTACCACTTTTATATTATTTGAAAAAAAGTTATTAAGCGTGGCTAATAGCCCTAAAATTAATGATATTACAATTATATAAATTGATAATGCAAGTAAGGTTATACCTTTATCTGATTTAAACTTTTTCACACCTATTCTCCTACTTCTTTAACTTTCAATTTGTTTAATGTTAAATTTTTTTCTTCATGGTTTACTGTATAAGTTATTTTCAAATTTATTACTTTTAATAACTCATTTGTATCTGTTTTACTAAACTCTACTTTATAAGAATTATCCATTGATAGTTCCCCACTGTTTTTTAGCTTAGTCACAAAATCATCTGTAATATCTTCAAATGCTTTTTCGTCTACTTTTTCTAAGATTATAGTTGCATATGCACTAGCATTAGCACTTTTTAATATTTCTAAATTAGTAAGATATAAATTATACATAATCGTAGCAATTAATCCCGCAAACACAATTATAATTGTTACGGCTACTGCTAAATCTATTCCTGTTACACCTTTATTATCTTTTAAAAATTTCTTTTGCATATTAACCTCTATAAAAAATTTGCATATTAGTTATTATTAACATTATTATATTGCTAACACATAGATAAAATCCTATTGGAACTTTATACTCTTCAGTATCATTTACCCTAATTTTCTTCTGCTTTACTTTAGCTATTGAAGTAAATATTAATTGAATAGCTATTGCTAGTATGGTGCATGTAATTGTTAAAATAGTACATGCTTCATATGTAAAAGTAAGCATTAGGAATGCTAAAATTATTATTTGTAGTGTATAATTATTTTTTGCTTTTTTAGAAAAATAGAAATTATTTATTAATGTTAAAATTACAACCACAAATAAGTATATAACATATCTATATATATCTTGTTTTTCTAATACATATAGATATATGATATACGCTGCTTCAACTATTATTGTGTATAGTAATACTCCATTTCTTATTTGCATTTTTTCTTTATCTATTCCAGCTATAATAAACAAGCCAGCTATGTACAATAAACCACAAATACAATATATTATTTTTGATATTTCCATATTATATATGTTGAAATTTATAGATACAGCAAATAGTGTGAATACTACTCCTGATAATACTTCTAATAATAAATACCTTATTCTTATTTTTTTATGGCAATATCTGCATTTTCCTCCTATGAAGATATAGCTAAATATTGGAATCATGTCTAAAAAGCTTAATTTATGATTGCAGTTAGGGCAATATGACCTTGTGTGTGTTATATCTTTGCCTAATGGTATTCTATATACTGCTAACGTAAAAAAGCTTCCAAATACTGTACCTATTAAAAAAATATATAAATATATTATTGCTTCCATATTTCTCCTAATTTTAAAAGAGGGTTACCAAATATTATACCATATTAGGTAACCCGTAAATATTATTAATTGTTAAGATTGTTCATGTATGTTTCTACATTTTGTAATCCAGCTTTTTCTTCAGCTGCTGCATTTGTGTAGTTTGTAGCTGCTGCTTTGCTTCTTGTTAAAATACCTTGATTACCTATTACTAAGCTTAAGCTTACACCTGCAAGTATTAATAATACAACTATAGTAACAACTAAAGCTACTAATGTAATACCCTTTTCTTTCTTAAACATATAAAATTCCTCCTTCTTGTGTGTTTTGTTATATATATTTATTATAAAATATAACCGAAATTAATTATTTTAGATCTGTATCTTTAAAATAGTTTTGTGTTGAATTCGTGTTGTCATTATTAGATACATTTCCTGTTGTATTTGAATTATCAGAGTTTCCATTTTCAGTATTTGTGTTATTTTCTGAATTGCTTGTGTCACTTCCTAAATCTTTAAATGGATTTGACTTTCCTGGAACATAGCTCTTTGTTTGCTTATACAAAGTTAGGTCTGAATCTGTAATTTCAAATACTATATTTTGTTTTGGATATTCTACTATTTCTTCATTAACTTCATTTTTTATTGTTTCTGAAGTTTGGTATGCTTCTACATTACCTGGTATTACTTTATTTATTGGAATATAGTTATAAAATATTACCGCTAATACTAAGCATATTGCTAAACACAATAAAAGTATAATTGTAATTTCTTTTAAAACTGCTTTCATTATATTTGCTCCTTCCTAATTAATATCCATTACTGATTATTTCCTGTTGTGTTTGTATTTACACTTTGCTGATTATCTGTTGTTGTATTTGTATTTATATCACTGGTGGTTGTTCCGCTTGTGTTGCTTGTGCTACTACTTGTTGTTGGTTGCTCCGTTGTTTGCTCTGGCTTTATTCCTATATCTTTTACTGTAAATTCACCAACTAAGCTTTCATCACTGTTTCCTAATGATAATTTAAAACCTTCTATTTTAAAATTTAATTTTGAATCATTTTCCAATGCATATACAAAGTTTCTAATTCCTATATAGCTTCCAGTTACTGTAAATGATAAGTTATTTTTATCTCCAACTCCTGATGTAGTTGCTACAATTTTTATATTTACACCTTTTGAAGTAGCATGATTTCCAATTCTGCTCCAAAGGTATTCTCTTGCATACGATGATTCTTGATTTGCTTCTTTTATTTCTTCTTCAGTACTTACACTTGCTATATTCAAATAGCTTGATTTAGCTGCTGCTAATTGTTTTGTTGCTGTTTGTAAAGAATCTAATGTGCTTCTATAAGTTACATTATTCAAATTATTAGCATCATCTATCATTTTGGTTAAGTCGTCATTTCTTTGTACTATGCTTGATATACTTAATATTTCAAACTTTCCTATCTTAATTCCATTAACCATTACTAGTGCTATTAGAATTATAATTAGAAGTGTAAATACCGTCATTAATAAGTTTTTCATGGCAACTCTCCTTCGATTACTATTTTAATAACACCACTACCACTGTCATTATAAGCATCCGAAGATACTATCGTATCTGGTACAAGTATTCCTTCTGATCTTATTTTTGCTTTAAAATATCCTAGTTGCTCATATTTTCTTGATTGAACGTGTATTACTATTTTTCTTCCTGTTGTATTTTCTATTGATGTGATTTGAACTTCTTGTGGTATTACTCCTACTATTTCACTTAATAATACTGGTATTGTATTTTTATAAGATAACTTTTCTGATAATGAATCAGTCGCATTTTCTAAGTTTTTCTTCATCGTAGTGTATTCACTAGTTTTACTATTTATATTGTTTACATCATTTTTTATAAGTGCTATTTGTACATTCGTAAAATCAGTTAATTGCTTTATATCATCTTCTTTATTAGATATTTGTGAATTAATAAATATTGCAAATCCAGAATAAACTACCAAAGTTGCAACTCCTGTTGCAAATAACCTTCTAACCCATTTAGTAACCTGAGTATTTGAAATGCTTATGTTATTTAATTTTGATATTATTCCATCTTTCTTTTCTTTATTTGGATCTTTGCTAGAAATTGTTAACCATTCAGGAAGTGCCTTTTGCTTGCTGAAGTTAATATTCTTAATTCCATAAGATAACCCCTGTAATGCTAAAGCTATAGCTGAGTTTACTTCTATATAATCTTTTATATTTATTCTTGGTGTATCTTCTATAAAGAATGGCTTCAATATTTCACATTTTGTATTATTCAATAATTCTTCAAAATATAAGTCAATATTATTTATTGCTGTACCTAATCCCGTTAAATATACTTTGTTTATTTTTATTAAAGAATCAGTTATTATTTGTTTTATCTGTGATGCTATTTGATACAATGTAGGAACTATATCACTTAAATATTCATTTTCTGAATCTTGTAATTCTTTCCCTTGCATCGTATAAATTGTGGTATTTTTACAAATATCGTATGCTTTTTTATATGAGTTTTCTTTTTGTTCTATAGCATCTAATATTTTCCCCATACCATCATCTATTTTGTTTATGCTATAAACCTTTTGACCTGTAACTGTAGTAACTGTGGTTGAGCTTTCTATATTTACTATTAATATGTTTTCTTTATCAGTTAGCGGAGCTATATTAGCTATACTTATTGATAAAGGGCTAACTGTTGTTACTTTTTTCCCTTCAAAATCGGCAAATATTTTATTTAATTTAATCTTGTCCACAGATGTATGAATAACCCTAATTTTTTCTTTGTCTTCTACATCATTAACTAGTGCATATCTTGACTCTAGTGCGTTAGGATTATACCCTTTTTCATAACAAAATGATTCAAATTCTGTTTTAATTGCCTTGTCCAAATCTTTTTGATTCAATAAATCAGACATATAGAAATAGTTGTACATTTCATCACTTAAGTTTACACTTATTGGTACTTTAAAGCTAAATGTTTCTTCTACTATCTTATTTATTGTTGATATAAGATCCGAATATACTTCTACGCCAAAAGCTTCTACCTTAGTAGAAGTTTTGTCTCTAGAGACTTTTGCATATTTAATTATGTTTTTGTCTATATACAATCCTAAACAACTTGGCATTATTCTTTCCCCTCAATATTATTATGTTTTACAAAAATATATAATAAATACAATATTTTTTTGTCAATTTTTGCTACTTTTTATATACATAACTTTTATAATATAATTTTATCTTTTTTTTTGCAAAAGTCAATAACTTAAAAAGAATAGTAATTTAATTGTAATATTGTAATATTTTTGTAATAGAATAAATAAAACTGACTAGAAAAATCTAATCAGTTTTTATTTTACTTTATGATACTTATAATTATAATCAATAATCCAAAAATTATTCTGTAAATCGCAAATCCTTTGAAACTGCCTTTTTGCAAGAATTTTAATAAAAATTTTATAACTAATAATCCTACAATAAAGCTTGTTAATACTCCTACTACAAATGGCAAATTAAAAACAAAATCTTTAAATTTAAATATTGTTGCTGCCAAAACAATTGGTGCTGATAACATAAAAGAATATCTTGCTGCCGATTCTCTTTCTATCTTCATCATTCTTGCTGTTGTAATAGTTATTCCAGAACGTGAAACACCTGGTATAAAAGCAAGTGCTTGTGATACACCAATTAAAAAGGTTTGCTTTAATGTCATTTGTTCATACTTTACTTTGCTTGGAGCTTTTTTATCTACCACGTATAATATAATACCCATTATAATTAGTGCTAAAGCAATTATTATTGGTCTATTTAAAGTTCCAGATAAAAAGTGATCTAATAAAAATCCTATTGCTCCACCCGGTATAGTTGCTAATACTATATACCAAAACATCCTTCCTTGGACTGTTTTTTCTTTTTTCACAACATAATTAAAGCCACCTTTGATTAGCCCTAACCAATCCTTAAAGAAATATAAGCCTATCGCAAGTAGCGTACCAAAGTGTAATGCTACATCAAAAGATTCTGGAATATTCCAGTTAAAAATCCATGGTATTATTGTTAAATGTGCAGAACTAGAAATTGGTAAAAGTTCTGTTAATCCTTGTATTACTCCCAAAAGGGCCGCTTGAAAAATATTCATTATTATTTCCTCCATCTCAATTATATATCTTTTTCTTTTTGTTCTTCATTTATTTCTCTTGTTTTCATCACGTTTTCAATCATTTGAAGATCATTATTATTAAGTTTGCCCACTAATTTACATGTACTATATAAATGTTTTTCCACATCTATTTCTCTTTTTGTTTTATTTGCTTTCTTAGCATTTTCTATATCTGGTTTTTTTATTTTATCTTTAATAGTTACAAAAATATTATCATTTTGAACTTTCTCATAAACTTCTGTATCTTCTTCCACAGCTATATTTATGTAATTTATCGCTTTATCTAGCTCTCCTTTTATAATAGATATTCTAGCCAAATAAAAATATGCTCCCGCTTCTACTTCTTCATCATTTATGCATTCTTCTAAGAAGTTCTTTGCTTCATCTAAATCGCCATATATTAAAGCTAACTGGCCTAGTGTATATTTTGCTTTATTCAAATCACTATTAATCTGAGCTGCCTTTTCATAATTCTCTTTTGCTTTTTGAAAATCATTTAGCATTGTATAGGTCATTCCTAAATTATAATATAAATCATAGTCTGCAGGTCTGTATCTTAATGCTGCATTATATATTTGAATTGCTTCTTTATATGATTCTTCATTGTATAATATATCAGCAAATTCCATACTTGCTTCATAGCAATCTGGTTGCTTTCTTAAAATATTAGCAAATATTTCTTTTGCTTCATCTTGCCTGTTATTTTCGCCATATAATTTTCCTAATTTTATATAAATATCTTGTTCATAGTTTTCTAAACTTATAATCTTTTCATATTCTTCTATGGCTAATTCTTCTTTTTTTAAATCTTCATATATCCCAGCTAAAAGCTTATGTAATGTTACACTCTCTGGATTTTTTTCAATGCTCGTTTCAAGATATTTTTGTATTGTTTCTTTTTTATTAAGCACTTTTAATAAAGGCATCGAACATACTATCAACATTTCAGAAAAACTTATATTCTTCTTGTACTCTATAAATAAGACTACGATAGGAATTATTATTGATAGCGCATACATTAGCAATTTAAACGCTATATTTAATTTTATTCCTGTTACCAGCTCAAAAAAACTGAGGGCAATGCCTATAAATTGAGCTATTAATAAGTATACATAGTTTGTATCGTTTTTCTTTACCAGTTTTAAAAACATTAATATAAATAGAGTAAATGCAATTACGTTAAAAAATATTTTTTCAACCATTTATCCACCTCTTATTTATTTAAAAACTTTTCTTTATAATTTTCCATACATTTTTCTATTATTTGCTCTGCTTCTTCTCTTCCCATTATTTTATCTACTGTTGTTTGCTTTCCTTCTAATTGTTTATACACTTCAAAGAAATGTTTAATTTCTGCAGATACTTGTGCTGGTATTTCTGATATATCTTTATATGTATTTAAAAACGGATCATGCTTTGCTATTGCTATAATTTTTTCATCTTCTTCATTATTATCTATCATTCTTAATGCTCCTATTGGATAGCATTCTACTAAAGTTAGTGGATATATTGCTTCTTGGCAAAGTATTAATACATCTAGTGGGTCATTATCTCCTGCATATGTTCTTGGAATAAACCCATAGTTTGCTGGGTAATGTGTTGCTGTATAAAGTATTCTATCCAATTTTAATAATCCAGTTTTCTTATCTAATTCATATTTATTATTACAACCCTTAGGAATTTCCACAACTCCTACAAAGTCTTCTTTTTTTACTCTATCTTCTTCTATGTCATGCCATATATTCATACTAATTACCTCTTTTCTAATTTATATGTAATTATCATAATGCATTTATTTTAAAAAGTCTAGTCTTATATTTTAAAAAATTGCTATTTTGTATTTACTTTTCATAATTGTTATTATAAAATACTTGCTAGTTTTATTAAAAGGAGTTTAAGCATGTTTAAAAAATATTTATTAGTATTCTTAGTGTCTATGGTACCTTTAATCGAGTTAAGAGGTGCTGTGCCAATAGGTTTAAGCACATGGATGGGAGACCCACTTCCTATTTTACCTCTTTACATTGTTTGTATTTTAGGAAATATGTTACCTGTACCAATAATATTTTTCTTTGCAAGAAAAGTTTTAGTATGGGGCGCTGATAAAAAATTTATCGGAAAGTTCTTTAAATTCTGTTTAGAAAAAGGTGAAAAAGGTGGAAAAAAATTGCAGGAAAAAGCTGGACGTGGTTTATATTGGGCTTTGTTCTTATTTGTAGGAATTCCACTTCCTGGAACTGGAGCTTGGACAGGCACTTTAGCTGCAAGTTTATTGGATATGGATTTTAAGAAAAGTGTAATAGCTATTATGGCTGGTGTTGTTTTAGCTGGTATAATAATGGGATTAGCTGCAGCCGGAGTATTTGGTGCTGCTGGCGCTATTCTAGCCAAATAAAGAACTCGGTTGTTAATAAAATTTAACAACCGAATTTTTTATGCTTTTTCTTCTATCAATTCAAAATCAATTTTTCTAGTTTGTTTATCTGCTGAAATTACTCTTATTTTTACTTCATTACCAATTTCAAAAACTCTTTTTGTTCTCTCTCCGACTAAAGTTTTCCTTTGGTCATCATATGCAAAATATTCGTTTCCCATGTTTTCAAATCTTATTAATCCTTCTACAGTATTTTCCAATTCCACAAACATTCCAAATGGAGTTATACTAGATACCATTCCAGTATATTCTTCTCCAATCTTATCTTGCATATATTCTGCTTTCTTTATATCTTCCGCATCTCTTTCCACCTTTTGTGCTATCTTCTCTCTTTCAGATGAGCTATCTGCATATTTTGCCGATTGCACACCGTACTTCTCTTTTACACTTTCCTTCACGTTATAATTAGATGCTATATAATCCGATATAACTCTGTGTATAAATAAATCAGGATATCTTCTTATTGGTGATGTAAAATGACAATAGCATTTACTAGCTATTCCAAAATGACCTTTGTTTTCTTTTTCATATCTTGCTACTTTTAATGTTCTTAATACTAAATTAGATACAACTCTTTCTTCTGGTTTTCCATTTACTTCTTCCAGCACTTGTGCAAATGCTTTAGGATGTATGCTATCTTTATCATCTTTCTTTATGCCCTTAATTTTATAACCTAAATTAAATAGAAATTTATTTAACTCATCTATTTTTTCTATATCTGGTACTTCATGCACTCTATAAATAAAAGGTGCTTGTAACCAATAAAATTTCTCTGCAACTGTTTCATTTGCAGTTAGCATAAATTGCTCTATTATCTCATTTGCTTCTGTGTAATCGTATTTTTTTATATCTACAGCAATACCATTTTCATCCAAAATTATTTTGCTTTCAGGTATATCTAAATTTAAGCTACCATTTCGTTCTCTTCTTGCTTTTAATATGTCTTTTAACTCTCTCATTCTTATAAAATGTTCAATATATGGACTATATTTTTTTGCAATTTCTTCGTCTTTTTTAGTTGCTTCTTCTCCTACTTTTTGGCAATCTACATATCTTAATATTGAAGAAACATCATTATAATTCATTCTTCTTGTTACTTTTATTATGCTCTTCTTTACATCAGAACTTATTACATTTCCTTTTTGGTCTATAACCATAATAGCACTAAGCGCATATCTATCTTTTCCTTCATTTAAGCTACATATTCCATTTGATAATTCTTTTGGAAGCATTGGTATTACTCTATCCATCAAATATATACTAGTGCCTCTTGTGATGGCTTCTTTATCAAGCTTTGAGCCTTCTTTTACATAGTTACTTACATCTGCTATGTGTACATTTAAATTGTAAGTACCATCGTCATTCTTTTGAACACTTACAGCATCATCTAAATCTTTGGCATCTTCACCATCTATTGTAAAGATTTCGTCATTTCTAAAATCTGCTCTATTTTGTTCAACACTTTCAATTTCCTGTGGTATTGATTTTGCTTCTTTTATTACAGGTTCTGGGAACTCATATGGTAAAGAATATTCTTTAACTAGTGATAATATATCAACACCAGCGGCATCGTATTTTCCAAGTATCTCTACTATTTTTCCCTCTGCTTTATTATTACCATCTGGATATTTTGTTATTTTTACTACTACTTTCTGGTTGTTCTTTGCCCCACCAAAGTTCTTTTTTGATATATATACATCATTACTAGCTTTTTTATCATCTGGAATTACGAAACCAAAATTTTTGCTTTTCTTAAAAATTCCCACTAAGCTATCTTTTTCATGCTTTATTATATATACAACTTTTCCCTCTTTTTTGGGGCTTGAAGAGTCTTTACCATGCTTTATATCATCATATACTTTTATTAAAACAGTATCACCATTCAGTGCATTCAACGTTTGCTTTGGCGATATATATATTTCCTCTTCTTCTCCTTCTACACTTACAAATCCAAAACCTTTTTCATTTCTTCTAAATATTCCTGAAATATAATCTGGATTATCTAATAAATTTTTTTCTTTTCTTTTTTTGCTCATATCATTCCTCTATTTTATTTTTTCTTATTTTTCAAATTCTATACAAAAGACGACAGAAAAATCTGCCGCCATAAAATCATAAATAATTTATTTATACTAGAACATATATATTATTCCTAAAATTATAGTATATACTAAAAATACTACTCCTAATATTATTGTCCATTTTTTTATTTTTCCTTCACGAGTTCTAGATTTATTTTTCTCGTAGAAATTATTTGTAGATGATCCAGTTATTGTTCCAGAAGCTCCTTTGCTATCTTTATTTTGCATCATTACAAGGATTATTAATCCTAAACAAATTACTATGTATATGGCAATCATTATATATTTAACTACTTGCATTTTCCTTCTCCTTTTGCTTTTTCTTATTAGCTCATTTATTGTAACATATAAAAAAACAAATTGCAATACTTTTTTATTGATGTTTTTCCTATTTTCTATTGGATTTTCAGTAATTTTATGATATAATTGTATTGTTATTATAGGAGGTTTTTTATGGTAGCATGGCAAATTTGGTTAATCGTTGCAGGTTTTTCTTTTATATTAGAAATTGCTACGGTTGGCTTTTTAGTATTTTGGTTTGGAGTTGCAGCTTTAATAGTATGTATATTAAGCTTATTCATACCTAGTTTAGTTGCTCAATTTGCTATTTTTATTATTTTATCTGCTTTGCTTATTTGTTTAACTAGGCGTTTTGCAGAAAAAATAACAAAAAAAGACATAATTGTTACAAACTCTAACAGTATTATTGGTAAAAAAGCTATAGTAAAAAAAGATATTTCTAGTACTTCAAATGGTCAAATTAAAGTAAATGGAGATATCTGGACTGCTGTTTTATCAGAAGATTTTACCGATTCTATTCCTGAAGGTAGTACTGTGGAAATAGAAAAAATCGACGGAGTAAAAGCCGTTGTAAAACCACTAAAATAAGTTTTAATTTAAGGAGGAAAAAACATGACATTTTTAATTATTCTATTACTTATAATAGCAATAATAGCATTCAAATCTATTAAAGTTGTTAGACAATCAGAAGTCTACATTATTGAAAGACTTGGTAAATTTCACAAAGTTGCAGACGCAGGTCTTACAATTATAATTCCTTTTGTTGACCATGTAAGAAGTGTTGTTAGCTTAAAACAACAAACTATGGATGTTCCACCACAAGGAGTTATCACACAAGATAACGTTACTATTACTATCGATACTGTTGTATTCTACAAAGTAACTGATCCAGCAAAAGCTGTATACGAAATTCAATCTTTGAAAAAAGGTATTGAATATTTAGCAATTACAACAATTCGTGATATAGTTGGTAAAATGGACTTAGATGATACATTCAGTTCAAGAGATATAATTAATGAACAATTAAGAACAATACTTGACGAAGCAACTGACCAATGGGGTTGCAAAATCGATAGAGTTGAGATAAAAGATATTACTCCACCAGCAGATATTAGAGATGCTATGGAAAAGCAAATGAATGCAGAAAGAAATAAAAGAGCTTTAATCCTTCAAGCTGAAGGTGAAAGACAATCTGCAATCACTCTTGCTCAAGGTAGAAAAGAAGCTGCTATATTAGAGGCTGAAGCTGATAAAGAAGCAAAAATAAGAAGAGCTGCCGGTGATGCAGAAGCTATTAAGAAAGTGGCTGAAGCAAAGGCTGATGAAATTCAAATGGTTTATGATGCAATGATGAAAGCAAAACCAGATGATACTTTAGTTCAGTTAAAATCTTTGGAAGCTTTAAAAGAAATTGCAAATGGAGATGCAAACAAAGTATTTATTCCATTTGATGCTACAAATAGCTTAGCAAGCTTAGGCGCTGTAAAAGAAATTCTTACAGATAATAAAAAATAATATTACATAAATTTACCCGAGTTCGTTTAGAACCCGGGATTTTTTTATTGACAATTTTCGTCTTTAATATAATATTTTGTTCCAACCATTTCATCTGGTAAATATTGCTGTTCTACGTAATGTCCAGGATAATCATGTGGATACTTATATCCTACTCCATAGCATTCAGATTTCATTCCTTCTATTGGTGCGTTTCTTATATGCATAGGTATCTCGCCAGTATCTTTTGTAGATACATCTTCCAACGCTTTATTTATTGCTAAATAACTTGCATTAGATTTTTTAGATGTTGCTACATATACAGCCGCTTCTGATAAAATAATTCTTGCCTCTGGCATTCCAACCATGTGTACTGCTTGCATAGCATTTGTTGCAATAACTAATGCATTTGGGTTCGCCATCCCCACATCTTCTGCAGCTGAAATAACTATTCTTCTAGCCAAAAACATAGGATCTTCTCCTCCATTTAAAGCTCTTGCTAAATAGAACACTGCTGCATCGGCATCGCTTCCTCTCATAGATTTTATGAAAGCACTAATATTATCATAATGGCTATCACCTTTTTTATCAAAAATAGCTTTTCTGTTTTGAACACTTTCCTTTGCTATCTGGTCTGTAATAGTTATATAGCCATCCTCTCCAATTTTAGTTGTTAATACCGCTACTTCTAATCCATTTAAAGCCGTTCTAACATCTCCGTTTGCTGTTTCAGCTATTTTATGAAGTGTTTCATCCTCTATCTTTATTTTATATTGGCCTAATCCTTCTTCTCTTACCAGTGAGCTTTTTAAAACCTTAAATATATCATCTTCATTTAAAGGTTCTAGTTTAAACACCATTGACCTTGATATTAAAGCTTTATTTACTTCAAAATATGGGTTTTCTGTTGTCGCTCCTATTAAAATAACAGTTCCTTTTTCCACAAATGGTAGTAACGCATCTTGTTGCAATTTATTAAATCTGTGAATCTCATCTATAAATAAAATACACTTTCCAGATGGATTTAGAAGTGGATTTCCAGCTTCTTCTATAGCTTTTTTTATATCTGCCACTCCAGCCGTTACAGCATTTAATTTAGTGAATTGGTACTTTGTTGTATTACTTATTACCCTTGCAAGCGATGTTTTTCCACATCCTGGAGGTCCCCATAATATTATGCTAGATAGCCTATCTGCTTTTATTGTTCTATATAAAATTTTATCTTTCCCCAGTATGTGTTCTTGCCCAACATATTCTTCTAAAGTTTTTGGTCTCATTCTATATGCTAGTGGTTCATTAAGATTCATTTTTTCCACCTTCTTTTATTTTGCTAAATATTGTAATGCTTCTCTTATTTTATCTTCTAAATTATCCGACTTAATTTTTGATAATATTTTATTAATCTCGTATCTTCTATACCCTAATACTTGAAGTGCTTGGATAAGCTCTTCTTGATCTTCCTCAGAATTTGCTTCTTCTTCTAATTTTGTATTATCATTTGATAAGATTGCTTCTTCTGTTTTTATTTTGTCTTTCAATTCTAATATTATTCTTTGTGCAGTTTTAGGACCAATACCTTGTAATTTTTTTAATGAGTTTACATCATTGGTAATTACTGCTAAAGCAAATCTAGAAGGAGTTATATTTGATAATATTGTAATTGCCGACTTTGCTCCTATTCCTCCTACAGAAATCAGCAATTCGAACATATGTAATTCTTCATTTGTTTTAAACCCAAACAAGCTTACATCGTCTTCTCTTACCTTTAAATAGGTATATACTTTAACTTCTCTATCTTCTTCTAATTCATCAATGGACTTTTTAGACATGAATATTTTATATCCAATTCCATTTACTTCCATTACTACATATTCTTCTGATTTAAATTGTATATTTCCTTTTAAATATGCAAACATTGTAACTCCTCTTATAAATATTTTCTATTGTTCTTTATATTTAAAAATTCTTCTAGTAGTTCTTGCTCTGTATATGATTTTTTCTCTTTTGTAGCAGTGTTCTCTATTTCATATATACCTTCCTCAGATTTATTTCCTAATACTAGCATATATGGTGTTCCAAGCATTGTACAATCTTTAATTTTTGCTCCTAGCATTCCCTGTTTTCTATCATCTAATATAACTGGAATATTATGTTCCATAAATATATTGTACAATTTTTCTGCTTCTTCCATCTTCTCATCTTTTGCAACTATTTGTAGCAAGTATGGTGCTACACTAACTGGTAATGATATTCCTGTTGCTTCATCTTTTTCATTTTTTAATACATAGCTTTCATATATTGTTGCAACAACTCTGCTTATTCCAATTCCATAGCAGCCCATGTACAATAATTGCTCTTTACCATCTTTATCTATGTATGTAGCATTCATTGATTTTGAATATTTTGTTCCTAATTGGAATATATGTCCTAATTCTATAGATTTTTTTGCTTCTACATCCTTTGTATCTTCTATTCCATATTTTTCTTTTAAATATTCGTCTGCATCTTCTCTTTCTAAAATTTCTGTATTAAATGCTATTGCTGTCTTTTTATCAAATAATATTGTATCTTCGCCAATTGGTGATAATAGCATAAATTCTTCTGATTGATTTCCTCCCATAGCCCCGCTATCTGCAGCAACTGGTAAAGCTTTTAATCCTAGAATTTCAAATATTTCCATGTATGCTTTTCTTATTTTTTGATATGTTATTGCTGAATTTTCTTCATCTAAATCAAAACTATATGCATCCATCATTGGGAATGATTTTCCTCTTAACAAATAGCCTCTTGTACGTATCTCATTTCTGTATTTTTCGCCAATTTGATATAATGTTACTGGTAAGTTTTTATATGATGATATTCTTCCTCTTACAAAATCCGTAACTGCTTCTTCTGCAGTAGGTGCCATTACAAATTCACCTTTGTCTGATTCAACAGAAAGCATTACACCTTCTTCTATATATTTAGAATATCTTCCTGATTCTTCCCATAAGCTTTTTGGCTGCATTGTAGGCAATAATATTTCTATACAACCATATTTATTTAATACACCTCTTACTACTGCCTCAACATTTTGCCTTAATTTTAATGGTACATTATTATATGCATATATACCTGTTCCATATTGTACTAATTGGTTTGTTTGCATTAATATATCTTGTGCTGGATATGCTTTATCCAAATTATTTACTCTTATAGTTCCTAACCCTGTTTGTGATAATCTCATTTTTCTTCTCCTTTAACTATATCATCAATTACGATTTGCTCGTTTTCATCTACTTTATATCTCGGTAAGTCCGGTAGTTCCTCTAAGCTTTCTAAATCAAATAGCTTTAAGAAGTTTGATGTTGTTGAATACATTGTTGGTCTACCTGGCGCATCTAGCTTTCCAACACTCTCTATCAAATTGTACTCTAATAATTTATATATTGTACCATCTGAATTAACCCCTCTAATGCTTTCTATTTCAGCCCTTGTAATTTTAGGGTTATATGCTATAATTGCCAATGTTTCAAGCGCTGCCTGTGATAAATTTGGCTTACTTCTTTTATCAAATACTTGATATAGATATTTGTATAATTCTTTCTTTGTAGCCAACTGGTATCCATCTTCTACTTTTATTATTTCTATTCCTCTATCTTCTTCTAAGTAGCCTTCTTGCAACTTATCTATTATAACTATTATTTCTTCTTCTGATACTTCCAGTGCAGCCATTAATTCAACTACTTTTACTTCTCTACCTGCTGCAAATAAAATTGCTTCCACTGCAGCCATACCATTTTTTATATCCATTTTGTTCATTCCTTTGTTACAATGTGTGTTAAAATACATTAACATTATACACGTGTATCAGTAGTTATGTCAAGAAAAAGCGGGCTCTAATTTCTAATTATCTCCAACCCATTCTATTGCTCTTAATCCAAAATCACTCCCAAAGGGGCTTCCTATAATTGCATTTTCTTTGCGGTGAATTATTATACGGCTTATAGTTGCTGTACTAGAGAAAGCCTTGCTTGAAATGTCAGCTTTTTATTGCTATAATTTCATTGAAATTGCATTCGTTAAGTTTCATACTTAACGAAAAATAAAACATATTGTTGGTATTTTCACCTTCAATATGTTTTTATTTTTCTGTAATATAATACAATCAAATTTTGCACACCATATAATTTTCCTAATTATTTAGTCCATTTTACTGCTCTTGCCCCTATTGGGCATCCCCATGGGCTTCCAGAAATGCTATCTTTGCTTTTATTAATAATTATAGATTCTAGTTCGCTGCAACCTTGGAATGCATTATTTTCTATAGTTGTAACAGATTCGGGTACTGTTATCGTTTTCAATGAAGTATATCCAAATGCTCCTGTCCTAATGGTCTTAACACTACTAGGTATCGTTATATTTTCAAGACCTGTATGATAATAAAAGCAACTCGTTGCTAATTCTTCAACTGTATTTGGAATTGTAAATTCATTGATTCCTTTTGCTGCTGCATATAATATTTTGCCATCTTTGCTTAATATCATCGTATCATTTACACTTTTAATATATGGATTTTTATCAGATACAATAAACTGTTTAGTATCTGTAAAAGCTTTCGCATCAAATGGCTTTACACTCTCTGGTATCTCTATTTTGGTTACTCCATATACCTCGCTTACACCCCAACCCTTAATTTCTTCCAGCGTATTAGGTAGAATTATTTCTTTAGCAATTCTTGATTTAATTGCCTTACTAGTTATTATTTTTACACCATCTGGAATTGTTATTGTATCTCCCTTTTCAAGATACAAAATCAACGTTGTTCCATCTTTACTTAATAAATTCTCATTTTCCACTTTGTAATTTTCATTATCTTCATTTACTTCTATTCTTTCTAAATTATTCATATTAGCAAACGTATTTCCTGATATATTCATTATACTATTAGGTAATTTTATACTTTTTGCATTTGAGCCCATGAATGTGTCTGTTGGTATAGTAGTTGCACCTTCTGGTATTATTATATTCTCTAAGTTTAACAATGCAAAATAAACATTGGTGCCATCTTTAGATAATAATAATCCATTTTCAAATTTTAGATTTTCATTATCGGTATCTACAATTATATTTTGTAAACTTGTTGTTCCAGCAAATGCTGCACCACCAATATATTTTGTCTTCGCTGGCATTTTTACTTCTACAAGATTTTTACACCCACTAAAAGCATATGCTCCTATAGTATCTACATTTAGTGGAATTGAGATTTGCTTTATATTAGTACAATTTGACATTAATTCATATGCAATACTGGTAATACTATTTGATAATTTAACATTTTCTAAATTTTTACAGTTTTCTAATGCTCCACCATTTATTTGCACAACACTATCTGGAAATTCTATTGATTTTAGGCTAGTACATCCGCTTAAAGGCATAAGCCCCTACTTTCTTTACTCCATATTCTATCGTTACTTCTTCTAAAGTTGTATTATTTGAAAACGCATTCGCTCCTATTTCTTCTACTGTTCCTGGTATTACTATTTTCTTTATGTTATTTACACTTGAAAATGCTCCATCTCCTATTTTCTTTATTGATGGTGGGATTACTACTGTTTCTCCATTATTTATTAATTCTAAATTCTTATCACTTGATAATAGTACTCCATCTACCACATCCCATGAATTTACTTTTATTCCTAGCCCTTCTGCTGCTTTTTGCTCTATACTATTGGTGGTATTTAAGCAAATTTCTCCATTTATTATCTCTATCTTTTCTATATATTTATTATTTACTGTTCCTAATACTGTTTCTATTCCACTAGTATCTTCTACTGACTTTGTATTATAATATAATTTGTTTTTGTAAGCTGTTAATGTATTTGCATTAAATTCTGGTGTTTCTACTTGCTTTTCTCCGATAAACAAATTCATATTTTCTTTATATGCTGCTAATTCTTGACTTACTTTTGATATTTGTGTTCTTGTTATTATTCCATTATTGCCTATCAATAAATTTAAACTTACTCCTGCTAGTATTAATAAAACTACTACCGTTACCACTAGAGCAACCAATGTAATTCCTTTTTTATTTTCTCTTAATTTAATATTCAATTTTTTCATTATATTAAATTCCTTTCTTTGGTATTACTGCTTTTTTATTATCTTTCCCAACTTCGTTAAGTTATATACTTAACGAAGTGAATTTTATAAAAAAATATCGTCCTAGCTTTTGAAGCAACTGACTTTCAGAAATTTAATGTTTTTTCAAAAGTGTTTTCATTAAGTTAAAATAAAAAAAACTATTTTTTCGACTTTTTTCCTTGAAATACAAAGATTTTATTGATACAATTTAGACAAAAATAATTCGTTAAGTATATAACTTAAGGAAGTAACAAAACGCATTGTTATTATTTCTATTGTTTTCATTATAACAATACGTTTTATTTGTTTCAAGTGTTATTTTACTTTTTATAACTTTTTCAACCATTATTTACAAAATCTATGATTTCCTATTGTAATAACATGTGGTCTAGACCAAATCCAACTACTAGTAGCTGTGTTTGGATTGAAATAATAAATTGAGCCATATGAAGGGTCCCATCCATTTAAGGCATCTCTTGCAGCATTATATGCAGTTTGGTTCGGTGTTAAATTTATCTGTCCATCATTTACAACCGAAAAAGCTCCAGCTTGATATATTACTCCAGAAACAGTATTGGGAAATGAACTGCTTTTTACTCTATTTAGCACCACTGCAGCAACAGCAACCTGTCCTGTATATGGTTCTCCTCTAGCTTCTCCATATACCAACCTTGCTAATAAATTTAAATTACTTGAATTATTAGCAGATGAACTTGAACTAGAGCTAGAAGTATAAATTCCCATTGCCTGCAATGTTTTAGTTCCAGCAATTCCATCTACAGTTAATCCATTTTTTCTTTGAAAATATTTTACAGCCGCTAAAGTTTGCGAACCGTAAATCCCATCAATACTTCCTGTATAATATCCCCATCTTTTTAGTTTCGTTTGTATTTGTGTAACTTCACTACCTCTTGAACCATATTTAGATAAAGCTAAAGTTTCATCTCCTCTAAAGAAAACATTATACACTATAAAAATTAAAGATAAAATAAACAATATAATAAACATTTTTTTATCTTTTACTAATCGATTTTTTGCTTTTTTAAACATAAAAAATTCACCTCTTTAGGTTTATTATTCCTAATTTTGGTGAATTTATACAATTAGAATATTCCTATTATATTTCCATTTTCATCGATATCGATGTTTTCTGCCGCTGGAACTCTTGGTAGTCCTGGCATTGTCATTATTTTTCCAGTAATGGCAACTATAAATTCTGCTCCGGCTTTTAGTTGTATCTCATTTACATGTATTTTAAACTCTTCTTTACATTCTAAATTTTTTGGATCATCAGAGAAAGAATATTGTGTTTTTGCAATGCATACAGGGTATTTTGAATAGCCCATTTCATCTATTTTTCTAATTTCTTCTATAGCTTTTTCAGAATATTCTACTCCAGAAGCTCCATAAATATTTTTTGCAACTTTTTCTATTTTTGTTTCTATTGCATCTTCATCATCATAAATGTATTTAAAGTTCTCTGCTTTTTCAGCTAGTTCCACTACTTTATTTGCTAAATCTATTATTCCTTCTCCACCCTTTTGATGGTTTTCTGCTAAGCTAATATTTACTCCTTGATTTTCTAATTCTGATTTCAATAAATTTATTTCATTAACAGTATCAGTAGGAAATTTATTTATAGCAACAATTGCGTTTAATCCAAATTTATCTTTTAAATTTTCTATATGTTTATTTAAATTCTTTATTCCATTTTTTAATGCTTCTAAATTTTCTTTTTCTACTTCTTCCTTGGGTTGCCCACCGTGATATTTTAATGCTCTAATTGTTGCCACACATACTACTGCATCTGGTTTGATTCCTGCTTTTCTACATTTTATATCTAAAAACTTCTCTGCTCCTAAATCCGAACCGAAGCCAGCTTCTGTTACAACATAATCTCCTAATTTCATCGCTGTTTTTGTAGCAATCACACTATTGCAGCCATGTGCAATATTTGCAAAAGGTCCTCCATGAATCAATGCTGGTGTATGCTCTAAAGTTTGTACTAAATTAGGTTTTATTGCATCTTTTAACAGAACTGTTAAACTTCCTTCTGCGTGTAAATCTCTTGCTGTTATTGGTTTTCCATTTTTATTATAACCAACTATTATATTTCCAATTCTTCTTTTTAAATCTTTAATATCTGTTGCTAAGCATAAAATTGCCATTATCTCAGAAGCAACGGAAATATCAAAACCGTCTTCTCTTGGAACAATATATTTCTCTCCTGATAAGCCTGTTTCTACTTTTCTTAACTGCCTATCATTTAAATCTACACATCTTTTCCAAATTACTTTATCAAATTGTAATTCATTTCCATAGTAAATATGATTATCAATTAAAGCTGATAATAAATTATTGGCAGATGTAATTGCATGTATATCTCCATTAAAGTGTAAATTTATATCTTCCATAGGAGCTACCTGTGAATATCCTCCACCAGTGGCTCCGCCTTTTATGCCAAATACTGGTCCCAAAGAAGGCTCCCTCAGTGCAAGAATAGATTTCTTGCCTATTTTTCTCAAACCATCTGTTAGTCCTATAGCAATTGTTGTTTTTCCTTCTCCTAAAGGTGTAGGATTAATTGAAGTAACTAAAATTAATTTTCCGTCTTTCTTCTCTTTTAATCTATTTGCTATTGCTTCATTATCTAATTTAGCCTTGTAATTACCATATTGCTCTATTTCATCTTCCATTATACCAATTCCATTCGCAACATCTGTAATCTTATCTAATTTTATGCTTCTTGCAATCTCTATATCCTTCATCTTCTACACCCCTTTATATTTAAAAAATCATTCCTATTATAAATCCCACCAATGCTCCTACAAAAACCTGTATTGGTGTATGCCCCAATGCTTCAACAAGTTTTTCTTTTACTTGCACCTGGCTTAATCCTGGTGTATTTATAATTTCATTTAATAAATGAGCTTGCTTCCCCGCTTCTCTTCTTACTCCAGTAGCATCATACATAACCACTAACGAAAAAATTAATGCTATTCCAAACATAGGCGAAGTGGTGCCTTGGCTTCTTCCAATCATTGTTGTAAGTGCTATTACAACAGCGGAATGAGCACTTGGCATTCCTCCTGCTCCTAATACTCTTTTAAAGTTAAATTTTTTTGTTGTAACTAAATCCCATATTACTTTGAAAATTTGAATAGCAACCCATGTAAAAAATGGAACTATTATGTATCTGTAATCATTATAAAAATCCATTGTATTTCCCCATTCTAGTCTTCGTTTGGCACAAAATCTACTTCTTTTAAATCTTCACCATCTCTTACAAGCATTGTAATTTTTTTCTCTGCTTTTTCTAAAATATCATTACATGCTTTTGATAGCTTCATTCCTTCTTCAAATTTTTCAACAGATTCATCCAATGTTAATTTTCCATCTTCTAATTCTGTTGATATTTTTTCTAATTTTTCCATAGCTTCTTCAAAATTTAATTCTTTTTTATCACTCATTTTTATTATCCTTTCACTAAGAAATAATCGCTTTTACATCTCCATCTGCAAACTTTACATTTATTTTATCATCTTTCTTTAATTGCTCTGCAGATATTATTACATCTTTATCATTTCCATTATCTAAAGACACTATACTATAACCTCTTGCCAATGTTTTTAATGGACTTAATGCATCCAATTTAGCCACACTTTTTACATATTTGGTCTTTTCTTCTTTTATTTTATTTGAAATACTATTTTGTAATTTCTTTACTTTCATATCTAGCACCATATATTGTTCGTTTATTTTTTGCAATGGATTGGTAAAAACTTGTTTCGTCATGCATTTTTCATATTCCAATCTCATTAATTGCAATTTTTTCTTTAATGCTAGTTTATTTCTATTCTGATAATTACTTAATAATTCTTTCACATCATCTATTTTTTGTACTGCCAACTCTGCCGCTGCAGATGGTGTTGGCGCTCTTAAATCTGCTACAAAATCTGCTATTGTAAAATCTGTTTCATGGCCAACTGCTGATATTATTGGAATTTCAGATTCGTATATTGCTCTTGCCACAATTTCTTCATTAAATGGCCATAGGTCTTCTAATGAACCTCCTCCTCTGCCAACAATTAAAACATCTGCTAGTTTGTTTTCATTCATAAATTTGATACCATTTACAATTTGCTCAGCTGCTGTTGGACCTTGTACTGGCACTGGATACAATCTTATATGTACATTCGGATTTCTTCTAGTACTTACATTTATTATATCCCTTATTACAGCTCCTGTACTCGCTGTTAATACACCAATTGTTTTGGGCATATATGGAATTTTTACTTTATGTGAAGCATCAAATAATCCTTCATCTTCTAATTTTAATTTTAGCTTTTCATACGCTTCATATAAGCTTCCCAATCCATCTTGTTTCATCGCCTTTGCATATATTTGATATACACCGTCTCTCTCAAATACAGATACAGAGCCTAATATAACTACTTTCATTCCATCTTTAGGCATAAAAGATAAATGTGCTGTATATGTTTTGAACATTACACATTTAATCAATGATTTTTCATCTTTTAAAGTAAAATACATATGACCTGTATAATGATTCTTGAAATTTGAAATTTCACCTTTTATCAGCACATTGTTTAATCTTTCATCATTATCTATTTTTTCTTTTATATATTTATTTAAATCAGCTACGGTTAATATTTCTGGGCTAACTTCCACTATTTATTTCCTCTTTTATTAATTTTCTTCTTGTACAACACTTGCCAACACACCATTAATGAATGAAGCAGATGTATCTTCACCATAAATTTTAGCATATTTTACAGCTTCATTTATTGCAATTTTATATGGCAACTCTCTATATTTTATTTCATATATAGCTAATTTTAATAAGGCTAAATCAACAGTAGAAATTCTTTCTATTGTCCATCCTTTTTTTAAATTTTCTGATATTATTTTTTCTATCTCTTCTTCATTTTGCTTTATTCCGCCTGCAATGTCTTTTACATATTCTCTTGTTTTAATATCTTCTATATCATTGCAATCTAAAAATAATTTTACTTGATTTCTGCTATTTTGTTTTTGTATTTCCTGGCTATATATGTAGCAAAATGCTAATTCCCTACTTGTTCTTTCTTCCATTTATTTCCCCTTATAATCTATCTATGAAATTCTTTAATTTTTCTTTTACTTCTGTTTTATTTCTTTGTATATAATTTCCTATAAAAATTCCAAGTGCTATGAAAATAATCCACATTATTAAATCATATAAACGAGTACACAAAATTAATATTGCAACAAGTGCTCCTATTATCGCTCCTCCATATGTTTCTAAGAATTTTTTTATATTTTCCATATTAAACTCTTTCCCTTCAATATAAAACTTCTCTTAAATATTAATATTTTCTGCTTTTGATTCTACTATATTTTTTATCCTTATATTTATGCTTGTAACATCTAAGTCTAAAGATTCTTTTATTTTTTCCTTTATTTTTATTTGTAAGTTATTGCTTAGCTCTTTTATTATTGTGTTGCTTGTTGCTTCTATTGTTAAAACTATGGATAAATTATTATCTTTATCTAAATTAACTCTTGTTTGACAGTTTTTTACACCTTCAAATCCTGCAACAACTGCATTTATCATGCTTACCAAAGTTTCTTTTGTTATTAACAATTTTCCATCGTCATTTTCAAGCAATATACCATCATTATATTTTTCTTCGCCTTTTGAAACAGAGCCAAAAAACAATGCTTTCAATGCTAATAGTATAAATACTACATTTACTCCTAGTAAAACATTACATGTAACTTTGTTTGCTAGGGCATCTGTGAATAATAAATTTATTGTTGCTAAATTTACCCATCCAAATATTGTTAAACATGTAATTATTGATATTATTAATATAATCATAGAAAATAATACTAATGCTAATTTATCTAAAAATTTCATTTAAACTCTACCTTTCTTATTAGATATTAGAAGTTGGATGTTAGATCCAACTTCTATTAAATTAATTTTATTAGTTTTCTGAATCTGTGTCATCTGCTTCTGTATTTGCTTCTGTATTAACACCTTGAACATGTACATTAACAGCTGTTACTTTTAACCCTGTCATTCCTTCTACAGCACTCTTTACTCTATTTTGTATATCAAATGCTATATCTGGAATTCTTACTCCATAATCAACTATAATATTTACATCTATCTTTGTTTCTTTCTCTCCAACATCAACTTTTATTCCCTTTGATAGGTTTTTCTTACCACTTAAAACTTCAGAAATTCCGCCTGCAAATCCCCCTGCCATTGCAAATACTCCTGGAGCATCAGCTACAGCCTTTCCAGCTATAACAGCAACAACATCATCTGATATTTTTATTGTATTTGTTTCCCCTTGAGTGTTTTCTACAACCACTTCATTTTCTTTTACATTTTCTTCATTTTCCATAATAATATTACCTCCATTATTTATATTTATAATAAATATTATACCATATATAGTATATCAATAACCAAAGTTTTTTACAAGATTTTAAAATAAGTTTTGTAAATATTTATTTAGTTTCTACAGACATTGAATAAGTTGAGTATTTTCCAACCGCATCTGTTGCCTTTACTATCAAAGTATATTTTGTTTTTGCTTTTAAGTTTTTAAAAGAATGCTTGTATTCTACTGAGTTATTAGAATCTGCATTTGTTGGATACCATGTTTTTCCATCTATTGTATACTCTATTTTACTTATTCCGCTGCCTTTTTCCGTAACTTCTGTCCAAACATCAAAACTACTAGATGTTAAATTTATTATTACTACATTATTTATTACTGGTGCAACAGTATCAGTTTTTTCTATCACTCCATCATCATTACCAGCCGTAGAATCTGATTTTATCTCATCAATTTTACCTTGCATTTCATTTTCTGCATCTATTTCATTATGTTTTGCCTCTTTGGTTTTATCTAAAAAAGCATTATTGGTCACAGTAGCCGTTAGCACAACTCCTGATAAAATCATCAATACAGCAATTGTTATTACTAAGCTAACTAAGGTTATTCCTTTATCACCATTTTTAATCATAAGTTCTTCTCCATTAATTTTTTAAATTTTGAAATATTTCTCCAGCATTGATTGAGTTTCCTCTCAAAAAATCTAATATATTCATTTTTCTTGAGTTTTCCCCTTGTATTTCTATTACCGAAATTATATCATTATTGCATTTTATATACAAGCCTTGTTTTGCATTTGAAAATAAAACTGTACCTGGTTGCACTTTTTTTATATAATCCATGTATTCATTCATTTCATTATACTTTTGAGCAAGCTCTTCTGTAGTTAATTTTTCTACTTTCCAGAATTTTATTTTCTTCCCATTTAAATACGTATATGCACCCATAATTGGATTTAATCCTCTAACTAAATTTTTTATTTGTGTTGCATCCTTTTTGTCCCAATCTATGTTTGCCATTTCCTTATGTAACATTGGAGCCATAGTAAAATCTTCAGGTTGTTTTTCTCTTGGTGCTGTTCCATCTTCAATTTTTTCAACAGTTTCCACCAACAATTTTGCTCCTATTTTGCTCAATCTCTCCCAAAGCTCTCCAGTAGTTTCGTCTTCACCTATTTGAACTTCTTCCTTCAGAATCATATCTCCTGTATCCATTCCTTCGTTCATGTACATAGTAGTAATTCCTGTTTTTTTATCACCATTAAGTACTGCCCACTGTATTGGCGCAGCTCCTCTATATTGTGGCAATAGCGAGCCATGAACATTTATGCATCCCATCTTTGGAATTTCCAACAGCTCTTTAGGTAAAATTTTTCCATAAGCAACTACGCATATCAAATCTGGATTTATTTTTTTCACTGTATTTAAAAATTCTTCGTTGTTTCTAACTTTTTCTGGTTGATACACTTCAAGGTGCTTTTCTAATGCATATTCCTTAACTGGCGAGGCAATCATTTTCATGCCTCTTCCCTTTGGCCTATCTGGATTTGTTACTACTCCAACTATATTATACTTGGCTTCATATAGTGCCTTTAATGACTCCAGCGCAAAATCTGGAGTTCCCATAAATAAAATTTTCAACATCTATCAACAATTCTCCTATTTTAATCATTCTCTTCTGGCTTTATATATTCTAATGTTCCTGGAATCATATTATCCACAAAAAGTATTCCATTTAAATGATCTATTTCATGAGCAAGTGCTTGTGCAAGTAAATCTTTGCCCACTATTTTTACTTTTTTACCCTCTTCATTTAAAGCTGTAACAGTTACTTCTTTAGGTCTTATAATTTTTGCATATTCATTTGGAAAGCTTAAGCAGCCTTCTTCCACTTCTTGTTCTCCTTTTGCTTTTATAATTTCTGGATTCACTAATTTTAGAGGTTCGCTTCCATCATATAAATCTATTACTATAACTCTTTTTAAAATTCCTACTTGTGGTCCAGCAAGCCCTACTCCATTATATTTATGCATAGTCTCCACCATGTCATCAAGTAGCTCTTTTATTTTTTCATCAACTACTTCTACTACTCTAGATTGTTTTCTTAATATCTCATCATCCGACATTCTTATTTGCCTTATTGCCATTGCTTTTTCTCCTTCCATTTATAGCATATTTGTTGGATTTATATCACATATGATTCTTAACTTGCTTTTATCATTTTTTGCTATTTCCTTATTAGCTTTTTCAAAGGTTTCATTCAGCATACTCACTATCTTTTCATTAAGCTTGCATTTTATTATTATTCTCCATCTTATTTTATTTTTTATTTTATCTATTGGCGATGGAACCGGCTTAAATATGTGAATATCTAAGTTTCGTTTTGCTTTTTGCATATCTATGTATTTGTAAACTTTATTGGATATTTTTTCTACTTCGCTAACATTTTTTCCGCTAATACCAATTAATATTATATCACAAAATGGCGGATATCTCAATTGTTTTCTTATTTGTATTTCTGTATTATAGAACTTTTTATAATCTTGGCTTTTTGCATATTGGATACTGAAATTATCTGGATTGTAAGTTTGTACTATTACATTTCCTTTTTCTTTTTCCCTTCCTGCTCTTCCCGCTACTTGGGTTAATATTTGGAATGTTTTCTCACTTGCCCTATAATCGTCTATATTTAAACTGCTATCTGCAGCAATAACTCCCACTAGAGTAACCTTTGGAAAATGGTGACCTTTTACTACCATTTGTGTTCCTATTAGTATATCTATCCCTTCGTTTCTAAACTTTCTAAGTATTTCTTCATGCGAATTTTTTTTGCTTACTGTATCAACATCCATTCTTATAGTAGACGCTTGTGGAAACAATTTATTTATTTCAGCTTCCAGCTTTTGAGTTCCAGTTCCAAAATATCTAATATTCTTGCTACCACAATCAGGGCAAACTGTTATTGCTTTAGTTTCATAACCACAATAATGGCATTTTAATTTGTTTTCATTTAAATGGTATGTAAGTGTTATATTACAATTTTTGCATTTAGCTGTATATCCACAATCTCTGCACATTATAAATGTAGAAAAGCCTCTTCTATTTAAGAATAATATTGTTTGTCTCTTATTCTTAAGGTTTTCCTCAATTTTCTCATGTAAGCTTGTACTAATCATTGATTTATTTCCATTAGCAAGTTCCTGTCTAAGATCCACTATTTCTACATCTGGCAAGCTCGAATTATTTGCTCTTTTGGTAAGTTCTAATAATTCTATTTTCTCATTTAGTGCCTTATAGTATGTTTTCAAATCCGGCGTAGCACTTCCTAAAACCAAGGGTATATTACCTTTTTTAGCTATGTAGCTTGCAATATCTTTTGCATTATAGCGTGGATTTGTTTCTGATTTATAAGATTCATCGTGTTCTTCATCTATTATTATTATTCCTAAATCCTTTACTGGTGCAAAAATTGCAGACCTAGCCCCAATTACGATCCTTGCTTCTCCTTTTTCTATCTTTTTCCACTGGTCATATCTTTCTCCCACAGACAATTTGCTATGTAGAACTGCTATTTTATCTTCTCCAAATCTACTTATAAACCTATCAACTGTTTGTGGCGTTAAAGATATTTCAGGCACTAGCATTATGCTTGTTTTACCATTTTTCAATGCTTTTTCTATTAATTGAATATACACTTCTGTTTTTCCAGAACCAGTAACACCAAATAATAGAAATTCGTCATACTCATCAAAATCCATGCAAGCAGCTACTTTTTCATATGCCTCCTGTTGCTCTTGTGTTAATTTTAAATCTGTGCTTTTTTCCACAACTTTATGAATAAATGGATTTCTTTCTACTTCTTTACTAATTATTTCTATATAACCATTTTTTTCTAATGTTTTTATTACTGCATTTGAAACATCTGCAAAAGCCTGTAAATCTGTAGTAATCGTTCCATCATTTTCTTTTAAAAATCGTAAAGCTCTTATTTGCTTATCAGACTTTATTTTCTTGTTTTCTATATCCTTTTCTATTTCATCTTCATCTTTTTTTAAATATACAAAATTTTGAAGTTTATCTGATATTCTATTTTCAAAATTTTTAGTAGTTGTTCCTGGAGGAAGCATTAATTTTACGCAATCTGATACATTGCAGAAATATCTATGTGCCATTATTTTTGCTAGCTCCATCTTTTCTTCTGATAAGCAGCCTTTTTCTTCCACACTATCTATTGATTTGAGTTTGTATTCCGATTTTCCCTTTATGCCTATTACAAATCCTTCTTCTAATTTTTTCATATTGCCAAAGGGCACAAAAACTCTAGTTCCAATATTTACTCTACTTTCTAGCTCAACTGGAATTGTATAATCAAATATTCTATTTAAGTTTTTTACATTACTATTTATTATTACTTCTGCTATCATTTTTCTTTCCTTTGGCTGTATTTTATCATACATCTTTTTTGAAGTAAAGAAGAACAAATTGCTTTGAATTTGTTCTTCTATTTTTATTTTATTTAGTTTTTAGCCATTCTTTGTATTGTTCTATAATCTTTTCAGCCACTGTTTCTGGGCTTTCATTTGTTGTATCTATTATTAAATCGTAATTTGATAAATCTTCTTTTCTAACATTGTATAGGTTGTAATATCTTGCGTTTTCCAACTCATATCTTTTCTTCATGTCTGCTTTTTGCTCTTCTACAGAATTAAATTTCTCTGTATCTTTTCGTTCTGCATCTTCAAAAGCTCTCCTTGCTGCCACATCTAAATCTACTGTTAAATACACCTTAAAAGATTCAGGCACAGCATACCATCCAAGCCTTGCATCTATCACAAATTTATCATGCTCTTTAGCATATTCGGCAGCACTGTTTTCTATCTGCCTATCTATTTCCGGATGGTCTTCAACATATTTATTAAAAGTGGTAACATCCATACCACTTTCTTTAGCTAGCTTTCTGAAATAGTCACCATTTTTATATATTGTATATCCTAATTTCTGCTTTAATATATTAGAAACAGTTCCTTTTCCACTAGCCAATTCGCCACTTAATGAAATTATTTCTTTTTTTTGCATTATTCTTCTTCCTCACATACAGTAACTTTTCCATCTTCTATTTCATCTGCAGCTATTGAAACTGGTGCTACATCATCAGTTTCTGATAATACATCACTTCCTGTTGAAATTTGTCTTGCTCTTTTTGCTGTAGCAATTACTAAAGTATATCTATTATCTACTTTTTCTAATAATTGTGCAACTGTTGGTTTTGTCATCATAATAAAATTCCCCCTTTTCTATTTCTCGTCCTCTACCGAACTATTATCCAATCTACTAGCAATTGTTTCTGGCTGTATTGCCGATAAAATAATGTTTCCAGAATCCATTATCAACACTGCTCTAGTTTTTCTTCCGCACGTTGCATCTATTGCAGTGCCTTTATCCTTAGCATCTTGTACTATTCTTTTTATTGGTGCCGCATCTGGGCTAACTATTGCTATTACCCTACTCGACGAAACAATATTTCCAAAACCTATATTGATAAATTGCATGGTTTTTCCTTCCTTTTATTTTCATATCTATTCTTTAATTTTACTACACATTAGCCGATAAGTCCAGCGTTTTTAACTATTTAATCCTCATCAATTATTTCTTTTACATCACTAATCGTCTTTTTATACTCTTTTTTTGCATGAATTGCTATAAAAATTGCTTTTATAATGTAGTAAACAATTATTGTTGCTGAAGCTATTATTATATAGCTCATAAATATATCTTTATTTATTATGTACACATAAATTGATATTAAACTTATAATTGCTGTTACTAAAATTTCGATTCCAAATAAAGTAAGTGTACCACTATCTTTGCTATATGCATTTTCAAATATTATTATTGATACTGCTATTAGAGTTAAACTAAATACTTTTAAATCTGTTATAAGTACTTCTCCTTCTATATGTAAAAAGCCCAGATTAACAAACATAAAATATAATGTTATTGCACATGCCACCAAAATATTTAATCCTATTTTGCTATATAGCTTTCTTTTTTGCTCTTTAGGCATTTTCTTTTTTGCTTCTATTTTCTTTGCTATTTCTTCAGGATTATATGTTTTTTTCTTTTTTGTTTTAGCTACTTCTTCTTTCTTATTTTCATTTTCTTTTTTGCTTATCTCTTCTTGTTTCTCCTCTACTAATTCTACATTTGCTAATTGCTCTGCAAGTATTTTATCTATTCTTTTATCTTCTTTTTTAGCCTGCTTAGTTGCTTTCTTCGCACTGCTAGGCGCCTTCGTTGTAGTAGTTTTCTTCGTTCCCGTAGTAGTTTTTGTAGCTCTACTCGTTGTTTTTGTTTTTGCAGCAGTAGCAGTTTTACTTGCCGTTTTTCTAGTTGTTCCACCTTCTTTTTTAGTTGTTGTTGCTTTTTTTGTAGTGCTTTTCTTTGTAGTTTGTTTTTTATTTTCTACATTTTCCTCTTGTGGCTTCTCTGTTTTTTTTCGTGTTCTAGTACTAGTTACTTTCTTTTCTTCCTCTGCCATTTTTCACATTCCTTTCTTATTCTTGTTCATTATCTTCTAGTTCATAAATTATATTGCTTGCCATCACTAGCCCTGCAGTTTCAGTTCGCAATATTCTATTTCCTAAGCTTACAAATTTTACTTTACCGCTTTTACTTAGTTCTTCTATTTCATTTTCATCTATTCCGCCTTCAGGGCCTATTACAATTCCTATTTTATATTCTTTATTTTTAGTTATTTGTTTCAGCTCTTTCTTTAATGTATTACTTTTTTCTTTTTCGTATGCTACTATCACTTCATCAAACTCTTCTATTTCTTCTAACAAATCACTTATAGTTTGAATATTCTTCACCTTAGTTATAGTATCCCTCATTGACTGTTTAGCTGCTATTTGAGCAATTTTATTCCATCTTTCTATCTTTTTAGATAAATCTTTGCCATCAAATTTTACTACACATCTTTTCATTTTTAGTGGAACTATATTGCACACCCCAATTTCAGTAGCCTTCTGTATTATCATCTCCATCTTATCAAATTTAGGTAATCCTTGAAATATGGTTATGTGTACATTCGATTCAGAGTTGCTTTCCATTTTTTCTAGAATCTTGCACTCCACATTATCTTTCTTGTAATCTATTATTTCAACTCTATAATTAATTCCGTCCTCAAAATCGCAAACTTGCAGTTCATCACCTTTGCCATTTCTTAGCACATTAATGATATGATTTACATCTTCCCCTTTTATGTTCACTATTCCATTACTTATCTGATTTTTTTCCACAAAAAATTTTGGCATAATATATCTCCTATTTTTACTTAGTATATTATACCAAAATAATTGTTTTATTTTCAAGTATTCTTTTTATTTATTTTATCCAAATATTCCTCTTTTCTTTACTGGTGGTTGTTCATTCATTGTTTTTGCCAATTCTACTAAAAGTTCTCTTTGTTCCTTTGTTAATCTCTTTGGAACTTGTACTTGAACTGTAAATATTAGATTTCCTTTGCTGCCAGAATTTATATGAGTAAATCCTTTATCTCTTATTGTGAATTTTGTACCACTTTGAGTTCCTTCTGGAATTTTATATTTTTCTGTTCCGCCTATTACTAATGGTATCTCAAGTTCAGCACCTAAAGTTGCTTGTGTAAATGTAATCGGAATATCACAATATATATTGTCCCCCTGTCTTGTAAAAATACTATGTTTCTTTATATGAACAGTTATATATATATCACCATTTTCTCCGCCATTTTTACCTGGCTCGCCTTCACCACGAAGAACAATTGTCTGTCCATCATCTATACCAGCTGGTATTTTTACATTCAATTTTGCTTGTTTTCTTACTGTTCCTTTACCATAGCAATTAGAACATACTTCTTTTATTATTTTTCCTGTTCCATGGCAATTAGAGCATGTGGTTTGAACTCTCATTTGTCCTAGCAATGTAGTTTGCATTTGGGTTACAGTTCCTTTTCCTCCACACATTGAACAAGTTTCTATTTTTGTTCCTGGCTTAGCTCCACTACCGCCACAAGTATCACATTTTTCATCTCTTGTGATAGTAAACTCTCTAGTTACTCCAGTATATGCATCTTCAAAAGACAAATCCATATTATAACGTAAATCCGTGCCTTTGGTAGGTCCATTTTTCTTTCTACTAGTTCTGTTTCCTCCAAATCCGAATATATCGCCTAAATCGCCAAATATGTCTCCCATATCAAAGCCATCGAATCCAGAAGTAGTATAAGAATAATATCCTCCTTGACCTCCGAAAGGACCTCCAGCTCCGCCAAATCCTTGGCTAGGGTCTGCGGTTCCAAATTGGTCATACATCTTTCTTTTTTGAGAATTTGATAATACTTCATAGGCTTCATTTACTTCTTTAAATTTTGCTTCTGCTTCTTTTTTATTATCAGGGTTTGCATCAGGATGATACTTTTTTGCAAGACGTCTGTATGCTTTTTTTAGTTCGTCGTCTGTTGCATTTTTGCTAACACCTAATACTTCATAATAATCCTTCTTCTCAGCCATTATTTTCTCCTTTTCTTACTCTTATCCAAATAATGATTTTCATTTTTGATATAAAAATCACTCTGTTTTAGAATAATGATGATAATCGCCCAAAAAGGGGCGTCCCTATTGGGCGATTTAAATTATTTATTTTCGTCTTTCTTATCTTCTTCTACTTTATAGTCTGCATTATACACATTACCATTTTCATCTGTCTTAGGTCCTTCAGCTCCTGGGTTTGTACCATTTGCTCCATTTGGATTTGCTTGGCTATATAGTTTTTCTGTAATAGAATAGAATACTTTTGTTAAGCTTTCTGTAGCTTCTTTAATTTTTTCTACATCACTACCTTCTAGTGCTTTCTTTACATTATCTATTTCTGTGTTAGCTTTTGCTTTTTCTTCTCCGCTTATTTTATCACCTAATTCTTCTATTGTTTTTTGGCAATTGTAAACTAAGCTTTCTGCATTATTTCTAACTTCTATTTCATCTTTCTTCTTCTTATCTTCTTCGGCATGAGCTTCTGCATCTTTTACTGCTTTTTCAATGTCTGCATCTGTTAAGTTTGTTGAAGCTGTGATAGAAACTTTTTGCTCA
>ULQP01060718.1_pt1 | contig 47454 bp, 37 predicted proteins | sample 1954571 | NCBI WGS metagenome assembly ULQP01 (sample SAMEA4835657, study PRJEB28245) | human gut metagenome | biome: gut microbiome; material: fecal sample | place: Denmark | collected 2008 | reverse complement strand
GGATGGGAGTCAGTCAGAAGACCTGCCGTTCGTTAAAGGCTGTTTTTCCTCGTGGGTTAGGGAAATGGTTCGAAAAGAATATTAATTCTAAAGTGTATGAAAATCATGGAGAAGCTTTGTTCGCGTTGTGGCGTGGAGTTTTGCTGTGCCTCAAAAGCGATTGACTATGGAATGGATTCATGAATTATTATGGGGAGAAGGTATCGGACATTCCATCCTTTTACTGTCTCTGGTTATTACCATAGGGATCCAACTTGGTAAAATCAAAGTATTTGGAATTTCTCTGGGGATAACCCTGGTATTGTTTGTCGGTATTCTACTGGGACATTTTGGGTTTACAATCAATCCATCTGTTATTCATTTCTTTAAAGAGTTTGGATTGATCCTGTTTGTTTATTCAGTCGGCATGCAGGTCGGACCCGGTTTTTTCTCTTCTTTTAAGAAAGGGGGAATGACTTTGAATGGCCTGGCTTGCGGAATTGTCTTTCTCGGAGTTATGATAGCCTTGGTGATACATTTTGTGACAGGAATTCCTATTCCGACGATGGTCGGTATTTTATCGGGTGCAGTAACAAATACGCCGGGACTGGGGGCTGCTCAACAGGCATTTAGTGATATGACGGGGACTTCTGATGATACGATTGCATTGGGATATGCCGTTGCTTATCCGCTGGGGGTCGTCGGTATCATCCTTTCCATGTTGTTTGTCCGGTATATTTTTCATATAAGTTTTGACCAGGAGACGAAAAAGCTGGAAGAAGAGAATAATGTGCATAATAGTGAGGCCACACCTATATCGTTGATAGTGAAGAATCCGGCTCTTTTTGGCAGGAAGATAATGGAACTTGCCGCCCTGTTGGAGCATAGGGAATTTGTCATATCCCGTATTTGGCGTAACAAGACCAATAAAGTGGACATTGTTACCGGCAGTACGATTTTGGAAGAAGATGATAAAATATTTGTGATCACGACTGAACATGATGCAGAAACTATAAAAACCTTTATCGGTCAAGAGATAGAGATGGACCGTAAACAATGGATTCCCGCCGAAAGTGCTTTTGTCAGCCGCCGCATTTTGGTGACAAAGCCGGAACTGACGGGTACTAAACTGGGGGATTTGCAGTTACGCCGTTTGCATGGTATCAATGTAACACGTGTGAATCGTGCCGGAGTGGAACTGGTAGCAACACAAGGTTTGCAATTGCAGGTTGGTGACCGTGTAACCGTAGTCGGTAGTGAACTGGCTGTCGATAAGGTGAGTATGATATTGGGTAATTCGATGAAACGTCTGAATGAACCGAACTTGATTCCAATATTTATCGGTATCGCTTTAGGTATTATTCTGGGAAGTATTCCAATTAGTTTCCCAGGGATTCCTCAACCTATCAAGCTGGGTTTGGCAGGTGGTCCGTTGGTTGTCGCTATCCTGATCAGCCGTTTCGGATACCGTTATAAACTGGTTACTTATACTACCCAGAGTGCCAATCTGATGCTCCGGGAGATTGGTATAACCATGTTCCTTGCCTGTGTCGGGCTGAGTGCCGGGGATGGTTTTGTGGATACTATCGTGAATAAAGGCGGATTTGCCTGGATTGGTTACGGTTTTTTTATAACAATGCTGCCTTTATTAGTCATCGGATTGATTGGCAGGCATTTTTTTAAACTGAATTACTATACGTTGATGGGATTGCTGGCCGGCAGTACGACGGATCCTCCCGCTTTGGCTTATGCGAATGCAACGGCGGGAAATGATGCTCCAGCAGTAGGTTATGCTACAGTTTATCCGTTGACAATGTTTTTACGTGTACTAACTGCCCAATTAATGATATTATTCTTCTATTAAGTATTAGATTTGGTTGTTAGAAATTGTTCAATAATAATTTTAAAGCCAGGAGCCCCGCCGAAGTGATTCGCCGGGGCTTCGTTTATTTATCGATGTAAAAGATTATTGACCGCTTCCTCCCATAATATCCAGCAATTCATTGGTGATGGCCTGCTGGCGGTTTTTGTTGTATTGCAACGTCAGTTCCTGGATCAGGTCGTTGGCGTTGTCGTTGGCTGTCTGCATGGCAAGCATGCGGGCGGCATGCTCGGAAGTGACAGTGTCGAGCAAGGTCGTGTAGATGTTCAGATGGAGCACTTTGGGGAGCAGTAGGGCCAGCAACTGTTCGGCAGACGGCTCCAGAATATAGTTGCTCGAAGCACTTTCCGGGTCTGCTTCCGGTAAGGAAACCGGAAGGAAAACCTTTTCGGTCAGTATCTGCTCCGCCATATTTTTGAAATGATGGTAGAGTAGTTCCACCCGGTCGACCTGGGCAGAGATATACAACTCCATCAGGGCAGTTGCCAGTTGCGAAGCATCCTCGTAGGCCGGTTTGTCGCCGATCGTAAGGAAGCTGTCATTGGTTTGATAACCAGCTTTATGCAATTCGTCCGCCACCTTTTTGCCGATCGGATAAATGCGCACGGTTATACCGTCCGCCTCATACTGGTGGAGACGGACTGTTAACTCTTTCCATATGTTCGCATTGAAAGCGCCACACAACCCGCTGTTGGAGGAAAAAGCGACAATAGCCACCTGTTTGACCTCGCGAACAGCTGCGTAGGGCGAACTCATATCACTTTCAGCCGACAGCGTGCCCCTTAATATGGTGCTCAGCTTACTCTCGTATTCGAGCATATGTTCGACAATCGTCTGCGTATGATGCAGTTTGGCAGAAGACACCATCCTCATGGCGGAGGTGATCTTCTGCGTGTTTCTGATCGACGCAAGACGGATTTTTATCTCTTTCAGTGATGCCATAGTCTAATTTCTGTTATCAACCTGCTTATATGCCCCGCTGACCTGGTGGGCTGTTTCTTCCAGGATACGGCTGACTTCATCATTTATCACACCCGATTTTAATATATCGAGTACGTCTTTCTGATGATTGGTGATCAGAGTCTGTAAGAACGCATTCTCAAAATCGTGTACCTTATCCAGCGGAACCTCTTTCAGTAAACCTTTGGTACCGCAATACAGGATAGCGATTTGCTGTTCCACAGGCATCGGGTTATACTGGGGTTGTATCAATAGTTGTGTATTCTTCTGTCCTTTGTCGATCGTGAAGGCGGTTACCGCATCCATATCGCCGCCGAATTTTGTGAACGATTCCAGTTCGCGGAACTGTGCCTGGTCGATTTTCAGCGTACCGGCCACCTTCTTCATCGCTTTCAACTGTGCGTTACCACCCACACGGGATACGGAAATACCCACGTTGATAGCCGGACGGTTTCCTTGGTTGAACAGGTCTGTTTCCAGAAATATCTGTCCGTCGGTGATGGAAATTACGTTGGTCGGGATATAAGCCGACACGTCGCCCGCCTGCGTCTCGATAATCGGCAGGGCAGTGAGCGAACCGCCACCTTTTACCTTATCTTTCATGCTATCGGGCAGGTCGTTCATCTGGCTGGCTACTTCCTGTTGGTTGATGATTTTCGCTGCACGTTCCAACAGGCGTGAATGCAGGTAGAAAATATCACCCGGATACGCCTCGCGGCCCGAAGGACGACGAAGGATCAGGGATACCTCGCGATAAGCGACTGCCTGTTTCGACAAGTCATCATAGACAACCAATGCATGACGTCCACTGTCGCGGAAATATTCGCCGATGGCAGCTCCGGCAAAAGGAGCGAAATATTGCATGGCAGCCGGGTCGGAAGCAGTGGCACTGACTACGATCGTGTAATCCATCGCCCCTTTTTCCTGTAAAGTGTTTACCAGAGAAGCGACTGTAGAACCTTTCTGTCCGATCGCCACATAGATACAGTAAACCGGATTGCCGGCTTCATAATTACTGCGTTGATTGATGATCGTGTCGATGGCGATCGAGGTTTTACCAGTCTGACGGTCACCGATAATCAATTCACGTTGTCCGCGTCCGATAGGGATCATGGCATCTACGGCTTTGATACCAGTCTGTAAAGGTTCGTTTACCGGCTGGCGGTAAATAACGCCCGGAGCTTTTCGTTCCAGCGGCATCTGGCATTTCTTTCCGACAATCTCGCCTTTACCGTCGATCGGGTTACCCAGCGGATCGATTACACGACCGATCATGTTTTCGCTTACGTTGATGGAAGCGATGCGACGTGTACGTTTCACCGTGTCGCCCTCTTTTACCTGGTCGGTCGGTCCGAGCAATACGGCACCTACGTTATCTTCTTCCAGGTTCATCACGATGGCTTCCATTCCGTTGTCGAATTGCAACAATTCGTTGGCTTCGGCATTGTCCAGCCCGTAGATACGTGCCACACCGTCACTGACCTGAAGCACAGTGCCCACCTCTTCCAGATGGATCGTGGTGTTGATACCTTCCAGTTGTTCGCGTAAAATGGCGGAAACTTCACTTACTTTTATCTGGTCTGTCATACGTTTTTCTTTTTTAATTTTTTTCGATTAGCTGATTTCTGATTTCCCGCAGTTGCCGGGCGTAGCTGGCATCTATCCGGGTATTACCGATACGGAGCACGAAGCCACCGATCAGTTCCGGCTTGATCACTCCCATGAATTCGATGGTGTTGCCGGTTTCTTCCTTCAGCCGTTTCTTTAAATGTTCCTGTGTCGCTTCATCTACCGGAGCCGGCGTCTTGAACAACACACGGGTGATCTTTTTGTCTTTCCGGTACATATGGATATAAATATATGCCATTAGCGGTAACAAGCTCTCTCTCTTGTGCTGAAGTACCAGGCGGATAAAACGGGTGAACAACTCGCATACTTCCAGGCCGGCGGCGGTAGTCAGCAACTTTACTTTCTCCTCCAGGGGAAAGATGGGGTTGTCGAGCACCACTTTCAGTCCCGGCTCCTGCTCGAAACTGATGGTCAGCATCTTCATGTCATCATATACCCGGTCCTCCTGCCGCTTGTCTTTAGCCAGCGAAAAGAGTGCTTTGACGTACCGGGAAGAGATTGTACCTACGTCCATATCTTATGATTTACTAAACGAAACATTGTCGAGCAGCCCGTTGATGATCTTTTCCTGTTCATCGGTACGGCTGATTTTCTCTTTCATCACTTTCTCTGCAATGGCGACTGACAGGTCGGCGATTTCGGTGCGGACTTCGCGGATGGCTTTGTCCTTTTCTTCCCCTATCCGGCGTGTCGCTTCCTCCAGTTGCAGATGTGCCTCAGCGGATGCCTTTTGCCGGGCTGCGCTGATAATCTGTTCTTTTTCGGCCAGGGCTTGTTTCAGAATCTCATTCTGCTGCTCTCTTGCCTGGGCAAGAATCTTTTCGCTTTCGGCCTGGATGCCGGCAAGTTGTTCGTTTGCCTGGCGGGCCGATTCGAGGGAATGATCGATGTATTCTTTCCGTTGTTCCACGGCTTTGATGATTACCGGGAAACCATATTTGGAAAGAATAACAAAGACGATTCCGAAAGAAAGGATCATCCAGAATAAAAGCCCTGCGTCTGGTGTGAGCAATGACATAGTTTACTTTTATTTATTGGAACAATCCTAAGAAACATACTACGATCGCAAACAGGGCAACACCTTCTACCAATGCACCCATGATAAGCATGGACGTACGGATGTCACCGGCTGCCGACGGTTGGCGGCTGATACCTTCGACGGCACCTTTACCGATCAATCCGATACCTATACCTGCACCGATAGCAGCTAATCCTGCTCCTACTGTTGCTCCAAGTTTAGCGATGCCTGCACCGGCTGCTGCTTGTAATAAAATTGCTGATAACATAACTCTCAATCTTTAAAATTAGTAATCTTATTATTAATAAATATGTTTGTTCATTCCCGTACTTTGGCCAATCCGATATAGTTGGCCGACAACAGGGTGAATATATAGGCCTGAAGGCATGCCACCAGCAGTTCGAGACAGTTCATAAACACGGTGAACAATACGGATACGATTGTCATCGTGCCGTTTATGGCTGTTCCCATCGAGGCGGTGATGAATATCAGGCAAGTCAACGCCAGAATGATTGTATGTCCGGCCATGATATTGGCAAACAGACGGATCATCAGGGCGAACGGCTTGGTGAGTATGCCGAAAAATTCCACGAAGGGCATGATCGGCAACGGTAACTTCAGGAAGATAGGGGCATTGGGCCAGAATATCTCCTTCCAGTATTCCTTGGTAGCGAACAGGTTCACTGCCAGGAACGTACATAAAGCGAGCACGGCGGTAATGGTGATATTACCGGTGATATTGGCTCCTCCCGGGAAAATCGGAATAATACCGATCAGGTTGTTTATCAGGATGAAGAAGAAGACCGTCAGCAGATAAGAAGAGAAAGGCTTATATTCTTTGCCGATTCCTTCCTTCACTACGCCGTCATGTATGAACATGACCGCCATCTCCATCAACCCGGTAAATCCTCCGGGGGCTTCATACGGATGCTTTTTATACCAACGGGCGGTACGCAGCACGATGAAAAGCAGTAAGCCGCAACTGAGAAGCAGGCCGCATACGTTTTTGGTAAGCGACAAGTCCCAGGGTTTTACTTCTTCGCCTCTGCTGTTTTTCTCTACCACCTTTCCGGCATGTTTCCCTTCCTTGGCGATGTAATAGTTATGATGCACATTACCATGATGCAGGTGTGAGGAGAGGAACAAGTCCCATCCGCGTTCTTCGCTTTTCAGCAGGACGGGCAGCGGTATGGAAATCTCTTTCCCGTTCCACTCCGTGATGTGCCAGGTGTAGGCATCCTTGATGTGTGAGAATACGATATCCTGCACATCTACCTCACCTTGTTTCGCATCCGTGGAGGCGCTTACCGGAAAGCTGATGCAAACCAGTAACAAGAAAGTAAACCAAAACAGGCCGTTATTTTTTATTCTGTTCATCTTTTTCTTTTTTCTCACTAATCATTCTCTTTTTCTCAAACAGATACAATGTATATGTTTCCAGTACAAGATAAATGAAATAGAACAACATCATCGTGAAGCCGAAGGCTTTCAGGTTCTGTCCGACCAAAGCGGCATAAAGCCACAGGAAAACCAGTGCGAGCGTGAATTTGCAAAGGCGGACTACCATATAAGTAACAACTGTGACGTCTCCGTGTTTCCGTTTGACATGATCCAGAAAATAGATCATTAACATACTGCTTAACCAGTAAAACACCGGTATCGACGGATACCACTCAAAATAATGCGAAGGCCAGATGGTGTATAACAAGCCTCCCAGGGAGACGCCGATAACTACATTAATAAAGGTAGTCAAGCCCATTAGCTTCATTCTTAATCTACCGCTCATGATCGTATTTTTTTTATTCGATGCATACGGACAGGATATCGTCTTTTATCTCGACGAATCCGCTCTGTATTTTTATTTCTTGTTCTTTCTTTTCATCTGTCTGGTACCGGATAACGCCTTCTTCCAGGGCTGCGATCATCGGAGCGTGATGGGGCAGGACGTCGAACGAGCCTGCCGTACCCGGAAAGGATACATAATCTGTCTCTCCTTTGAATAAAACACCACCAGGGGATATAATTTCCAGTTCCATACGTTTTTAATTTGCTTGTTCTGCCAGTTTCTTTCCTTTTTCAATTACATCTTCAATCGTTCCTACATTCAGGAAGGCCTGTTCAGGGATATCGTCGGTTTCACCGTCCATGATCATATTGAATCCGCGGATGGTGTCTTCGATAGAGACCATTACGCCCGGTACGCCGGTGAATTGTTCCGCCACGGCGAAAGGCTGCGACAGGAAACGTTGTACACGGCGGGCGCGGTTAACCGTCTGGCGGTCCTCGTCCGAAAGTTCCTCCATACCCAGGATAGAGATAATATCCTGCAACTCCTTGTTACGCTGGAGTATCTGTTTCACACGCTGTGCCGTTTCGTAATGTTCCTTGCCTACGACCAGCGGGTCGAGGATACGGGATGTCGATTCCAACGGGTCGACTGCCGGATAGATACCCAGTTCGGTAATCTTACGGCTCAGCACGGTGGTAGCATCCAGGTGCGTAAAAGTTGTTGCCGGTGCCGGGTCGGTCAAGTCGTCTGCCGGCACGTAAACAGCCTGCACGGAGGTGATGGAACCTTTTTTCGTAGAGGTGATACGTTCCTGCATGGCTCCCATTTCGGTAGCCAGTGTCGGCTGATAACCTACTGCCGACGGCATACGTCCCAACAGGGCGGAAACTTCGGAACCGGCCTGCGTGAAACGGAAGATATTATCTATAAAGAACAGTATATCGCGAGTCTCGCCTTCCGGAGCCAGGTCGCGGAACGATTCGGCGATGGTCAGTCCCGAGAGGGCGACCGACGAACGTGCTCCCGGCGGTTCGTTCATCTGTCCGAACACCAGTGTCGCCTGCGATTTAGCCAGTTCTTCGTGGTCTATCTTCGACAGGTCCCAATGACCGGCTTCCATACTTTCCTTAAATTCTTTACCGTAACGGATTACATTCGACTGTATCATTTCGCGCAGCAGGTCGTTACCTTCACGGGTACGTTCACCCACGCCGGCGAAAACAGAAAAACCGTTATTCTTTTTGGCAATGTTATTGATCAGTTCCATGATAAGAACCGTCTTTCCGACTCCGGCGCCACCGAACAACCCGATTTTACCTCCTTTGGAATAGGGTTCCAGCAGGTCGATCACCTTGATGCCGGTGTAGAGCACCTCTTTGGTGGTTGTCAGATCTTCAAACTTCGGCGGCTCACGATGGATAGGGAGAGCTCCTTTTTTATCCAGCATTTTCATCCCGTCGATCGGATCGCCTGTCACGTTCATCAAACGCCCCTTTACCTGATCGCCGACCGGCATGGTAATGGGCGAACCGCATGATACGGCTTCCATTCCTCGTTGCAGTCCGTCTGTCGTATCCATAGCGACTGTACGGACTGTGTTTTCCCCAATGTGTTGCTGAACTTCCACGATCAGTATTTTCCCATTAGGACGGGTTATCTCCATGGCGTCATGAATACGGGGTAGCACTATTTTCTCTTCTTTTTCATTATCGAAGTGAATATCCACGACTGGACCGATAACCTGTGAAACATAACCTTTTGTTTCTCCCATACAATTCTTTTTAAACCTCGTCAATATATTTTTTCAACCGTGCAATATTACGAAAACAACCTGTCGGAAACCCGAACATATTACTTTTTTGGCTTTTTTGCATTTAGTTAAACTTTAAACTAATTTTATAGTCATTCTGAAATGAACCAATTGTTTTGTGATATGGAACAATTTGAGGAAAAATTACGCTGTTTTTTGAAGAATAAGGAGTGGCATTTTGTGTGCGGAGTGGTTTGGGGGATGGTGGTCTGATCTGTTAAATTATATTACCAGGAGTAGTATTTTAAATTATCAGGTATAGTAATTGATATTATTTGTATTTTTGTCACCGGATTATGGTGTAACGGTTTGGCTTCCGCTGACCGTTAGTAAAAGGGAATCCGGTGCAAGTCCGGAACTGTACCCGTAGCTGTAAGTTCTGCAACCCCGGCAAATCTTGTTGCCACTGAGGATTTTAGGATCCTTGGGAAGGCGGCCGATCATGGGAGAACAAGTCAGAAAACCTGCCATTATTCTATATATACAATGCCTCGGGTAAGGTGTTGATGGAACTTGATATATGCGTACATTATTTATTATAGTATTTATATGCCTGTCAGGCATATTTCTGTGCGTGCCTGTTCTGCACGCACAGCAGATCGATACGACTGTTTATCACCAGCTGAAAGGTGTTGAGGTCGTGGAAAAGGCGCGTCCTTCCACAACCCGCGAAGCTACACCTTTACAAGTGATGGACCGTTCGGGTATCGAACGGCTCGGCATACAGGATTTATCGGAGGCTGTTAAACGTTTCTCCGGTGCTACCGTGAAAGATTACGGTGGGATAGGAGGACTGAAGACGGTTTCAGTCCGTAGCCTGGGAGCACAACATACGGCTGTCAGCTATGACGGCGTAACGATCACGGATGCCCAGAGCGGGCAGGTGGATATCAGCCGCTTCTCGTTGGATAATGTGGAGATGATCTCACTGTCGATCGGGCAATCGGATGATATTTTCCAGACGGCACGGATGTATGCGTCGGCAGGGGCGTTGAGTGTGAAGACACGTAAGCCTGTATTCGATGGAAAACCGATGAATCTTCAGGCGAAAGCGAAAGGTGGTTCTTTTGGCTTGTTCAACCCGATGCTTCGTTATGAACAGAAGATAAGTAACCGCTTTTCCGCTTCTTTACATGCCGACTGGCTAAGTGCAAAAGGGGAATACCCTTTTACTTTGGTAAACGGAGATGTTGTAACGGAAGAAAAAAGGAAGAACAGCGATATCCAGGCACTTCGCCTGGAAGGTAATCTGTATGGCGACCTGGGTAAGGCGGGAGCATTGACCGGTAAGGTCTATTATTACGATTCCGAACGCGGACTCCCCGGTTCGGTGATATTATATAGCAACAGTAACCGGGAACGCTTGTGGAACAATAATTTCTTTACTCAGTTGCAGTATTCCAACAAATTAACGGACAATTTATCTTTACAGGCACATGCCAAGTATAATTACTCTTTCAGCAAATACCGTGATGTAAGTAATAAATACTCAGGAGGTAAGCAAGAGGATTTGAATACCCAGGAAGAGTATTACGGTTCGGTAGGCGTACTTTATTCACCCTGGAAGAACTTCTCAACCTCTCTTACGACTGATTTAGCCCATAATATGCTGGATAATAATTTTATGAATGCCCCGCAACCCAAGCGTTTGACTTCACTGTCGGTATTATCCGCCCAATATAAGAACTCGATGTTTACAGCAACAGCCAGTTTGCTGGGCACTTATATGACCGACAAAGTAAAGGCGGGCGATAAACCGGCCGACCGCAAACGTTTGTCTCCTGCGGTTAGCGTATCGTTGAGGCCTTTTCCCGATAATGCCTTTCGTGTACGTGCCTCTTACAAAGATATTTTCCGTGTTCCGACTTTCACCGATCTGTATTATCTCCGTATGGGGAATACGAACCTGCAACCGGAAAAGGCTACACAATATAATCTGGGGCTGACCTGGAGCGGGGAAGCTGGGAATCTCTTTCGTTATCTGAGTTTTTCGGCCGATGGTTATTATAATAAGGTGAAGGACAAGATTGTTGCTATTCCGACGATGTATATATGGAAGATGATGAATATGGGAGAAGTCGATATCAAAGGTCTGGATGTGAATTTCTCATCTGAAACCTCTCTGCCGGCAAAGATGACCTTACTCCTCTCTGCCACATATAGTTTTCAGAAAGCAATCGATATAACTGATCCTGATGCAAAAAATTACAAGGATCAGATACCATATACTCCGAAACATTCGGGAAATGCATCGTTGACCTTGGAGAATCCGTGGGTCAACGTCTCTTATAGCTTGACTGCGGCGGGTGATAGGTATGCTTTGCCTCAAAACATAGAAAGCAACCTGATTGCCGGATATGTAGAACAGGGAATATCCCTTAACCGTGAGTTTGTGGTAAAAAAATGTAAGTTGCGTTTGCAGGGAGAAGTGATTAACCTGGGTGACAAAACATATGATATTATTCAATACTATCCAATGCCGGGACGTTCTTGGCGTTTGAGTGTGAGTATAGTTTATTAATGATAAATAAATAAGTGATGAAAAAGAAAAATTTGCTGTATGTATCTGCACTTTGTGCTTGTATGTCTTTCTCCTTTATGGGTTGTAGTGATGATGATGATAAACAGGAAATCCCATCTCTTCCGGAACAGATTTCTTTGAATGGAGTCTATGTGTTGAATAGTGGAAACAAAGGGAATAATAACTCTTCGTTGTCATTTTATGATTTCGAGACCAAAAAGGTAGAAGCGGATATCTTTAAGAAAGTCAATGGACGCGGATTGGGAGATACAGCCAATGATATCCTGGTTTATGGCTCAAAGGCTTATATAGCTGTCACTAATTCTAATACAATAGAGGTGACAGACTTACAAGGAAAGTCTTTGAAACAAATTGTTTCCGATGGCGATCCGTTACAGCCGCGTTTCTTTTCTTGTTATAATGGAAAAGTGTATGTATCATTGTATGGTGGTTATGTAGCTCGTTTGGATACAACTTCGCTCACAATTGAAAGTAAGGTGAAAGTAGGACGTAATCCGGAACAGATGGCTATAGCTAATAACAAATTGTATGTAGCAAACTCTGGTGGTGCGGATTTTAATACATCTGTGGGATATGATAAAACAGTCTCTGTCATCGATCTTCCTACGTTTAAAGAAAAGACTAAAATAGAAGTTGTTACTAATCCGGTGAATTTGCTGGCTGATAGTCAGGGTGACGTTTATTTGGTTTCTATGGGTAACTACGGGGATATACCTAATACATTTCAGAGAATTGATTCTAAAACAGATGAAGTGACAACAATTACGGAAACGAATGCAACGGAATTTGCAGCTGTAGGCGATAAACTTTACATCATTTATTCACAGTATGATGCTAACTGGAATCAGACTATTTCTTATCTCTGTTATGATGCAATAAACGAAAAGGTAATCAGCACTGACTTTATTACGGATGGAACGGATATTAAAAAGCCTTATAAAATAGGTGCTGATACCCCGTCAAACTATGTTTTTGTGACTGAGTCTAATTATTCTACAAATGGAGATGTGTACACATTTAATCCAGCCGGTAAGTTACAGTTTAAATTTGAAGCAGGTCTGAATCCTATAAAAGTGATTTCGGCTGGTAATAAATAAGATGAAGTTTTTTATATCCACCCTCTTTCTACTTTGCTTCACACTCAGTTGTAGTGTGAAGCAGAGTTCTTCTGAAGATCAGTCGTTTTCTTCTGATACTATCCGTTACGCCCGTGGTTTCACCATACAGCACTTCACTGACTATACATCGGTAGAGGTCCGCGACCCTTGGGACAGCACCCGCATCCTGCAACGTTATCTGTTGGTGGATCGCGGTGCGTTGATGCCCGGTGATTTGCCTAAGGGGACAGTTGTACGGACACCGGTGAAGAATATCGTGGTTTATACCTCCGTTCATGCGGCTATTATTGACCAGTTGGGGGAAGCGGATAAGGTTATCGGCGTATGCGAACCCCGGTATATGGATACGCCTTCCATTCAGGAGGGTTTGCGTGCCGGAAAGATTGCCGATCTGGGAGAGGCGACAGCGCCGAATATCGAAAAGATTATTGATATAGGGGCAGAGATCATTATAGCTTCTCCTTTTCAGAATGCAGGATACGGACCTGCCGAGAAACTGGGTATTCCTATCATTGAGGCCGCCGATTACATGGAGTCGTTGCCGTTGGGACGGACCGAATGGATACGTTTCTATGGCTTGTTATTCGGTAAGGAAGTGATGGCGGATTCAATCTTTCGGGAAACGGAAGACCGTTATCTGGAACTGAAAGAGCTGGCAAAGACAGTCACTAACCGTCCGACCGTCATCTCCGAAAAGAAATTCGGTTCTTCCTGGTATATGCCGGCAGGTGATAGCTATGTCGCCCATCTCTACAACGATGCCGGAGCCGATTATATCTTCAAAGACCTTCCCGGAGCGGGCAGTACCCCTTTGGCTTTTGAAACCGTACTCGACAAGGCGATCCATGCCAATATGTGGCTGATCAAATATAATCAGACAAACGACATGACCTATAAAGACCTTCGTACCGAGTATACGCCCTATGAAAACTTTGATGCCTTTAAGAACCGCCGGATTTATACCTGTAATACGGGAATAGTACCCTATTACGAGGAATTTCCGATACATCCCGATTACCTCCTGAAAGACCTTGTATGGGTATTCCATCCGGAGTTATTGCCGGGTTATACGCCCCGGTATTATCGGAAGATGGAGTAATCCTACTAATTATTAAGACTAACCTATGGACTAACTAATTCAAAGGTTACGACTTAGTGTTTTCAGGGTGTACACCGTAGTTGATTATGGTGTACAGGATAACTAGCCAAGGTGTACAGGGTAATCCACTACCCTGTACACCCTGATAGTAGTGGGTAAGGACTTTCGTTCTAGTGAGTAAGGAGTTTCGACTTAATAAGTGGTAGCTTTCCTTTTAGTTGGAGGGTGGGTAGGGGATAATAAAACAAAATCCCCGGCATCAGGAGTCTGACCCGGGGATTTTCTGTAGTTTGGCATTTGAATTATAGGGAGTTGTTATTTTGGTCCGTTATGCGTAACCGTTCAGCATTCCGTAGAAATACATCGGTTTCAACATGTAAACTTTCAGTAACCAGGCCGCCCATTGTTCCTTGGATGTGTCCAGCATGCTGAACGGGAACGAGTGAACCGGCTTTTTATCATAGTCGAACTCGCACAATAGTACGTGTCCATAGTCTGTTACGATCGGGCAGGCAGCATATCCGTTGTATTTCTCAACAGGTTCTTTGCCTTCCATCAACGAGATCAGGTTTTTGGCAGCGATCGGCACTTGCATGCGTACTGCCGCAGATGTTTTACTGGTCGGTATCCCGGCAACATCTCCCAGGGAGACGATGTTCGGATAAGTTTTGTGAACCAGTGTCGCTTTATCAACCATCACCCAGGCATCGGCAGCCAGTTTGCCTTCCGTCCATCCCAGACCGGCCTCGCGAACGAAATCGGGAGCCGACATAGGCGGAGTGAAATGAAGGAAATCGTAATCTTCCACGAATGGAGTATATACTTTCTCTTCTCCGACTGTTTCAACCTTTTCAAAATGTACCTGTTTGGCTGCCGTATCGACACCTTTCACGCGAACATTGAGATTGATGGGAATATTACGTTCCTTGTAAATCTCCAGCAGACGGGGAGTATAAAACGGAATATCGTACAGCTCTTTCGCTGCTGTGAAGTAATCCAGTTTCAAATTGTCCCGTGTGCCTTGTTTGCGGCTGTAATCTTCTGTCAGCAAACAAATCTTTTTCGGTGCTCCGCCACATTTATGCTTTGTGTATGTATCTGTGTAGATACCACGGCCGCCTGTCTTTGCGAATTCCTGAAGCGCTTTCCAGGTTTTTTGTGCACCTTCGTAATCATATATACAGTGAGCATTTCCTGCTCCTAATGTATCGTGTGTAATCCCTTCCACCTTTTCCCAGTTAATCTGTATACCTGGTGTCAGGACCAAAAAGTCATAAGCGACTTTTCCATTGTTGTTCGTTGTTACCAGGTTCATGACCGGGTCAACGGCGGCAACAGAATCTTTAATCCATTTTACGCCGTCGGGAATGCAATCTTCCTGCTTCTTCCATACTTCGTCCGGTTTATAAACACCGGAGGCGATCAATGTAAAGCCGGGTTGGTAGAACTGTCGGTCGCTGGGGTCTATCAATGTAATGTCCGGGCTATCCAACCAGTGCATCAAACGTGCAGCCATACTAATTCCGGCAGCCCCTCCACCGATTATCAGGATTTTCCCTTTTGCATTGCTAGAGAATGCATGAGCTTTTTGTGTACCCACAGCAGTTATAACTCCTGCTGCTGTTAATATTTTGAGGAAATGGCGGCGACTGATACCCTGCCTTTCCAACTCTTCCAGTTGTTCTTCCAAATCGTGCTTCATCATGTCTATAGAAATTAAGATTCAATTGCACTGGCAAAGGAAACACATTTAGAAACATAACGATTAAAAAGTACTACTACACTACTTGCGCAAATGTTTTGTGTGAGAGGAAATACTACATCAAGCCTTTCTCATGTCTACTACAGTAGCGGGTAATTAATTGTATAATAGCAGTTTGGATAAATACTGATTCTAGAAAATACTTTTTAGAAATTCATGAGGAAATCAATGAGATTCGTATCGCTGTCGAGTGACAGGCGCTTTCTTAACCGGTACCGTCGTAATTCTATCGCACGGACTGATACGTTTAACAATGATGCGATTTCTTTGGTGGAAAGATTCATGCGGAGCAGGCAACAGATACGTAAGTCGCCGGTGGTAATGTCGGAGTATTGTTGGCGTAACCGGTCAATGAAATTCTGATGGGCGCTGTTGAAATGCGTTTCAAACAACAACCAGTCCGCCTGGTCGTTCAACGATTCTTCCATCAGGTTTTTCATCCGGGTATACAGTTTGTTCGGATACCGGTCGCCCAATGTCTCTTTCTGTTGCTCCAGTTCGTCAAGCAGTTTCTGTACCGCCTGGTTTCTTTTTACCAGGGCAGAGGTTTGCAGGGTCAGTTCGTTATTCTTGTTTTGCAGCTCGGCTTCCAGCATCCGGCTTTTCATCTGCTGGATTTTCTGTTCTTCCGCCTGCCTTTTTGCATCCAGCTTGCTCTTTTCTTCCCGTTGCAGGTTTTTCAGATGGTAGCTGAGTGTGTATTTGCCTATTACGGCGATGGCGATGATATAGATCAGCCACGCCCATATCGTGTTGTACCAGGCCGGGCGGACGGTGATCGGAATGGCGATTTCAAGGTACGGCCCTTTTACTACATATTTGCGGATCTTGAGCACATATTTGCCTTCCGGAAGTTGCAGGAAAGAGATCTCCCCGCCTTTTTGCCAGGGCGACCAGTTTGAAGAAACACCTTCTATCATATAACTGATCTGATGGTTCGGGGTAAAGATCGTGCTTCCTACATAGACGGAAAGTTCCTGGAAATTATGGGGGAGGGTGATCTTTTCCGAATTGACCGGCAAGTTGTGTACGCCATCTTTGTCGATATACTTTATTTCGGATATTTGCAGGGGCGTGGCAGGGCCGAGGCTTCCCTCTATCAGGTCGCGTATATTGATCAGCAAGGCTCCCTGCATGGCCGAGATCAGGTGAAGCGTGTCATTCAAAGGATATATCCTTCGGTCTCTGCTCACCATATTCATATTGTAGTTATTGAGCAGAATGCGGCATTTCAGTGTCCCTTTCCCGTTATCGTTATGGAACAGGCCGGCTTCGTTATTGGCACAAAGCCAATAGGTGTTATCGCCGATAGGATAGATCTGCTCCGCATGGGCAAACTCTCCCAATGATTCGGTGTCGTAGAATACATTGCTGACACGGAGCGAGTCGTACACACTGTTCTGTGGCAGGAGGTGGAATGTCTCTTTCTTTATATCGACCGGTTCAAAATGATCACCGGCGTCTAATGTCCTTTTGAAATATCCGATATTCGTCTGGATATATAATGTGTCGTTGAAGAGCGTAGCATTTTTCAGTTTTCCTATCTGGCTTCGCTTCCCCAGCAAAGTGATCGAGGGGTCGAATGTTATCTGTGAGATGCCATTGTCGAAAGCCAGCCATATCTGTTGCGCATCCTGGATGCAGATGGCGCGCACGATATTGTCGGGTAATGACTGGTCGTGGGTTGACAGATGGCGCAGGATAGTCCCTTCCGGGCTTGTTATATATAATCCGTTGTTGGTGGTACCGATAAAATACAGGTCGTTTATAGTTGTAAAGACAGAGGGTTGTGCATGCAGTATCTCATCGGGCAGGATGAACGGAATGGGAGCGGGCGGTTCTTTAAACTTGACTTCTGCCGGTATCGTGGAGAGCTTATGGTAACGCATAACACCTAAATGGTCGAGGGTCCATCCTCCGAAAGAACCTTCACTGATGGTATAGATCGTGTCGTTGAGGAATGTTACGCCGTTTATAACTGATTTATCGGGTGTTTCATAAAGCTTCCAGGTGTTTCCGTCAAATGTGAGCAGTCCGGAATTATTGGCTACATAGAGCACGCCGTCGGAGGCTACCGACAGTCCCCAGTTCTGACAACTGGCTTTATAATCATCTACCGAGAAGTTTTTTACGAATAAATTAGGGACGACTACCGATGCATGCGCGACCATGAATGTCACCATGAATATCAGGAATAATAACGGTAGTCTGTACATGGGCATGATTTAAAATTAAACAGGTAGAGACAAGGTAATACCCTGTCTCTACGTATTATGGTCACAAATATAATAAAAATATTTGCTTATTTGTAATCTTGCCAGTCTTTGATCTGGATATCTTTTACATCCATCGTGCAGAATGCTTCGATAAATGCGCTAGCCAGACGAGCGTTGGTGATCAATGGTATGTTATGATCGATCGCAGCACGACGAATCTTGTAACCGTTGGTCAGCTCGCGTTTGCTATGATCTTTCGGGATGTTTACAACCAGTTCGAATACGTGGTTGCTGAACATATCCATGATATTCAGGTCGCCCTGTTCATCCGGCCAGCATACGGCAGTCGCTTCGATTCCGTTCTCATTCAGGAACTTGGCGGTTCCGGCAGTACCATAGATCTTGTATCCCTTTGTGCTCAGCAGGCGGCAGGGTTCCAGCAAATCTACTTTGCTCTTGGCTGCTCCCGAAGAAACCAGGATATTCTTTTTAGGAATGTTGTTGCCAACAGCGATCATGGCAGATAGCAATGCTTCGTTGAAGTCGTCGCCGATACAACCTACTTCACCGGTCGAGCTCATATCCACACCCAGTACCGGGTCGGCTTTATGCAGACGGGCGAATGAGAACTGAGATGCTTTTACACCGATCCAGTCGATATCGAAAGCGCTCTTGTCCGGTTTGGTATAAGGAGCATCCAGCATGATGCGTGTAGCCGTTTCGATGAAGTTGCGTTTCAGCACTTTGGATACGAACGGGAAGCTACGTGATGCACGCAGGTTACATTCGATTACCTTCACGTCGTTGTTCTTAGCCAGGAACTGGATATTGAACGGACCACTGATGTTCAGCTCTTTGGCGATCATTTTGCTCACCTTCTTGATGCGGCGTGCTGTTTCGAAATAGATTTTCTGGGCCGGGAATACCAGTGTAGCGTCACCTGAGTGAACACCGGCAAACTCGATATGTTCGGAGATTGCATATTCAACCACTTCGCCGTTCATGGCTACAGCGTCGAATTCAACTTCTTTCGCTCCTTGCAGGAATTCGGATACGACAACCGGATATTCTTTGGATACCTTGGCGGCCAGATCCAGGAATTCGATCATCTGTTCCTTGTTGTGGCAAACGTTCATCGCAGCTCCTGAAAGTACATATGACGGACGGATCAGGATCGGGAATCCTACCTTTTCGATAAATCCGTCGATCTCTTCCATACTGGTCAGCTCTGCCCAACGCGGCTGGTCGATGCCCAGTGTATCCAGCATCGCGGAGAATTTGTGACGGTTCTCAGCGCGGTCGATCGACAGCGGAGAAGTACCCAGCACCGGAACATTCTGGCGATACAGTTTCATTGCCAGGTTGTTCGGAATCTGACCTCCCACGGATACGATTACCCCCTTCGGCATTTCCAGGTCCATTACATCGAGTACACGTTCGAAAGAAAGTTCGTCGAAATACAGACGGTCACACATATCGTAGTCGGTAGAAACCGTTTCCGGGTTATAGTTGATCATGATCGACTTATAACCCAACTTGCGGGCTGTCTGGGCTGCATTGACCGAACACCAGTCGAATTCTACGGAAGAACCGATGCGGTAAGCACCTGAACCCAGGATAACCACGCTCTTGTCGTTCTTGTAGTAAGGAATATCATGTTCGCTGCCATCGTATGTCATGTACAGGTAGTTCGTCAGTTCCGGATGTTCGGAAGCGATCGTGTTGATGCGTTTTACGCTCGGCAGAACGCCCAGTTTCTTACGCAGGTTACGTACACGGATGTTTTCTTTTTCCATGTTTCCTTCCGGATTCTCAACGTAACGGGCGATCTGGAAGTCAGAGAAACCTAAACGTTTCGCTTCTTTCAGTACATCTTCGGGCAGATCTTCGATCTTATTGTATTGAGACAATACTTTCGCATAGTCTACGATATTTTTCAAACCGTTCAGGAACCACGGAGTGATCTTTGACAGTTCGTGGATACGTTCTACGGTATACCCTTCTTCCAGCGCTTTTGCTACGGCGAAGATACGCAGGTCGGTCGGGTTTGCCAAGGCGTCGTCCAGGTTGTCGAATTCCAGGTCGTTGTTTCCTACGAAACCGTGCATGCCCTGTCCGATCATACGCAGACCTTTCTGCATGATCTCTTCGAAGCTCTTACCGATCGACATGATTTCGCCGACAGACTTCATGCTTGAACCGATCAGGCGGCTTACGCCAACGAACTTAGTCAAGTCCCAACGCGGGATCTTCACGATCATATAATCAACTTCCGGAGCTTTGTATGCCGAGTTCGGAGTACCCATTTCGCCGATTTGATCGAGGCTGTAACCCAATGCCAGTTTAGCGGCAACGAAAGCCAGAGGATAACCGCTTGCTTTGGATGCCAGGGCGGAAGAACGGCTCAGACGAGCATTCACTTCGATCACACGGTAGTCGCAAGTATCTGAATTGAATGCGTACTGGATGTTACATTCACCTACGATACCCAGGTGGCGGATCGTCTTGGTAGACAGTTCTTTCAGCAGATCCAGCTCCTTGTCGGTCAGTGAGCAGGTAGGGGCAACCACAATACTTTCACCGGTATGTACACCCAGCGGGTCGACGTTTTCCATGCTTACAACCGTGAAGCAATGGTCGTTTTTATCACGGATTACTTCGAATTCAATTTCTTTCCAGCCTTTCAGCGATTCTTCCACCAGGATTTGTGAAGAATAAGCGAAAGCGCTTTCTGCCAGTGTGCGCAGTTCTGCTTCATCCTTGCAGATACCGCTACCCATACCGCCCAGTGCGTAGGCAGAACGGATCATTACCGGGAAACCGATCTTGTAAGCAGCTTTCACTGCATCTTCCATCGTTTCAACAGCCTGGCTGATCGGAGTTTTTACGTCGATTTCATTCAGTTTCTTTACAAACAGGTCGCGGTCTTCTGTGTACATGATAGCTTCAACAGAAGTACCCAGTACCTTTACGCCATATTTGGCAAGTGTGCCGCTGGTGTATAACTGAGTACCGCAGTTCAGGGCAGTCTGGCCACCAAAAGCCAGCAGGATTCCGTCCGGTTGTTCTTTTTTGATTACTTCTTCAACAAAATACGGAGTGATAGGCAGGAAATACACCTTGTCTGCTACCCCTTCCGATGTTTGGATAGTTGCAATGTTCGGATTCAGCAAAACGGTACTGATACCTTCTTCTTTCAGTGCCTTCAATGCTTGTGAACCGGAATAGTCAAACTCTCCGGCCTGTCCGATCTTCAGGGCACCCGAGCCCAGAACAATCACCTTTTTGATTCCAATCTTCGACATAGTAATTGGGTTGTTTTGTTTATTAATATATTATAGAATGTTATATCTTACTTAATCGCCACTTGCGGGACACAAAAAAAATGCGTTAGTAAAAATAACCAACGCATCTTATATAAAGAAATTATTATCCCGTAAATTAAAGAAATGAGCTTCGATATCCGGTGTTGAACCGGAAATAAACATCGGATTACAAGTATGTATCTTATTCGTCATGAAACTCTTCCTTCCAAAATTTCGGCAAAGATAGGGGATATAATTTAAATGTGCAATAAAAACAAAGGGATTGTTCTATTTACTGTTTGCCATTTGTTGTAAAAGAAGTTGATAGACTTCTTCTTTCATCTGCCTGGCGGGCTTGAAGCAGGTGTCCGGCTGTTTGGTCAACACGGAATGGGCAGCCAGCCTGAGCTTGTCCGGGTGGTAGTAGTTTGTTTCCGCATATAATTTGGTTAGCAGATAATAAGTATTTATCTGTTCCGGAAGAATATGCAGGCATTGCAGTAAATATTTCTCAGCCAGCTTATAAAGTCCGAGTTGCTGGTGGCTTTGGGCAAGGATATAGTAGAATTCGGGATCAGCACTTAACCGGATGGCCCGACGACTCCAGATGATGGCATTCGAATACTGTCCGGATTGTTGCAGGCACCGGGCGCCTTCCAGCAGGAACTCGGTCCGGTGGGAGAGGCGCGGGTACAAGCTCATATATCCTTGTGCGGCAACCTTCTGTTCCTCCTTTTCTACCAGGATCCGCAAAGTTTTCCATTCTTTGTACGGTTCGTAATAACTTCGTTGTCCGAAAAACAGGATACAGGCGACTAAGGCAGCGAATGTCCCGATGTAAGGAAAACTTTTCACGGACGATTTCTGTTGTTTTTCCGTCCGGGTGACACACATTGCCGAGAAGAAGATAAGCAGAACCCAGAATGACGGTAGTTGCAGCGGATAGGAATACATGGAGAAGAAAAGTAACGAAAGGATACCTCCCGTAGCCCCGACCTGTTTGTTTTTCAGCCCGTAATAGAGGCAGAAGGCGATCCATAACGCAAAGAGAAGCAGTCCGGCGATACCGAATTCGAGTCCTATCTGCAAATAATCGTTGAAGGCGAAAGGGGGACAGGTCGCAGCCATCCGTTCCGTATCGGAGGCTTTCGTCGATGCGAGGTAGTCGGCCTGTGTCTGGGCGAATGAGACGGGGAAACCTCCCAGCCCAGTGCCGGTGACAGGCTTGTTCAGTATGGCCTGGGTCGTTACGTTCCACATCAGCATCCGGTTGGCGGATTTCTCGGTACTGAAAACACTGCCCAATGTCGGCAATCCGGAAATAACGATAAATAAGACAATGCAGCTGACGATCACTGTCTTATTATGCTTTATAACCCTTTTCTTCAATAACTGCCACCCTGATTTCCGGAGATAGAAGACCCAGCAGCATGAGATTCCGGCTGCCAGCCACGCTGAATGGCTTTTCCCGCCGGGAAGCCCTATCAGGATGAGTATGATCGTGAATGCCGACAGGTAGAATAGCATCGTCCTTGTTTCCCACCAGGCCAGTTTGTCGCAATCGCGAAACCGTAAAGCCAGGTTCAGGCATACGGGGAGTACGATTGCCAGATAACCGGAGAAGGGGCCGGGGCTGAAAATAAGTCCGTCACCTTTGAGTAGCGGATGGTTTGTCGATGCTCCCCCGTACAGTTGCCCCATTCCCCAGGCCGCTTCGAAGATACCTGTACATATAATAATGGACAGGAAGAAAAGCCTGAGTTCCGGGTGGGCTTGCAACGTGGCTCGCAGCATAAACCATAAGGTCGTAATTTGTCCGACGAAAAGAAGTCTTTCCGGTTCCGGGTTCAGCTCATAGTTGTAATTTAGCAAGGCCAGACCGGCAAAAAGTAATAAAAGTCCGTCGGGTAATGAGAAGGTAAAATTGCTTTTTTTCACTGTGGCTTCCATAAACAATACACTGAATGCAAGTAATAAAATAGAGAAATGAAACCAGAATACTTTACCTGTGATGGTTCCTTCAGCAATTTCGGGGTTTGCAGCAAATACAATGCACAAAAGTAACGCTCCGCTCGTAGAGAGGGATAATAGTCGTAGATACTTAAATAAAACTTTCATCTTTAAATTATTTTTAGGGTGATATCGGACTTTCAACTTCTGCAACTTTTCTGCTCCTGCATAAAACATTTAAGACGTAAGAAGGGTTTGGATAATTAACAAATCGTCCAAGAATATCACAAAATTAGGAAAGAAAAACAGTTATTGGCGGTTAAGTATTAATAAGGTGATTATTTCTTCAAAGTAAAAATAGGCAGGTATATGAAGATACCGAGGATCGACATGGTCAATCCGCCGATGGTCCCGGCTGCCAGCGGAAACCAGAAGGCTTCTTTATCGGGACCTAACATGAACGGAATAAATCCGAGTATGGTAGAGATCACGGTCAGGAAGATCGGTGTGATCTTGGCATTCCATGCTTTCAGGTAAAGGCGCCAGGCAGGCATTTTGGGCCTGGCTTCGCGAAGTTGGTTATATTCGTTTAATATATAGATACTTGCATTTACCGTGATACCGCATAGCAGGACAAACGACGCAAACCCTCCCTGGTCGAAATTCAGCTTGAACCAGTAGAATGTCAGGAACACCCCAATATAGGAGATAGGGATGACGAAGATAACAGCCAGCGGTTGTTTCAGCGAATTGAACAGAATACTGGTCGTAAAGAAAATAATGGCAATGATCAGCAGTAATAACAGATACTGTTTATTGTCTTTGGTGTTCCAACTCCAGTAATTACTATCCGATTTGGCAGTGTATCCCATCGGTAACGACGCGTTGAATTCTTTCAATACACGTTCCTGTATCTTGGTCCCCTGATTGGATGCACCGATGTATTCATATTGAAGACACAGGCGGTATTGCTGGTTCACCTTGGCTACTTTCTGCGGCATCTGCCCTTTTTCGACGGTGGCCAGTTCCGACAGTTTATAAGGTTTGCCCTTAATGCTCTGGGGGACGTATTGCATGCTCCAGACATCATAATCTTTTGACTGGCGCGAACTTAGTTTCAGCTTTTCCGTTTCATTGTCGACAACGATCGTACCGCTGTAGATATCTTTCCCGAACACTGGGTTGATGGAGGCGAACAGTTCGATCGGCAGGATATTTTCCTGTGCCATCCGTGCCTTGTCCAGATTGAAATAGAATTCCTGATAATCGTCTTTCCACCAGGAGAATTCGGAGTTGATCAGTACTTCCTTGATACGGCGGTGGGTAAGAAGTGTATCCTTCAACTGTTCCGCCCAGGTGTATAATTCGTCATAGTTATAGCCGAACATTTCAATACGGAACGAACCTGCTCCTTCCCGTACGTCGTTGCTGAAGCCTTGGTCCTGGAGCCCGTACACACCCCAGCTACCGCCGCCCAGTTCCAGCGCCTTGCTGATAATCTTGCTTTTCAGCGTATAAGGGAATCCGCTTCGCTCTGCCGCTTTGGTGAAATAAATACGTATGCCCGCCTGCCGCGCACTGTAAATGTTCGTCTGGAACTGGCGTATGTCCTTGAATGTGCTGAGGTAAGCCTCCATGCGTCCCATCAACTGATTCATCTGTTCCAGTGTAGTCCCGTTGGGAAGTGAGGCGGTGACCGACAGGACTGTTTCGTCGTTGCGGGTAAAATAACTGCCTTCATACACTTTTTGCACGAACAGGCGCAAGGTTCCTCCCAGTGCTTTGTCCATTATCGGCTTGACTTTCTCCTTATAGGTCTCGCTTGAGACAATCTTGTTGTATTTTTCAATGAGTAGCGAGTCTGTAGCCGTATATACCTTGTCCTTGTCATCCATTTCTATTTTTTCGGGGAGCAGGAAGACCGGCAATCCGAAAGCCAGTAGCAACAGGAAACATGCGGTCTTTTTCCATCGGCAAAGGAAGCTGATCTGTGCATGGTAATATCTGTTGAAATAGACCGGGAACCGTTTGATTACCCTGTTGCCCCATTTCCGGAACCGGATGAATCGGCTGCTTTTAGCCCCAATTAATGAACGGACCTTTTTCTTGGCATGTTTCTTTTGTCCTAATCCTAACTTTTCGATCATAGCGGGAACGAAGAACAAGGCAATTGCCAGTGATACTGCCAGGTTGATGATCACCACGGCCGCAAAATCCTGTAGGTTCAACCGAATCTTTTCATCGAGGAAGAAAATGATGACAAGTGCACCGATAGTCGTCAATGTAGCCGTCAGGATGGAAAGGAAAGCCTTCCGGTTGTGGCGGTTACGTATATGGTCGGTCATTACGATCGTGTTATCTATCACCAGGCTTAACGAGATAGTGACACCGGCCAGTGAGTAAAGCTGCATTTCAAGTCCTGCCAGATAGAAGAAAATGACGGCAATACAAAGATTCACACTCAGGCTGACCACGATCAGGAACAGATAGCGCACATTCCGGGTGATCAGCAGGACGAACAATAAAAGAATCAGGATCGTAAGTCCCGTACGTACATATATCTTATCCAGTTCATTCTGGATAAACTCGGTCGCGTCATAACTGGTATGTACCTCATATCCCTGCGGTAATAACTGGCGGATATGCTCCATCTCTTCTTTCACCTGCTTGGCGAGTTCCAGCTGGTTGGCTGTCTCTTCCGCACGGATGGAGAGATAGATCGAGTTCAGTCCGTTGATACGGTAATAGCTTTGGGGAGCCTCTTCCTGGCGGGTGACATTCAGCAACTGGTCCAGGCGTATCAGCTTCCCTTCTTTACTGGTGACGGTTATGTGGGAAGCCTCGAAACCCTCCCGTACATCTTCCGGTATCAGGGCGAGGCGAATCCATTCCTCTTGTTCGTTCGTATTGACATTTCCGGTTCCCAGGAATTCCTTGTTGTAGTATTGAGCGATCGCATTCTGTATGTCGTTGGTGGTAATGCCGAGCGACACGAGTTGCCGGCTGTCATACTCCAGTCGCCATTCCATCGGTGTGGCCCCGCGTACATCGATCCGGTAAATACCCGGGATACCGGCGAGGCGCGGTTTGATCTGATCTTCCGCAAACCGCTGGATAAAGATCGGAGTTGCCGCCGCATTCAGCGTATAGGTCATGAACGGACCGGATTCCTTGTCGTCCGGGCGGCTCATCTCCAGTATCGGATAACTTAACCCGTCGGGCAGGCTGGGCCATGTCTGGCGTACGATCGTGGATGCCTCGAAACGGGCGGCATCGATATTGGTATGTTTGTCAAGTTCCAGTGTCACATATCCCCAGCCATTTCCGGAAGTGGAGTTGATCTCCTTGATTCCCTTGATACGTGCCAGCATCGATTCCAGCCGCGAAGTGACCTCCATCTCGATTACACGTGCCGAGTTGCCGGGCATATTATAGCTGACGGTCAGCCGGGGCAATGTGCGTGAGGGAGACAGCTTGATCGGCAGGAGAGGGATGAAAGCCAGTCCTGTCAGCGCCACACAAAGGAAGGTGACGATGATCGTAAAGGATGATATCTTGGGAGATGTGCTCATTGAATCTGTTACTTATAGTCCGTGCGTAAAATCAAATTCCCGTGCCAGTGATATGCCGGTTTCAAAATCATGCAGTGTCAGTTTCCGTATTTTAAAATAACTCAGCCAGTAATTTTGCAGGGCGGAGATATAGTTGCGCTGTGCTTCCTGCTGGCGGTTCAGCGATAAGGTCAGGCTGTTGATGTCCGCCTTCCCGATCATAAACCGTTGCTTTGTCTCACTGTAAGCCATAACAGCCAGGTCGAGCGCCTCTTCTGCGCTTGAGATCAGGTTTTGCTGGATATTGAAGTCACCGACAGTCATGATCACGTCTTCCTCTACCGTCAGTTCCTCCTGGCGGGCGGAAATCTGTGTCACATTCAGATTATTCTTGGCAATGTTATGTTTCCCTTTCCGTACGCCCCAATCGACGAGAGGGATAGATACGGAAACGGATACCATATCTTGTTGCAGCGGGTCGCGATATGCGTCACTCAGTTTGGTCGCAACCTGGTTGAATCCTATGCTGGCGTTGATGGAGGCATTGAACATGGCCTCTTTTTTTGTCTTATCCACTTGCTGTTCGGCTTCAAGTACCTGTTGTTTGGTGTCAAGGAACTTCGGGTTGTTTTCGCGGGCAAGTGTCAAAGCTTCGTCAACAGAAATATGCATATCTTTCGGACGTCCCGGGAGGTTTAGTCGTATTTCCGTGTTTTTGTCGAAGTTGAGGAAAGAAGCGAGACTGAACATCGCTCTTTTCAGAGATATTTCCGCGTTTTGTAATGTATTTCGTGCGTTGACGGCATCCAGTTTCAATGTCAGTAGCTCTGCTTTGTTGATCGATGCAATCTTATGTCGCTCCTGTCCTGTCTGGTATAAGGTATCGGTTGACGCTACATTTTCTTTAGCCAGATCATATTCCGCCTGTGCCATGGCCAGGGCAAAGAAGTAGGAGGTAGCCTGTTCACTGATATTTTCAATATTGTACAGTAATTCCTTTTTCGCCTTCTCATATTTGAGTGGCTCGATTTTCCGTTCCCACCGGAAGGGGTTATATCCTAACAGACTTTGGTTATAACCGATTCGGATCGGCACGGTCGTAAACTGGTTATAAGCATTATCTCCGAAATTACGCATATACCCTAAATCCGAATCCAGGTAGAAAGTACCTCCCAACAAGTCGAAATTCTGTTTGATGGCGAGGCCGCCCTCTGCATAATAAGATTGCTGTTTTCTGTAAACATCGATATCATTCTCGGAATCATATCGTCGTGTGATATCGCGATAATACTGTGCCGGAGTCAGGTTCAGCGTCAGGCTTGGCAATCGTCCCGCCTTGAATGTCCTGTATTGCCAGTATCCGGCCAAAAACATATTCTTTGTCCTGAATGCCTCCAGCGAACTATCCGCCGCCAACGTGATTGTTCGCTCCAGCGACAATGTAAGCGGCTGGGCGTTCAGATAGACTGAGGTGAATAACAGGAATGATAATAGTATCTTACATATCTTCATAACGGCATTATATATAATTCGTTAAACTTCAGTTTGTTTTTGAGGAATCACTGCATTCGGGTCGTGCTTACGGTAAATGAACCAGTATACCAACGGAATGATGAACAGGCTGACGGCTGTACCGATCAGCATGGCTGAGATCATGGCGATGGAAAGGGGTTTTTGTAACTCGCTACCCATGTCGAATGAGAACAGCAATGGGACCATACCGAAGATGGTGGTCAGCGAAGTCATGATGATCGGGCGCAGACGGCGGCGGCCGGCTTCGTGGATCGCTTCCATCAACGGAACACCTTCCTTACGTAATTCATTGATCGCATCCAGTTTCAGGATGGAGTCGTTTATAATGATACCGCAGGTTACCACGATACCGATGGCACTCATCAGGTTCATCGTATGTCCGCAAATCCAGAGTACCAGCAGTGATGCAGCTACGTCGATCGGAATCTCGATCAGTACGATCAGCGGTTGCAGGAAACTCTCGAACTGGGCTGCCAGGATGAAATACATCAGCAGGATAGAGATCAGCAAGATCACCACCAACTCATTCAACATCTGTTTGTTGGAGAAGAAACTACCGGAGAAATCGATCTCCCAGTTCTGTTCGCCTAACTTCTTCACCTCTTCCATCAACGGTTCCGCCTTCTTGACATCATAGAAGCTGAACGGGATATATTCGCCGTTCTTACCGGCCGTAACCGTCTTCAGGTCTTCCCCTTGCGTCACCTTAACCAGTGACTGCAACGGGATGTACTGGCTTTTTCCCTCTTTGTCGGCCTGCGTCCGGACCAGTGTCTGCTGTAAGACTTCGTTCACCGTCTTACCGTCGCCGGCCAGGGCAATCGGCAGATATTGCTGGTAGGAACGGAGGGTCGCCACTTCATTTTCTTTGAAAGCCGTTTTCAGCAGGCGGTATACTTCATTGTAATTTACATTATAAAGTAGTAACTTCTGCCTGTCGACCGATATATTCAGTTGGTTATCGAAGGCGACTCCCACCGGTGCAATACCGGTAGACGCTTTCATCTGTGATTCCAGTTTGTGCAATGCCTGAGCCTCCGGAGCTTCCGCTTTGTTGCGGGCATAAAATTCTGCAACCACGTCAGCTTCTCCCGTCACGAACAACTTTTCGAACACCGTGATCGGCGGAGAGAAGGAGAATACAGCCTGCGGATAATTAGTATCCAACCATTGCGTGATCTTTACCTGCAAGGGAGAGATGGCAGATGATTTTTCTGTCTTGAAATATAATTCGGCTTCCGAAGAAGACAGTTCCCGGTCGCGGTTCAACAGGAATTGTTGTTGACCGACATAGGAGGTATATTCCTGTACATCGTCTGCGATCTGGGCAAACAGTTTGTCCACCCGTTCCCGGTTTTCGTCGATATGGATGTTTTCGTTCCACTCGATATGGGCGATCAGTTCGTTCTGGTCGATTTCAGGCATCCTGCTTTTAGGTACTTCATAAAACAGCAGGGCGCATAACGGCAATGTAACGAAGATAAATATGATATTCGACTTTTTATGACGGAACACGAAATTGACTCCAGCATCGTAGAAACGATCCAGCGTATGTTCTTTGATCAGGTTGTTGATCCGGAGATTGAATCCCGTATGTTTGATATCGGGAATGCTGTAAACCAGCTTGTAGAGTACCGGAAGCAGCATGATACCCGTAAAATAGGAGACCATCAGTCCGACCGTCACCGCGAAAGCCTGGTCGTAGAATATAGCCCCTGCGATACCGCTCATGAATACCAGCGGCACAAATACGGCGATTGTCGTCAGTGTGGAACTCAGCATCGGGGTGATCACTTCGCTGGTCCCCATGTTACAAGCCTCTTCCAGCGTATACCCTTTCGACCGGTACTGCATGATATTCTCCGTCACAATGATCGAACTGTCGATCATCATACCCAGTGCCAGGATCAGTCCGGAAAGGGAAATGATGTTCAGCGACATCTTGAACATATAGAAGAAAAGGAAACTGATAATCAGACTGACCACCATACTCAGACCGATCACTGCCGGACTCTTGATATCCCCCAAAAACAGGATAGCCACTATACATATAAATATAAAGCCGAGCGACAGGTTCTGTTTCAGGTTTGAAATCGTATAATCCAGCAACTCCGTCTGGTTCCGGCTGACGCTGAACTCTATATCCGGATAAACCGTTGCGAAATACGCAGTAACTTCCTGCAACGCCTCCTTCATGTTATCCATATTCTCGTCCGCCTGCTTGATCACAGCCAGCGTAACCGCCCGTTTTCCGTTTGAAAGTGAGGCACCTGTTTCCTTTTCCGGTACCACTGCCACTTTCGCCAGGTCTTTCAGCTGGAAGATACGGTCATTTTTATGGAGATAGATATTTTGTACGTCTTCCGGTGTGCGCAGTAAAGTTGAGAATTTGATGTTGTATTCATAATATCCGTCCCGTACGGTCATACTTCCCGGCTCGATATTGTTCGAATTCAGGGCCGATTCCAGATCGTCCAGCGTGATACCGGCCATTTCCAGTGTTTTCATGTCCGGCACGATCTGCAATTGCCGTTTCATCATCCCCGTGATATCCACCATCGCCACCTCCGGCAACTGCTCGATACGCCGTTTGATAACCGATTCGGCAAACTGGCAAAGGTCCAGGAAAGCAGCCTCGCTGTCACCTGTTTTCAGCGTCAGATTCAGGCAAAAGACCGGTATGTCCGTTGCGCTCGCCTTGATCACCCGCGGACGTTCTATTTCGCGCGGCAGGTAGTTCATGGCAGCGTCTATCTTTTCGTTCACCTCGATGAATGCCAGGTCCGTGTTAGTCCCGAAGTCGAAACTCAGGCGGATGATGCCGGCACCGTCGCGTGTCTCACTGTGTATATCGCGCAGGGCAGCCACCTGCATCAGCTGTTGCCGGATCGGTTTGACTACCGTATTCTCCAGTTCGCGGGCCGACGTATTCTGTCCGGACACCTGTATGGTGATCTCCGGTATCGCAATATCGGGCAACAACGATACCGGGATGGTAAAGTAAGTCACCAACCCCACGATAAAACAGGCTGTAAAGGCCATCAGTACCGCGATAGGACGTTGTAGTAGGAATTTGACCATAACAAATTTTTAATTTTCAATTATCGTTACCGGTGCCTCGTGTGCCAGATTGATATTACCGCTGGTAATGACGAAATCATCCTCTTTCAGGCCGTCCCCTTCCGAACTTGTAATCGTGTAGCTGTCTGCATTTTCCAGACCGGTATGTACATATACCCAGCTAGCCTTGGTTCGGGTGCTGTCGAGTTTGAACACCACTTGCTTTCCGGACCGGAGAACGACGGCGCTTTTCGGTACGACCAGTTGTTTGCCCAGCGAACGGTGGATGCTGACACGGACGTTCATTCCCTCGAATAACTTCCCTTTGTCCGTTACCGCCGCTTTCACCTGCACCATGCCGTTTTCATCGACCAGCGGGTTTATTTCGGTGATGCGTCCTTCGGCTTTTGTGTCGTTCAGGGCAAAAGGAGTGACCTCCACCCGGTCGCCGTTCTTGATCAGAGGCAGTTCGCTCTCCAGAACAGTGAACGCTGCTTCCAGGCTGCCCGGATCGATGACCGTGCAGAATATATCGGAGGTAGAAGCCGTATTATATTGTTTGGCAAACAGATTGGCAACGATACCGTCGAAAGGAGCCGTCAGTACGGCATTCCGTTCTTCATATTCTGCCAACTGGTATTGGATAAGCGCCTGGTCGTAACCGCTCTTTACCCGGACAAGCTGCATGGTGGCGGGAGGAACTTTGGCCGAGTCTGCCAGCGCATATCCCTGGCCGATCAGCACGTCTTGCAGTTCCAGTTTCGCCCGTTCCAGGGCATCTTTGGAAGTGGCCGTTTTGTTTTTCAGCCGGAAGGTCGACAATTCAGCCAGCTTTTGTCCTTTGCTTACCCGGTCGCCGTTCTTTACATGAATCGTAGCGATCGGTTCGGCCGACTGAAACCGCAGGTCGACATGGCGGCGTGCCGACAATTTGCCGTTACTCACCAGTTCATGGTTGAAGTCGGTAGCCTTTAGTGTCATCACGGTCACCTCGTTGGTTTCGTCCGGTAAAACCGTTTCAACAGTTTCTTCTCCTTCACTGCTGCCTTTTTTGTCACCGGAACAGGCTATCATCCCGGAGAGGAGCAGTATTGCCAGCAAATTGTAGTATTTCATATTCATATAAGCTATGATTCAAATTTTAATTTCCAAATATACAAAAATATTGTTACGATGTTATCGTAAATAGCATATAAATAAATTAATTACGATCTGATCGTATGTTGTTGAGCATATTTTTAACATCTGTTCTCATTTCCCGGATAGCCGTGCTCTCTACTTTCGGTTCTTTTTTCAGTACGGCGTCAGCCGCTTTGATAAACTTATCTTCCTGAAAGAAAGTAGGTTCTGAGTAAAGTTTGGTAAGCAGGTAATACGGATAGATCCGTTCCGGTAACATATCGATCGCATGCAGCAATAAATTTTCCGCTTTTTGATAGTTTCCCATCGACTGCTCATTTTTCGCCGCTATGTAACGTATCATCGGATCACCGCTTAACTTCATAGCCCGATATAATAGCTTATTAGCTTCTGTATATCGTTCGGCCCTATTTAAACATTGTGCTGTCTCGAACAGGAATTCCGGTTTATGTCCCATCAACGGCACCAGTTCCTCATATCCTTCACCTGCCGCTTCATAAGCTTTACTATGATGCAACATCTTCAACGTATTCCATTTTTTATATCCTTCATAATACCCTTTCTGCTGCCGGAAAATCCACCCGCAACATATAGCCAGCACCCCTATCATAGCGACAGAAAGTATCTTCCTCCCCTCTCGAGAGGGGGTAGGGGGTGTGTCAGCGTCAACCGAAATATCAGCGTCAACCGGAGTCTTACTATTAGCCACCCCCATCAACACCACCAACACCACCCAGAACTCCGGCAACTGCAACGGATACGATGCCAGGCTGAACACCATCAGCGCCAATATCCCTCCGGCCGCTCCCGCCTGTCTGTTTTTTACCCCCCGGAACAAGGAATAGCTTAACAACAATACAAAAACCATTAAACCCACCAGCCCCTGTTCCAAACCTATTTGTAAGAATTCATTAAATCCGTATTCCGGACATCCGGCAACCATCATCTCTGTCTCCGAAGCCTTTCCCGAAGTAAAATACTCCGCCTGTGCTTCTGCATAAGCAGCCGGAAAACCACCCGTCCCGGTTCCTGTCCAGGGTTGTTCCCTGATCGCTTGCCCCGTCACTTTCCATAAAAGTAGCCGGCCATTGGCAGAATCTTTCTTTAGCAGATAAATACCCGCCAATGCACCGGCTATGGAGATCAGGATCAAAATAGAAGATACGATAGTTAAGGTCCGGTTTCCATTAATGTATCTTTTAGTCTTTTCCCATCCGATCCGTTGCACCCAATACACCCATCCGCATGAAACGGCAGCCGCTATCCATGCCGTCCGGCTCATCCCGGCAGGAAGCACGACAATGATTGCCAGCAAACCGATCCATCCCAGGTAATGCAGATAAATTTTTGTTTGCCGTAGGATCATCCACAGGCAAACCGGCAATACGATTGCGAGATACCCCGAATAAGGCCCCGGATTATAAAAATGCCCGGTCAGCTTGAACAAGGAATGGTTAGATCCCTCGAATCCATGTAACTGTCGCATTCCCGACACGGCTTCAATCCCTCCGGTCGCAACAACCACCGCCAGGAAAAATAGCTGTAACTGCGGCCATCCGGTCAATATGAACCGCAGCAGAAACCACAATACGACTAATTGCCCGCCAAACAACATTTTCTCCGGTTCGGGATCCAGCTGCCGGTTATAAGTAAGTGCAACGATAGCCGCCAAAACCAGCACCAATCCGTCTGCGACCGAAAAGACAAACGGTTTTGCCGGTTTCATCAGAACAGCCGCCACCAGACTGCATGCTGCCAGCAGCAACATCGCCAGATGAAACCAAAGAACTTTCCCTGTAACCAGCCCGTTAGCCAGTCCTGTGTTGGTGGCAAAAACGGTGCACAGCAGAAAAATTCCGCTGATAGCGAGTAATGAGTAACTTATGTATTGTCTGTATTTCATGATTAATCTCTTTAATGAATTATTTTCATGAATCGTTCCCACCTGAATTTCTCCGTATACGGATCGACCGATTTCCAGATAATCCAAGCTTTTCCCACGATATATTCTTCCGGCAACATTCCCCAATAACGCGAATCTTGCGAATTCATACCGTTATCGCCTGCCATAAAATAGTAGTTTTTCAGGAAACGATAGCCGTCGATCGGTTTTCCATTAAGAAAAGATGTGGAATCCTTGTATTCGAGAGTTCCCTGTTGTTCCCATTCAATCAGCTTTTTATATAAAACGAAGTTTGTCCGATTCATCCGGATCGAATCCCCTTTGGCGGGAATATGAAGCGGTCCGAACTCCTTGATGTTCCAGCCGATAGTACCATCATAGGGGAAACTATGGAATATGCCCTCTTGAAACTTATCTGTAACGGCAATCTTTTTTTGCGAATCCGTATTACCAAGAGGTGTATTTATTCCGTTTACATGGAAAAAACCATTTCGGATGGAGAGGGTATCGCCAGGTAATCCTACGCATCGTTTGATATAATATTTGAGGATATGCATTTCTATTTTATCCCAACTATTAGGGTGTGGAAAATTGAAGACTAAAATGTCATTGCGTTTAATATTTTTGAAACCGGGAATACGATAAATCTCGGTTTGTTCATTTCGCATGGAAGCAAACAGATTGAATATACGTGGTCCGATCGTTGGCTTCCAGACCAGGATATTATCTCCGGTAGTTAATTCCGGTTCCATCGAATCACTAGGGATTTTGAAAGAGGCAAACAATAAGACCTGTGTGGCGAACCATGCCGTAGCCAGCATACATAACCAAAAGGTTACGTCTACAGTATATTGCGCTATTTTTTTCCAATGTTTTTTCATGCTTAATACCAACGAATAATACCATTTTTATAGGCAAAGATACGATCATTTGTCCCTTTTACCTTTACTCTGTAAATTGTCCCTTCAGGTATATTTTCAAAAGTCATAAAATTGTAATCACCTTTTAAACTACCACCTTTAACCCATTGATTATCCCAATACCATAATTCTATATCTATATCTTTAGGTAAATAATTTTTTGTATAGGGGATATATGAAATTCTACTGATTGACTTGGGTGCACCCAAATCAAACCAAAGTGTATTTTTCCCATCTTCCGGGTTGTTGAACCTGCCTCTGAAACCAGTGGCAGAACGACTGTCGGTAACCATGTTCAGTTCCTCTCCATCACCAAGCGGTGTGATATCGGCTGACACTTTTACACCTTGAATCGGTTTATCCTCTTTATTCTGTTCATAGAAAGATATTTCACAGAGTGCCAGTGAGTCTTTGGGAGATATTAATTGTATATATCTGTATTTTTGAGAAACAGGAAGATTGATCTCATTTTCCCATGTATCCATGCTGTCTGTCATCATATATAAGGTATCAGCGGCTAAGGTATTCAAATCATTGCATCCGGTGAGATAAGCCCCGACCAGTGTTTCTTTTGCTTCGGCAATCTCTTCAGGATACAGATAGGCGGTATAGTTTCGTACGGTAACCGGCATTTTCTCCTCTTTGCATTCCAGTTTTTCGCAATTACCGTCTTTAGTCAGGATAAAAGCAGATGCGGCAGGTGTTAAAACTCCATTTTGGTAGAACATAGGCAAGTAAACGATATCCCTGCCCATCCCTTTGAAAGTCACCTTTTTGTTCCATTCTATTTTACCCCATTGTACGGGTTGCCATTCTTTTGCTCCAAAAACGCATAGATAGCAATAACGTGTGTTTTCGGGAATATGCTCCGTAATAGTTATTTTTACATCCGTTGTCTGGAAATATTGTGAAGAAACGTCCTCCATAAAAGGATTTTTGAAGAGAGGAGGAATATCTTCTCTGGATACAGCATCATTCCCCAACGGACCGGAAAAATGATGTTCGAATGTACGGCGATAGACTTTCGGCAATCTGAACTTGCCCCACAACAAGTCGAAGCATTCATTATTATAAATCCTTTTGTATTTCCACCGGTTATCGTCCCAAAACGGTTCGAAGGGATAGGTCTCTCCGCCAACGACCAGGCTGTTCCAGCTATGCCCCCCAGCCCGGTTACCCCATTCCGGCACGAAGTCGATAGCAACTCCCATACCGAGGGCAGACATCATCAGGCAGTTATACCAGGCTTTGTCGTCGCATGAACCGCGTTTGACCTGTTCGAAAGAGGCGGCATTGTAAATCGGCATGGAAGCCGCCGCCCAGTTATTGTGCATCAGGTCGCTGTACATCCGGTGCAAGGAATCTGTCACCTCCCTGAAGTCTATCGTATTGTCCTTGAAGATAGAGGCATGTCTCCGGTAAAAGGTATCTCGGGCATGGTCAAAGTAAGTCCTTTCAGCAAAACGGTAGGGTAGGACGTACCTGCAAAAATCTTCGAATGAATCGTTTTGCATATAGGCATTTTCTTTCCAAGCCTTGAAAGAACGGTCTATTTCACGGATGAGTAGTTCCGCCCGGACGGTTCGGACATCTTGCCGGGAAGGAGTTAACCGGGACTGGATTTTGGGACTTTCGTTCTTCCAAAGGGAATCGATTTCCTTGTACCATTCGGAGGAACGTTGCCATAAATGTTTTGCGGATATTGCGACATGCTTGCCGTAGACCGGTCGCATGTTTTCGACACAGGATGAATCAACGCCTGTATGCCCCGGCATATTCATAATCAAGAACCGGGCGGCAGCTAACTTTTCCGGGGCATCGGCATAGTATGTCAACACTTTCTCCAACTCGCCCCGGTTGTCACCTGCCAATTGTAAGGCTTGCTCCAGATGTCGATTGTCCGGAGAGGTACAGGCTATCAGGAAAGTGGCTAATAGCAGGGAGATTCTTGATATGAATGTTTTTTGCATGTGATGTTTTACTTATATAGTAGAATTAAAATATTTTATTTTACTGTTTAAAATTCGTATTTATACAAATATTTATGATTTTCTCCTATGCCCCATATTGTATTATTTTCAATATATATAGATAAAACATTGTTACTTAATATATAACGTTTTATTGGTATACCGTCCCAATTATATACCAATATGATATTACTAGAAAATGTAGAACTTCCTTTTTCTAATAGAGATGTATTTGAATATAATAAATATATGTATGATGAGTTGTACGATAATGATAGAAATCCTGTTATTCCTTCTTTTTTATGGGCGATAACAGGACCTTTTTCAGGAATAGAAAAAAGAGGGAAATGATAATTCTTATGCATAATAGGTGATAATTTTTGATTTTTATTAATGGTATAAAAATCAATTAATCCTTTATAAGCAGCTACAAATTTGTTTTTATCCGGATGTACTCCTATTAATGTACCTGCAAATAGTGCAGCCTTTTGATATGGGAGGAGGGAGTGAGTATCTCTATTGTTAGGATATTTTTCTTCATATTTGTATGTGTCATTTGTTATGTTATAAATTAAAAAACGTCCTTTGTCGAACATTCCAGTTCCAATAATAGATGTGGAGTCAAGCATGGCTAGAGAGTAAAAACGATTTATTGAGTCGTTGATTTGTATGATTTGTTTGTATGTGTAATCGTTTTTTAGCTCTAGTTCAAAGATTTTACCTCTCACTCTGTCAGCGAACAGAAATTTGTTATCATTATTACTAACAGGTAAATATTGTATAATCTCATTAGGTCCATCTCCTATATAAGCAGTATTAATTAATTTGTTATTTTGTTTGTCTATTATTGAAAGACGATTTTCGACTCTAATGTTCGAAAAAATGAAACAAGAATCAAAACTTGTAACAGAAAAAGGTAATAATAATCCTTTTTCCTCCAAATTGATAGAATCTTTGGGTGTCAAATTTGAACTTATAGGAAAATCAGAGTCAATATTTGATTGATTGCTATTTGTACAATTTGTACAACAATAGCAGAATAATAAACAAAAAAAGTAATGGTGTATTTTCATTTGTTGTTTAATTATATACATTGTAGGATAGAATGTTTGTATAGATTGTTTTATATTTGAAAATTATCCTTGTTAAGACTAATCTAATAGAAGATGTGTTAAATTATAATAGAATAAATTTTAACACATCTTCTTGCGATCATATACAGTTTTTGAAAGCTGTATAGAAGATTATTTAGATCTGATAGATTTAATTATGATTAAATTCTTTACAGAGATTCAAACAAACTACTATTCCCTTTCAAATGACTTTAAATATATGGTTGTCCTTCTACTTCTTCGTATGGGTCGAAATAGATACACCAACAATTTTGACAAACTTGTGCACAAGGAACTCCGACAATAATTTCTGGATCAGCTAACGCTTCCACGTTGGCCATAGCCAAGTCAGAGAGTTCAACACTTTGTTTGTTCTGCTGGTAATTCCAGCCGGCTGCAACGGCCATAGCAGCGATAAGAACCGCCCCAAAGATCTTTTTCCTCATGATCTTAATTGGTATTTAATTTGTAATTCAGTTAATTTTCTATCTTTGCCTACTCTTTTGGGTTTAGATATTCGAATGATATAAGTTTTATTTGATACTAATATCATTCTGTTTCTTGATTTTAAGTGATTTTGATATACCTCCTTTCTTTTTAGGAGAGCAGTCAGGGAAGTTTGCCGTAACGGTTGTCAGGCTATTAGGCAGACTTCCTTTTTGTTCCTTGACAGAACTTGCTCTCAGGTTACATAAAAATACACTATTTTGTTTGCGTTATCTAAACACCCCTGTTTATGCTCCCTAAACACGGTTGTTTGTGATGTCCAAACAGGAGTGTTTAGGGAATGCAAACAAAAGCAGTTGTTCTGTATTATTCAATTTCAGGTCTGTCACCACCCTCTTCTCCTTTGGCGGCACCCACATATACGATGCGGTTAATACTACGCGGTGTTTTTAGAAAACGTTGCGTATTTCCTGAATATTGCGTTGTCAACGTCATTTCATATTCTCCTTCGGTTAAAGAAGCGGGGATAATGAACACCAGTTCCGAAGGATTGTTTGTTCCGAACATATCGGGGGCGACTTTCGTCACAGTGTCGTCTGCCAAACTGCGGAATGAGATGCCAACCTTTTCATCTGTTCCTTCAATACGGATACGCGAACCGGTGATGCGGAAGTTGCGTCCCGGTGTCATATGACCATCTTTCGTATTATTGCTGCAATCCAGTACGCCGGAGATATAGATTGCATCGGCTTTTTCACCCAAAATTTCTACCTTGGTATTGCGTATCTCTTCACGCAAGACACGGTTCTGAGTGAATGCAACATATATACTGTTGTTTTTTGCATTCCATTGTCCGTCTTCTACAAGTCCGGTAAAGCGTGGTACGGCGTAGAAAAGTCCGGTATTCACATTGTGGCCGTTCATCAAAGCACGTGCCACGATGCGTTCGTAGAGGGTTACTACGTGAACGAGAGTTTCCTGACGCAAGCCGGTGTCTTCTTCGCGCATGTCTTTGTAGAGTTGCTCGTTGTTTATTGTACCAGCGGAGTTAAGTACTAAGATGCGATCGTTCGGATCTTCTGTCAGTGTGTTTGGGGCTAACCAGCCTTGGAGTTTGTTGCTCATGGTAATTTTGATTTATATATTAATAAGATAGTGTGAATTTGATTGTAAGTTTAAAAAGAACCAAATAGTAAAACAGGATTGTCGTTTTCATTGTTACATTCTTCTTTTAATTGCTTGATTATATCAGTTTTTATTTCAGGGTTTTCCTCAAAATGTTCAATTAGCCAAGGTATATCCATGGAATATATAACTTCTTTATCAGTTCTTCCCACAGACATATATATATTGGGGAGTCCTTCTATTAAATTTTTATGAAGTGATATCGTTTTTTTCTTAGTATCGTATTTTGTATAATAATAATCTTTGCCATTCAGTGCAAAAAATATATTATCATTTATAATACTAAGTTCAGAAGGACCGGTTATATAATTTTGATTTTCAGCATTTCTTAGATACTCTCCGAGGTCATTTATTTTATCAAGTCGATCTTTCTTATTCGCATTTTTGTCATGAAAATCTAAAACCATATAGGGTAATAAGTCTTTTTGTGTGTTAGTTATGTAAAATATGGTATCTGATAAAATACAAGAAACAAGCACTTTCTCATTATCGATTTTAGTGAAAAAATTAGATGAATAGAATAATTTCCCTTTTAAAGGTTTTAAAAAAAAGTCTTTGCTTTTCGATTTATCTGTCATATATCTGAGATGATAATTTGCTTTGGAACGAGTATTAGGATCGAAAAGAAGAAAATCTTCACCTATAGACTCCAGTGCTAGAAAGGGTTCTTCCATCGATGTTTTTTGAATAAAATTCCCATTAAGATCGTATTTCGTTATATTGCGGTAATAGTCGAGGATTAGTAAATTTTTTTTATTTGAATCTATAGTTATATCTGTTGGATAGATAATATCTTCAGGACCGTTACCTTTAGTGATTTTTTTTACAAATTTTCCCTTGTCATCAAAGATAAAAACATTACCTTGACCAAGAGAGGTTAGAATGTAGAGTTTATTGGAAAATGGAACAACTTTAGTTACATTTTCCAATAAACAGTCTTCTTTTGTTTCGAGTTTTACATAACGCATCTTTGTGAAAACAGGATCATCTGTTATTATAGCATCATTTTGGGTATCGATAGATACAATTAAATCATCTATATTTTTAGATGTTTTTTTCTCAATACAAGAAGTCAAAATTGCTAAGATTGTAAATATATAGAAATAAATAGGCTTCATGAAGGACGGGTATTAATGAGTTTATTAAAGAAATGCTGTGTCTTAGTTTTTATTATGAATCTTTGAGACACAGCATTTTTGCTTGATTAGCAAGAGTGTTGCGTTACTTGGCAATCACAAGTGTTTGGATCTTCAGTGCAATACAGGCATCCTGTAAATTCTTTTTTACATTTAGTGCATATAAGACCTGGTAATTCAGTGTAACCATTGCCACTGCCTTCTGGATTAGCTAATGCCTCAACATTGGCTATAGCCAAGTCTGACAGTTCCACTTCGTTTTGAGTCTGGTTGAAGTTCCAGACGCCTGTTGCAGCTGCAACAATTACAAGGATGATACCAATGATTCTTTTCATGGTGTTTATCTTTTTTAAGTTTATAAAATCAATTTCTTTCCTTTTTATTATCTTTGTTCCCTCCTTGAGGGTCTAAAGATTGATTACTAAGTAGCCATATACACCTCCTTTCATATTTGTAAGGGGAGACAGGGAGTTTGTTTGTACATTCTTGCAGGGATGCAGCAAACTCCCATTTGTTCGATTACCGAACATTTCCCTTTATTTTAAGTTTGACATGTTGATTATTCAAGCTGTTATACTTGATCGTTACGACTTCATCGAAGAACCCTGTATCCTTCGGTGTCATCTTGATTCCCACTCGGAGGGATTCTCCGGGTTTTGCAGGCTGTTTGTCATAGGTGGCTGCTGTGCAGCCACAGGTGGTACTTACGTCCACTATCACAAGGGGACTATCCCCTGTGTTTTTAACTTCTATGGTTGTTTCTTTTATTTCCGATTTGTCGAATGTACCGAAGTCTATTTCTGTTTGATTGACTTCTGCGGTAGTTTTTGGTATGTTTTTGTTTGGGGTGTCTTTTCCGGTAATCTGTTTCAGATAAAGGTCTTTGACTGCCGTATTGTGTACGGGGTTACCCAAAACTGCGACTTTGTTGTTCTTATCCAGTAAGAATGTCTGGAAAGTCATATCAGCCGGGAACTTGTTCAATTTGTTTAACCGGTCGTCCAAATCAATACAAATGGGGCGATCGAAACCATCGCGTTTCAGCAAGTAACGTATTTCTTTGGCATCTTTTGGATGAAAGAAGAAGAGGAAAGGTACTTTCTTTTGTGTTACCGAATCGGTATATTCGATCAACTCTTTCCACTTATGTAATTGTAGTTTACAGCTGGTACAACCAATAGAGTCTACATATATTAATACCTTATACTCGGATTGTGGTATCTGATAATTCGTAGTATCTGTCAAATAGCGGGTAAATATTGAGTTTTCCGGGAATACAATTTGTTTCCCTTGCCATTCGCTGACCAACTGCGCAATCTGTTTCCCCTTTTCTTTCTGCTCGTTTTTGCAGGAAAAGAAGATAGGTAATAATACTAATATGATTAGATTTAAAGTTTTCATCTTGTCCTTTAAATTTTAAATTCTATAATCGGATCATCGCTTTTCACTTCGGTAGCGACGATTGTATTTGTTTCTTCGTTTACATCAATGCCATATATCGCGTGGTCAAGCGTGTATTTCTGTACCGGATTCCCTTGCAGGTCGAATACATAGATAAATCTTCCTCCGTCTTCCAGACGTTCTCCCCGCTGATAGGCGGCTAATTTGTCTTTGAATTTAATTCCTTGAAATACCGCATAAATGTATTTGTTTGTTACTTTTATATCATTGAAACCCATGATTCCGTTAGGAATGCCTGAACCGTCTTTTCCTGTTTTAAACTCCGGTTCTCCTGCCGGACCGTACAAAACTTTATGAGTATCGTCCTTTAAGTTATAGATTTCGATTGCTTCTCCCAACTGTGTAGCCATTGCTAATATGCCATTGTCGGGATTATAATCTATGAAACTTCGCCATGCTTGCGCTAATGCCGGTCGGACAGTCTTTTCGTTGGCTGTTTCGCTGGGAATTTCGCCACTGCTTTTTATCGGTTTACCGTTGTTGTCGACTTCCCAGATGCGGTGCTCTCCCATATAGTCTGGGATCAAAAAGCCCGATTTCATCGTGCGAAAGTCCAGTGAACGGACCAGTTTCTTGTCTAATTTAATCTCCTCTACCCGTTCCGCGGAACCGGTAGAAGGAGATATTTTCCAACGTGTAATTTGCATCTTGTTGGGATCGAGTGCCCATAAAGAATCTAAGGAGTTGAATTGAAAGTTTGCAACTGATAACATCTCCTCCGGTGCTTCTCCACGTCTGCCGAATGAGACAACGTGTTTCCACCCCGGATAGGTAAAGGCATGTAAATAATGGTCCATATTATGCAGATCCATTACAACGGCAATACTATCTCTGACCGTTACCCGGAATGGGTAACGGAAGAGGATAGTATCCAGGTTAATTACCTGTGCACTGAGCGCCTTGGTTTTGGCAAAGTGCGAGTATCTGGGGAAGTGCGAATCCGGAGAACTCGTGCAGGCGACCAGGCAGCTAATACCTATTAATGTATAAAGGAGATGCTTCATTGTTTATTCAAGACTTAATCCTGTAATTCTCATTTCGACCCAATCTCCGTCACAGTCTATAGAGCCATCGCCATAGCAATTGACTCCATCTCCATGTTCACCGTAGGCCAATGCTTCCACATTCTCTAATAATAGAGACGGTAAATCGTTTTTGGTGGTAGACCCAAAATAACAACCAGCGATCAGGCAAGTAGCAAATCCTACTAATTTTAGTTTTTTCTTCATATCTGTATTATGTTTGTTGGTGCAAAAATAGAGAGTCTTTTTCGGATGAACTCCTAGAATTCTCTTATAAATTTCTTATAAATCTCCTATATGAGACCTGTAAAGGCGTTTTTTTCTTCGTTTTGCCTCTTTTTGAGTGTTTCTTTACTACTTTTGTATTTTAAAATAAGAAATGGAAATGAAGAATGGTTCATCATATGGGTTAATTGGGATTTTAGTGGTTTTGCTAATCTTTATAAGTGGAGGATATTGGTATTCTTGTAGTTTGCGAACCCAAGTGACTGAAATCTGGAAGCAAACTTTGTGGGAAGATCGTACGAACAGGATGAGAGAAGCCAAAGTAAAGAAGAAACAGATATTTGTTCCATCAGTTTCACCCAATATTGAAATAGTAACTGAAGATCAGACTGTGCATTTAAAAAGGGATAGCATTAAACCTTATACTGCCGATGAAGGAGATTTTCTGGCTGATCAGCAGTATTTGTCATTCAAGAACCCTGTAAAACTAGAAAAGTTGGATAGTCTTTTCCGGTTAAAGTTGAAAGAGAATGGATTGGATTATAAAACGGCAGTATCACTTTATAATAATAGTACAGATAAAAAGACATTTTACGGCCAAGAGGATGTGAAAGTCTTACATGATTACTTGAAGTTGACATACAAAGTAGATATTCAGGATATTATTCTTTTGGAAGGATATGTTAAGGGTGGTTGGATAGAAAGCATAGTGTGGGGGACATCTTATTATGTTGTGTTATCCATAGTCCTTATGATTTTGGGAATATTGATAGTAAAAAGAAAACAGAACAATAAGTCTTCAAAATCTCCGGATCAATTTGTTTCTGAAAATGAACAGCCCATGGAAACAGAGCAGGCTTTACCTGATGAACTTGTTGAGCAAAAGGTAGAGCAGCTAACAGAACCTGAGACAGAACCTGAGACAGAACCTGAGACAGAACTTGTGGCAGAATCGTTGGAGGAATCATTGGAGTTGCCTTTGCAACCAACTGATAATGTTGTTCGGTATGACGAAAGACTATGTTCTTTGTTTTACAGCGATCAGACGATACAACTTACTCCTAAGGTATTTGAGTTGTTTTATTTCCTGTCGCAGGGAAAAGACTATTTTCAATCGTATGAATTTCTCTATAAGGCTCTTGGAGATAAAAATGTAGAAGTTGATAAAAAAACTATGGAACAGTTAGTGCTCCGTTTGCGGAAAGATTTGAACCTGACTATACCTGTTTTGAGTATTGAAACTATACGGGCTAAAGGATACCAAATCAAGGGAAAAGACGAGATGGAAATATGCATAGAACGGATAGAGAATAAAGAAGTGTAGTATTTGGCACTTCTTTATATGATATTATTGAGATCTAAATAACCAAATTGAATATCATCATTAAAAGCGAAAATAAGTTGATTGTTGTCGTCGTCATGTTTCAGCAAATACTGGTGTTTGCTCTATCTTATCTTCCAAATCCGTTTCATTGAGATCGTGGTGTGTCAATTGTCAAAAAGGTGTTTATTATGCTGTTTTTGCATTAAAAGGATTTATAATAAGCAGATAAACTTACGGGGGTATTTTTAACAGTGACCGTTTTAGCAAGTTTTCTTACACATTATTTAACATAATGCTTTTCTATACTCGTTTTTCGGTCAAATCGAATTTCGTTTAAACAAAAATTTATCTCGTTTTAAACAAAAATTCATCTCGTTTTAAATGAATATTTTTTCAGTTTAACTGAGATTGGAGTTCGGTTTAACAGAGAAAATGTTAAAAATACTTGAATTTTAAATGGTTTGTGTGTTTTTGGACTCCGAATTGTATGTTTTCTAGCATGTTTTTTCTATAGAATGCGTCTGATAATGAGATGAAATGATCTTTCATAAATTGCTTATAAATCAGTATTGGAGAATAAAAGGTTATAATAATTCCTATATTTCTTTTGTAATTAATCATTTATTCTCCTTTTATTGGCAATAGGATATAAGCGAACCTTCGGAGAATGGCTTGGAAAGTCCCTTGCACGTCCTCAGGTTCATATATTCAAACTATGAAGTACTTAAAATGTCATTTTGATAAAAAGGAGAACAGGGATAACGAAGTGATTACCTTGAAGCTGTTTGTAATTAATCTGGGTGAATGATATCTACAATTAAATTATCGGAATCGTTTTTATCATGAATGTTGTCAACAAAAAGTATGATGCCGTTATTGATTGTATTCCATCCCGTGTAAGGGTTGAATCTGTTCGAGGCTAATTTACTTTCATATACTTTTTTGAAAGACTTGTCAAATAGCATCAGATACAAATCACGTTCATATGCTATTGTGTCTAAATTTTTATGGGTGTCGAAGGTTGTACCGGCAAAATGTAAACGTGCATACACGTTTGTACAAAGATATTGAATTTATTATGTTAGTCGAAGTTATAGGCGCTTTATTTCAAAGGTGATTCATGCTTTTATTGTAAAGAGTGAAGCATTGATTTTATTACCGAAGCCGGTTGCACCCTTCATAATGCGATGTAGAGGATGTCATTCTCATTTTTTGTTATACATTTGTAATGCTTATCACATATGATATTTGGAGATGAATAGTAAAGAATTGCAACTCATAGTGAAATGTGGAGAAACCAGTACGGTCCAGTTCAAGGAACGTTTCTCTAATCAAGATAGTATTGCAGCCGAAATGGTTGCTATGTCGAATGCACGTGGAGGTATGATTCTGTTTGGTATCAGAGATAAGACAGGGGAAATTATCGGATTATCTTATCAGGAGATACAACAAATAAATTCAATGTTAGCTAATATTGCTACAAACTTGTTACGCCCGGTCATTTACATACAAACCGAAACTATCATAATAGGAGATCGTTCTATTCTTGTTGCTCATATTGATGAAGGAGACAATAAACCTTATAAAGATTTAGGTGGGGCTATTTGGATAAAGCAAGGATCAGATAAACGCAAAGTGATGGAAAATAGTGAAATAATTCGCTTATTCCAATGTTCAGGAATGTTGTATGCTGATGAACAACCTATTCCTTTTACTTCAGATAGAGATGTCAACAGTAATGTATTGGATGAATTTGTGCGTAAAGAATATGGGCGTGAGATAGATACATTTGGTATTCCATATACAGAACTGTTACAAAACCTAAATATAGTTAGAGATGGAAAAATGACTTTAGCGGGTCTGTTGTTTTTCGGAAAAAATCCTCAGCAGTACCGCCCTACTTTTGTAATAAAAGCAGTCGCTTTTTGGGGAAATGATATAGCAGGGATTAGCTATAGAGATAGTAAAGATATTTCAGGTACTTTGCCAGAAATATTTGATAAAGGTATGTCTTTTTTAAAAGCTAATCTCCGTAATATACAGGCTGGACAAGGGTTTAATTCTATTGGTAAACTGGAAGTTTCGGAGATAGCTTTGGAAGAGATACTCCAAAATGCACTTGTGCACCGTGATTATACCAAAAATGCTCCGGTGAGATTACTTATTTTTGATAACCGTATAGAGATTATCAGTCCGGGATGTCTTCCGGATGGACTGACAGTTGAAAATATAAAGTTTGGAAATGCCGTTGTTCGTAATCCATTTATTGCTAATTTTTGTGCAAAAACAATGCCTTATCGTGGTTTAGGTTCTGGGATTATACGTGCATTAAAAGAGGAACCAAATTTAAAGCTTATCAATGATTTTGATGGTGTACAATTCATATCTGTTATTGAACGGCCATAT
>ULQP01022995.1_pt1 | contig 47905 bp, 33 predicted proteins | sample 1954571 | NCBI WGS metagenome assembly ULQP01 (sample SAMEA4835657, study PRJEB28245) | human gut metagenome | biome: gut microbiome; material: fecal sample | place: Denmark | collected 2008 | reverse complement strand
ATGTGATTTTATATCTAAAAAAGGAGAACAAAAAAGTATAAATGATTCCACGGCATGGGGCAATTATAAAGATAGTACAGGAGATGCAGCCGTAATGGATGGAACAACACAAAAATATGGGAGTAAACAAGCAACAGGATATAGTGAATATTGGAAAGCAAATAACATATATGATCTAGCTGGAAATTGCTGGGAATGGACTCAAGAGGCGTACGATACCGACAGCCGTGCTAGCAGAGGCGGCGTTTATTACAAAGATAGCTCGAGCTGTCCAGCGTCTGGCCGTTACGACTACAATGCGAACAACAGCGACTACAGCATACGGCTCTCGTCCCACTTTAATAATAAAGTAGGACTGAACCCTGAAAACAATAAATACTAATGGACAAACCAAAAAATCAATAGAACAACCAACAATGAGCGAATGGAATACGCTCATTTGGGAAAAATTTAATTATTACTCCTGAACAAAGAGAAGGAGCAAGACCTAAATTTTGCCATTATCGTGGCGCCACTCCACTAGGGAGGCGCTATTTTTGCGTTTACAGACACGATTATGCAAACATAAAAATGGCGATACAGAATAAATGAAAGGTGGTGAAAAATGAGTTTTAGCAGCATGATGGAAATATTGCAAGAAAGAAACAAAGATGGATAGATGAAAATAAATTTGATATTAGTATAAATAAAATATATGAAATTGCAGACTATACATATCAAGTATTAGAGAAAGGAACAACATCAGGCATAAGAGGATATTTTAATAGCAAAGAAGTAGTAATAGAAGAATTTGAAAAAATAAAGTATTATAAATGCCTTTAAAGATTTTTATGTTTATATATTGCGCTTTATAATATATTTTGATATACTAAGTGCTATAAAACATATGGGAGTGAGAAAATTGGGTGATATAGATAAAACCAAAGAAAATAAAAAGAGGAGATATAAAAAGAAAAAATCTAGAGCCTTAATGAAATCTGTTCTAACAATATTAGTTGCAGCAATAATTGCAGGAATTTTGTTTATAACATATAAGATTCAAAGCAATGGTGGTGGACTATCTGGAGTTTTAGCAACAGTACTAGGAGAGAGCAAAGAATCACAGGAAAATCTAGAGCCAATACAAATATTAATAATGGGAATAAGTGGAGTGGATGATTACAAATTAGCTGATTCAATTATGGTTGCTTCATATAATCCTAAAAACCAATCTGCATCTTTAATGTCGATACCAAGAGATACATATGTTGGAAGAAAAGACAGAAAAAATGCTACTCAAAATTATATTGCAAGCTATAAAATAAATACTGTTTTTAGAAATGGAACGAATATTCCAGATGCACTAAGTAGAATTAACAAGTTGACGGGATTGGAATTAGAAAATTATGTAATAATAGATACAAAAGCATTAATAAAATTGGTTGATGCGATAGGTGGTGTAACATTTGATGTGCCAATTGATATGGAATATGATGATGATTCACAAAATTTACATATATCTTTAAAAGCAGGTGAGCAGCTAATAGATGGAGCAAAAGCAGAACAATTATTAAGATTTAGGCATAATAATGATGGCTCTACATATCCTTCTTCTTATGGTCAACAAGATATAGGAAGAATGAAAACACAAAGGGAGTTTATCTCAGCTACACTAAAACAAACTTTAAGGGTAGAGAATATATTTAAAATAAGAGATGTAATGGATATAATGTCAACAGATGTAAAAACAAATTTAGATTTTGCATCATTGAAAAAGTATATTCCTAAAATAGTGGAATTTAATACAGAGAATTTAAATACAGGAGTTGTACCTGGAAGATCTGAAATGTGTAATGGAGTTTCAATATATGTAGCAGATGAAGCAGATACAAAGAAACTAGTTAAAGAACTATTTCCAAAAACTGAAACCGAAATAACGGAAGAAGAAAAAACAAATGTAACGAAATAAAATTGATTCAAACTAATAAAATATAAAATAGGGAAGCATATATTTGTTTCCCTATTTGTATTTTGGATAAAAGTTTTTAACATATTTTGAAGACTTTTTATTTCCTTTATTACTGCGCTTTTTTCGTTTTTTATTATTAATATGCTTCAAAAATTTTGACAATATTATTAAAAATAAGGTAATTGATATTAGTTCTATTAATGTTAATATTATTTGATGTTCTGCAACTGAATGTGCAGCTACTAAATTTGCAGAATATGTTTCATTATTAATGTAATAAGAGACAGTTCCTAGCACATCTCCTTCGTGAATAGGAGCTTTAATATCTTCGTTTAATACTATATTGGGGGTTGACGTTGTAGCATCAAAATTTATGGGAACAACAGCAGTTACATCTTTATCAATAATTAAATCTAAGTTTTTAGAATTCACAGTTCCATTTTCGACATTTATATTTTTTTCTACGGTTCCTTTCGATACTATTGTGTCTACAATGTAATTATCAAAACCATATTCGAATAAACTTTTACAATCAAGTGATCGTGTATTTAAGCCATTAACTTTCTCATCATGCAATATTACAACAGTTAATTCCATATCATTTTTCTGAGCAGTAGTAACAATGCAATTTAAAGCTGCATCTGTATATCCAGTTTTTCCACCTGTAATATATGGGTAATAATATGTAGAAGATGGCTTAATTAAATCATTCGTATTGCTGAAAATTCTATCTTCCTTGTCATATTTATTTGTGGCAGGTAATGTATAGGTCACTGTGGTTGTTATTTTTCTATAGGTATCAAATTTCATTGCATAATTTCCGATTAGAGCTAAATCATATGCAGTAGAATAATGGTTTTCATTGTGTATACCATTGGGATTAACAAAATGTGTATTTTTACATCCGATTTCTTCAGCTTTTTTGTTCATCATATCGGAAAATGCATCAACAGAGCCGGCTATATGCTCTGCCAAGGCAAATGCTGCATCATTTGCAGATGGAATTAATAATACATTTAGTAATTGCTCTACGGTAAGTTCTTCTCCCTCTTGCAGATTGGCATTAGAATATCCAACGGGAACGGAAAAGATAGCGTTGTGGCTAACTGTTACAATATCTGATAAATCACAATTTTCTAAAGTTAGAATAGCTGTCATTATTTTTGTGGTGCTTGCTGGGTACATTTTTTGATTAGCATTTTTACTATATAAGATTTTCCCTGTAGTGGACTCCATTAAAATAGCTGCAGGGGCATAAACGTCTACTAAAATATTTTCGTTAGCAAATACAGCTGAATAATTGAAGCATAAAGAAAAAATTAAAATGCATATTAAAATAATTAGTTTTTTTAATTTTTTGATGTGCGGCATTGATGAATCTCCTTAAAAATTTTATATAAATAATATATTAATTTTGATGAAAATTCAATCGAATATTGGAAAAACGTAAATAATTTAAAAGAAGGTGATAATATTAAAAATTTAAATATTAAGCAAATAGGAATTTTTATGGGAATTGGTTTAATTGTTATTATAACAATTGGAGCATATATACTTAAAACTATGAATAAAGAAGATAAAGATATATTTTTAAGTGAAAATGAAATTTTAAACTCAGTGGAAAACGGAGGGACAGATAATGAAGAGGAAAACAAGATTTTAATACATATTACTGGAAGTGTTAAAGCAGAAGGTGTGGTTATATTGAATTCTGGAGATAGAATTATAGATGCTATAGAAGCTGCCGGAGGAGAAAAAGAAGATGCTGATTTAAGTAAATTAAACTTAGCATATATTTTGCAAGATGGTGAGAAATTGTATGTGCCTTCTATTAATGATACTGAGGAGAAGGTATATGTAACAGCAGAAAATGGAGAAAATGTGATTACTGAAGGAGCTGGAAATACAGATAAAGTCGATGGAAAAAAAGAAACAGTAAATATAAATACAGCAACAAAAGAGGAATTAATGACTTTGCCCGGAGTGGGGAAATCTACTGCAATAAAAATTATAGATTATAGAAAAAGTAATGGTAAGTTTCAAAAGATAGAAGACATAAAAAGTGTTCCAGGAATAGGCGATTCAAAGTTTCAAAACATGAAAGAAAAACTAAGTGTTTAATTAAAAATACTTTATGGGTAGTTTTAATCAAGAAATTGCCCATAAAAGTTCTATTATAGGGTTGACACGAATATATATTTAGTAGTATAATAAAAAAGTAATACATCGCGGGGTGGAGCAGCTGGCAGCTCGTTGGGCTCATAACCCAAAGGTCGTAAGTTCGAATCTTACCCCCGCAACCAAAACGAGAAAGCATTTCAACAAAAAAGCGAAATGCTTATTTTTTATATAAATGATAGATATTATGTAAATATAATACTGAATAGGAGTATAAAATGGAAAATAGAAAAAGAAAAGAAGCAGTTAGCTTAGAACGTAAGATTGAACTATTTGAGAAATATTTAAATACAGGAGAAAAATTAAATGGAGCTTCAGTTTTTGAAGGATATCCAGTAGGTGTTTGGGCAATAGGAATTAGAAGTGAAGTTAATGCTTTGCAGAAAGGAACAAGAAAAAATAAAATATCATTAAACCCTACAGAAGAACAATTAGAAAAATTAAAGAGTATGGGAATACTTGAAAGGCAAGTAGGACCTACAGTTGCTGAAAAAGTAGAAGAAATAGTAAAGTGGCAAAAGAGATATCCAATGTTGCATGTGTCAACAGGTAAAACGCAAAACGAAGCATTAAGAGGAATAGCTTCAAGTGAAGAAGAATATATAAGCCTATGTGAAGAATATGAAAAAATGAAGAAGTATTACAATGATGTAAGAAACGCAATGTCAAAGGGAAAGCTTAAGGAAGACCAGATAATAAAATGTAGAGAAGCTAATATTGGTGGTGTTTTTGGTATGTCTAAGGCAATAAAATGGATTGCAAGAAAATGTGGAGAAAATGAAAAAATAATTTCATATATTATAGAAAAATATAAAAATATGAATACATTTGTGGACTTGTATAGAAAAAGCCAGCTAAGTGAGTGTGATGAGATATTAGGAAGAGGATTAGTTAAGAATGTATTAGATGTGGATGGAAGCCCTAAGAGTGAGAAATATAATCAGTTATATCAAAAGATTTTTGACATAGATGATTCGGATACTAAGCTAAGAATTTATTCAAGTAAAAAATTAGAAGAAGCAATGGAAACATTACCAGAAAAAAGTAAGTATGTAATTTTTAGAAGGTTTGGTCTTATGAATGAAGATATGCAAACTAGTCTAAGAGCTATTGGAACTGAACTTAATATTTCTCCAGAAGGAATAAGAGTATTGGAAAAATCAGCACTAAGAAAGATTAGACAAGAAGCCATAGAAAAAGAAGTAGAATATGATTTAGAACAAATGAAAGCGAATTCTTTGGTAAGTGCTGAAGAAAAAATTTTATTGGAACAAATAGAGCAAGACATAAATAATAGTAATTTATTACTTTTTAAAGACATAAGAAAAGAGCTTTTAAAAGAAGATTGTAAACTTTTAGGAGAAATGAATTTCTTAAAGAACCTAAAAGATGCTATAAAGCAAAGAAAGATAAAAGAAGACAATATAAGAAGAAAAATATCATTGCCAATAGAAGAAATCAATTTATCTGTAGGATGTTTTAATCGCTTGAAAAGAGCGGGGATAGATACATTGGGAGATATACAAAGTTTAACAGAAAAAGAATTAAAACAAATAAATGGATTTGGTGCTAGAAGCTATGAAGAACTAAAAAAAGTATTAGAGAAATATCAAATAACTTTGTCTCAAAAGCAGCAAGAAAAAAATCCCCCAAAGAAGCAACAAACAGAATTAGAGACTGCAAAAAATAGAAAAAAGGAATTATTAGATAAGTTGGAAAAAATGAGAGAAAAAAATAAACAAGCCGAAGAGTTAGAAAAAGAATATGAAAGATTATTAAGAGAAAGCAAAGAAGCATTTTATAAAGATGTTGTGCCGGGAGAGATAGCAGAACAGTCTGAAAGGGAATATGATGAATAAAGCAAAGAGTAAATTATTGCAGAAAAAATATGAAATGGGGCAAATAAAAGAAGAAGAAATGTCAGAAATGGAAAAGGAAGGCTTATTACTTTTATATAAAGAACAAATAAAATTTTTAGAGGATAACATTTCTAAGTATAATAATAAATTACAAGAACACAAAAAGAGAATTATAAAGTTAAAACGTTAATATATAGGATGAAAAATATGAGAGTTTTAATTATAGAGGATGAAGCAAAAATTGCAGACGCAACATACAGCAACATAGACTTTAATGTATATAAACTATATGTAAACGGAGTAGCTATAAACTAGAATAGGAGGCAGCAGAAATGCTGTCTTTTTTGTTTTAAATTTTATTGAGAAAGATAGAAAAGTATGATATAAATTAGGAAGGAGATATAAGCATACTAATATAAGAAATAATTAATGGAAAATACTGAAAACACTATTCGGAAAATGATATAATTTTGCTTGAACTGGGAGGAAATATGGATAAATTTGAACAAAATATTTCTTCCCCTGAATTAAAACATAATATGTTAAAACCAGAACACAATAGGCAATTAATGAATTATATTAAGAAATATATGATTTTGTGCTGCGTAATAAATAATGATAAAGTATATTCAAATCAAAAATCAGAAAAAAGTTATTTAATACAAGCTTCAGATTTAGTTGCAGGTACAGTAAGAAATTTATATCTAAGAAATTCAGGTGATGCTATGGAATTTTCTAAGAGAACGGAGTTTATTAATTACAAGATATTTTTACCTAAATGAAAAGAGGTTACTAAAGTAACCTCTTCCCAACTAGAATGACGTACTTAACATACGCTTAATTTTTCAATCATTATCTAGCTATCGACCGAACGAAGGATAAAACCTTCTGGTATTTAAATTGTAACATTTAAAAGGATAAATGTCAACAATTATAATATTATTATATGTAAGAAAAATAAAAATATACAGGGGAAATAAAATGTTAAAAATTTACAACATACTACAAAAAATGGAATTTTTGAAAGAAGTGGCAACACTTGAATATGAAGAATGGGCAGATAATCCCGAAGAAGATAAAGAAGCAAGAGAAAGAGGATATAAAGAAATATACTTAAAAACAACATTAAATAATTACTATGAAAAATTTGGAGCAATATTTGTGAAGAAAATAAGTGATGAAGAAAAAATATATAAATTTGAATTATAGAGAAAGGAAATGAGTAAAAATATGTTACATAAAATGAAATTAAATCAGGAACCGTTTGAAAAAATAAAAAATGGAACAAAAACAGTGGAATTTAGATTATATGATGAAAAAAGAAGAACGGTGCAAATAGGTGATGAAATAGAATTTTCAAAGTTACCAGAATTACAAGAAAAATTACTAGTTAAAGTAATAGATTTATATAAAGAAGAATCATTTGCCAAGCTATTTAAAAAAGTATTTGCAGGAGGAGACGAAAATGAAGTAAGGAAAAAAGCCGAGTCAATGTATAAATTCTATACACCAGAGAAAGAAAAAGAATATGGGGTAGTAGGAATAAAAATAGAAGTAATAAAATAAAAAGGAGGAAAATAAAATGGCATACGAACCAGGCGATTTAGCAATAAAAATGGATGACTATAAATTAAACATAAGGGCTGCTGGAGTCATTATACACAATGGAAAGGTTTTATTACATAAGAAAAAGTCATCAGACCATTGTGCACTATTAGGTGGACATGTAAAAATAGGGGAAAATTCGCAAGATACAGTAAAACGTGAAATGAAAGAAGAATTAGGGAAAGAAATAGAAATAATAGGATATATATCTACAGTTGAGAATTTTTTTGAATTAGACGGACTAAAATATCATGAGATTATGTTTGTGTATAAAGCAGAATTTTGCGAAGAAGAAGATAAAAAAATAGAATATGCAATGGAGAATGTAGAAGAAGGCGGAAAAAGTAATGTTCATTATGAATGGATTGATATAAATGATTTAGAAAAACGTCAGCTTAGACCACAAAAAATTATAGCTGCTATAAAAGATGGCGGATATCCTGTGCATTTGATTAATGAAGATTAAAAGAAAGGAATCGAGAAAATATGAAAGTTTTAATAGGAACAAATAATAATGGAAAAGTTAAAGGTGCAAAGCAAGCATTTGAAAAATTTTATGAGGATGTAGAAGTTGTGGGAGTGTCTGTGGATTCAGGTGTTAGCGATGAACCCGTAAATGATGAGATTTATCAGGGAGCAAGAAATAGAGTAAATAATTTGGTTGAATATGCTAAAAATAATAATGTAGAAGCGGATTTCTTTATAGGAGTTGAATCAGGAATTACAAATAAACTAGGTAAATGGTGCATTATTCAAATAGCTGTAATAAAAGATAAAAACGGATATGAGAGCTTTGGTACAGGACCAGCTTTTCCAGTGCCAAATAAATATGTAAAAGAAATTATAGATACGGATTTAGGAATTGTAATGGATAAGATATTTAATGGAAATGGCTTGAAGAATGAAAAAGGTGGCATATCATATCTTACAAAGGATGTTGTTACAAGATATGATTTAACAAGAGACGCCTTTATTATGGCACTAACTGAATTTATAAATGGAGATGTTTGGAGAGATTAGAACATTGTACAAAATGATAGATGAAAACCAGATGTCTCAATGCATAAAAAAATATATATTTAGGAGGTTATATGTGTACTGCTACAACTTATAAAACCAAAGACTTTTATTTTGGTCGTACTTTAGATTATGAATTTTTGTATGGAGATGAAGTTACTATTACCCCACGAAATTATAGTTTTAATTTTAGAAAAATGGGAGAAATGAAATCACATTATGCCATCATTGGGATGGCTTATGTGACAGACAACTATCCTTTATATTATGATGCAATAAACGAAAAAGGGTTAGGAATTGCTGGGCTTAATTTTGTTGGAAATGCTGTTTATCATAATGAAAAAGATGGAAAAGATAATATAACACAGTTTGAATTTATTCCTTGGATTCTTGGGCAATGCTCAAGTGTTGCGGAAGCGAAAAATCTTATAAAAAATATGAATTTTTTAAATGAACCATTTAATGATAAATTGCCACTTGCTCAATTACATTGGATTGTTGCCGACGAGGATGAGGCTATTACGATTGAATCTATGGAAGATGGTATAAAGATATATGATAATCAAGTGGGAGTACTTACTAATAATCCACCTTTTGATAAGCAGATGTTTAACTTAAATAATTATATGTATTTGTCAAATAAATCACCTGAGAATACATTCGCGCCAGCACTAGATTTAAAGAATTATAGTCGTGGAATGGGAGCCATTGGATTGCCAGGAGATTTATCTTCTCAATCTAGATTTGTAAGAGCTGCTTTCGTTAAAATGAATTCTGTTTCTGGAGATAGTGAATTTGAGAGTGTTAGCCAATTTTTTCATATTCTTAATTCTGTTGATCAACAAAGAGGATGCTGCTATCTAGGAGATAACAAATATGAAATAACAATTTACACTTCGTGCTGTAATGCAACAAAAGGTATTTATTATTATACTACTTATAATAATCACCAAATTACAGCTGTTAATATGCATAATGAAAATTTAGATGGAAATAACCTTATAAGATATGCAATTATAAAAGATGAGCAAATCAAAATGCAGAATTAAATTGATTTTTATGATAATGAAAGATAAGGAAAAATGAAGGAGTAGAATATGTTAATAGTTTATAAAGGGTATGAAAAAGAATTTTTAGAAAGAGAAAAAGACAAGCATGAAAGAGATGTGCAGATTCTTGAAAAATTTATTTTAGAACTAAAAAGCAAAGAAGAAAGATGGAATTTTATAGAGGATTATTTTTTGGGAAAGGACGTACTAAATAATGAGCAACCAAAAGAAGAAATTTAATAGTTCTGTAAAAAAGGCTGATTTTTTTATAGAATTTAGAGAGTTTAATAACATAAAATCAGAAGATGAAAAATATAAAAAAGGTATGGATATAATTAAGAATATTACAAATTTTAAAATAACTAGCCAAGAAAATGAATTATTTTATTATAGTGGTTTGGCAGAACTTTATTATTATATATCTAAAATAAAATCAAAAAAATATAAATTATCAAATGGATTTATTTTTGAGGTAGAGGCTATTCTAGATGAAAAAAACAAACAATACTTAGATGAAGTAATAGAATATAAAAAAATATCTTTTGATAATTATAAAAAGAGTTTAAATGCAGAATTGATTAAACGTTGCAGTGAAAGGCTGAAAGAGCTAAATAAAACTCAAAATCAATTTCAGATTGAAAGAAATATTGAAGGGTTGTGTTACAGAAATAGAGAAGGGTTACGCATATTATCACAGGATTTAAGTAATTTATACTATATAATCAATGACGAAGATGCTTTTGTATTCTATGGAAGGTATGCAATAGAATATGGATCACTTGAGGTCACAAGCTTATTTCTTAAATATTATTGTGATAAATTGGATTATGACAATGCTTATACGTATTATAATTTAATGAGTAAATTTAATCCAAAAGATTATGGGGAACATAATAGAAATGTATATTTAAAATCAAGAAGCTATTCAATTTTCTATAAATTTTTATATAATTTAGGAATGTATGAAGAGTCACTAAGTGTTGCAAAAGAGTGTAAAAGGTATCTAATTCATCTTGAATTGAATATGAATCAATATGAAGTTTTAAAGAATATAAATGAACATATAAAAAAATGTGAATTAAAAATCGATGAGTTTAAAGAAGTTAAATGTGCAGAAGACATATTATTGAATTATTTTGATAAAGAAATATTAAATCTAATGAGCGATGATAATAAAATATATATATTAACTTCATTAAAAATTTATGAATATATGAAAACACTAGAAATCACAATGGATTATAGTGCGACCTTAATGCCAATTTTAAAAGCTGTAGAGAATATAATGTATGAAATAATTGCAAAAAAATATCGTGGTTTTATATTGGAGAAAAAAGAACTAGAAAAAAGATATATCAAAGCCTTTTTAGATAAAGACGATAAATTTATTATGAAAATGGATAGATTAGAATATGGCAAAGCTTTATCGCTAATAGGACGTAAGAATAATTATAAAAGTCTAGAGGATACAGAAATAATTCCAAACAATTATTTTTTGGAGTTTTGCCAAAAAAATAATGTTACAAATGCAAGACAGGTTGTAATAGAAATATACAAAGAACTAGACAGATTAAAAGAGAAAAGAAACTTGGTTGCCCATAAAAATAGAATAGATGAGGAATGCGTAAAAGAATGCTATGATATATTGCTAGAAAATATAAAGTTTATAAATTATTTATACACAAATTTTAAATTTGTATTTGAAAACTAGAGGAGCAAGACAAAAATACAATTAAATTTATCAAGAACTCTAAAGTTCTTGATTTTTTATGTTATAATATGAGTTCTAAGTAAGTACTATTTATGATAAAAAACATAAAATAACATAGCTCGACAGAATTTGACAAACTTTGCAATGGAAAAGCAGTATTATGTAGGTTAGAAAAATATAAAAATTGAAGAGGGGGAAGAAATGGAAAGTATAGAATTGGGATATAAAATTGAAAAAATGATTGATATGATAAATGACATATATATAAATGAGTTAAAACAGTATAAGAATTATTTTAATAAAGAAGGAGAGAAGGAATTGGCAAAAGATTGTTTAGAAACTTATTTACGTGCATATGAAATGATAAAAAACAACAATTATGTAGATGGTGTAAGTATAGCTAGAAGTTCATTTGAGGCCCTACTGACATTAATAGGAATACACATAAGTGAAGAGTGCAGAGAAGCATATTTTAGAGCAAATAGATATGAAATATATCAAGAAAGAAAACGAAAAGAAAAATATGCAGAAGATTATATGTCACAAAAATATTTAAGAAAGATAATTAAAAAAAGATGCAAGAATGTTCGTGATGACTTGGATGAATTTTATCAAGTTCTTTCTCAATATATTCATCCAACAATATATAGAAACAATTTAACAAATAATGGAGAACAAGATAAAGAATTATATTTTACCATTCTTAATTTTATATTGACAATACCGACAATAGCAATACTGATACTATGTGATTTAAAAATAATAAGAGAAGAGCAAGCTACAGACTCGCTTAATTTAAAGGCGCTAAGTGAGAACGTAAGCTGCAGAAATAAAAGAGAAATAAATAATTTACAATTAAAAATATATGAAGATGTTAATAAAGATTATTATGAGAAATTAAAAAAACAACAAGAAAACGATATTAATAAGTTAAAAGCTGAATTAGCAAAGTACAAATGTGAAATAGAGAATGCACATAAAATTACAATGAGAAAAACAGAATATCAAGCTGTTTATGAAATAGCACAAGAAATATTAAACGAAATGAATGTAAAATAAAAGGCAAAGGATGTTATAAAGCCAGACAGATTTCAACAAAATAATTAAAATATTTGTAATTTTATTGTTAAAGATTAGGTTGTGTGATATAAAATAATATAGAAAATGTAACGGAGGAAACTTATGGAGAACAGAAATATAAGAGAAAGAGAAGAATTGCACAAAGCAATATGGTCAATAGCAGATGATTTAAGAGGCTCAGTTGATGGTTGGGATTTTAAACAATACATATTAGGAATAATGTTTTATAGATATATATCAGAAAATATGACAAATTACATAAACGAAGGAGAAAGAAAAGCAGGAGATACTAATTTTGATTATGCAAAATTAGCAGATGAAGAAGCAGAAACAATTAGAAAAGAGATGGTAAATGAAAAGGGATTCTTTATATTACCATCAGAACTATTTGCTAATGTATGTAAAAAAGCTAAAGATGATGAAAATTTAAATGAAACATTAGAAAGAATATTTAACAATATTGAAAATTCAGCAAAGGGGGCAGAGAGTGAAGAAGATTTTGCAGGCTTATTTGATGATATTGATGTTAATAGTAATAAATTAGGGGCAACTGTTGCGAAAAGAAATGATAAATTAGTAAAAATACTAGATGGAATAGCAAATATTCCACTTGGAAATTATAAAGATAGCTCGATAGATGCTTTTGGTGATGCGTATGAGTTTTTAATGTCAATGTATGCATCTAATGCCGGAAAATCAGGAGGAGAATTTTATACACCTCAAGAAGTAAGTGAATTATTAACAAAGTTAGCTATTGTTGGAAAGAAATCAGTTAATAAAGTATATGATCCAGCTTGTGGATCTGGTTCTTTGTTATTAAAATCAGCCAAGATATTAGGTAAAGATAATGTAAGAAACGGCTTTTATGGACAAGAAATAAATTTAACTACATATAACCTTTGTAGAATAAATATGTTTTTACACGATATAGATTATGATAAATTTGATATAGCATGTGAAGATACATTGGTTTCTCCTCAACATTGGGATGATGAACCATTTGAGGTTATAGTTTCAAATCCACCATATTCTATAAAATGGGCTGGAGATGATAATGCAGTACTTATAAATGATCCACGCTATTCACCAGCAGGGGTATTAGCTCCAAAGTCAAAAGCAGATTTTGCATTTATAATGCATTCACTTTCGTGGCTTGCGCCAAGTGGCACTGCATCAATAGTTTGCTTTCCCGGTATTTTATATAGAGGTGGAGCAGAGCAAAAAATAAGAAAATATTTAATTGATAATAATTTTGTGGATTGTATTATACAATTACCAGACAATTTGTTCTTTGGAACATCAATAGCAACATGTATTATGGTTCTAAAGAAAAGTAAAAAAGATAATAGTACACTATTTATAGATGCAACAAAAGAATGTGTAAAAGTTACAAACAATAACAAATTGACAGATGAAAATATAGAAAACATTGTAAAAACTTTTACAGAAAGAAAAGATATTGATTATGTATCAAAATTAGTTTCAAATAAAGAAATAGGAGAAAATGATTATAACTTATCTGTTTCTACTTATGTTGAAAAAGAAGACACAAGAGAAAAAATTGATATTGATGTTTTGAATAAGGAAATAGATGAGATAGTTGCAAGAGAAAATGTACTTCGTGAAGAAATAAAGAAGATTATTTCAGAAATTGAGGTGTAGAAAATGAGTAAAGTAGACGAATTAATAGAAAAACTATGTTCTAATGGGGTGGCATTTAAAAAATTGGAGGAAATTACAAAAAGTATTAACATAGGAATTAATCCAAGAAAATTTTTCAAATTAAATCCCGTTGATAGTACAGGTTTTTATGTTACTGTTAGAGAATTAAATGGATTAAACGGAGTAAAGGAATATGAAAAGACAGATAAAATTAATGATGAAGCAATACAAATAATAAACAATAGAGCTAATATAGAAATGGGAGATATATTATTTTCAAATACAGGAACAGTAGGAAAATTAGCATTAATAAATGAGACTCCTGCTAACTGGGGAGTAAATGAAGGGATATATATTATAAAACCAATAAAAGAGGAAATATTATCAAAATACTTGTATTATTATTTAGACAGTTCTCATGCTTATAAAGACTACAGTTCTAAATTTACAGGTTCTACATTAAAACATATTACTCAAAAAGCATTGGCATCATTAATAGTTGCTGTACCTCCGTTGGAGGTACAATGCGAAATTGTCCGTATTTTGGACGGTTTTACATTACTTTCAGCAGAGCTTTCAGCAGAGCTTTCAGCAGAGCTGAAAGCAAGAAAAAAACAATATGAATTTTATTTACATAAATTATTAGAGGTTAAAGAAGGTGTTGAACTAACAATTGGAGAAATATATGACTTTAAATATGGTACAGGCAATACTATTCCATCGGAGGGTGGAGAATATCCAGTATATGGCAGTAATGGAAAGGTAGGATATTGTAAAGAGTATAATAGTGAAGATTCACCTGTCATAGGACATATTGGAGCTTATGCGGGTATCGTTAATTGGGCAGAAGGAAAACATTTTGTTACCTATAACGGAGTAATATGTAAATATAAAAATAAAATGGTAAACAAAAGGTATGCTTATTATTTGTTACTTACTCAAGATTTTATAGGAGAACAAAAGGGAGCTCAACCATTTGTTTCTTACGATGCATTAAAAAAGCCATTAGTAAGAATACCAAATATAGAAATACAAAAAAGTATAGTTGAAAAATTAGATAAATTAGATAAATTATGTAATGACATTTCAGAAGCTTTACCAGCAGAAATAGAAGCAAGACAGAAACAATACGAATATTATAGAGACAAGCTATTAACATTTAAGGAGTTAAAAGTAAATGAATAAATATAATGTAGTAATGGAAATGAACGATTCAACAGTAGTAACAGAATATGAACCAATAAAAAGAAAATCAGACAGCTATCAAAGTGAGCAAGCATTAGAAAATGAGTTTATAAGAATGCTTAAAGAACAAGGATATGACTATTTAGAAATTCACGATTCAGAATCATTAATAAACAATCTTCGTACACAGCTTGAAATAGTAAATGATTATAAATTTACAGATAGTGAATGGGATAGATTTTTCAATGATTCTATTGCAAATAAGAATGATGGAATAGTTGAGAAGACTAGAAAAATACAAGAAGATAATATTCAAGTCCTAAAAAGAAATGATGGAACAAGTAAAAATATAACCTTAATAGATAAAAAATGTATTCATAATAATAGATTACAAGTTATTAATCAGTATGTAGAAAATAGTGGAAACTATGACAATAGATATGATGTTACAATATTAGTAAATGGACTTCCTTTGGTACATGTGGAATTAAAAAGAAGAGGAGTAGCATTAAAAGAAGCATTTAATCAAATAAATAGATATCAAAGAGATAGTTTTTGGTCTGGAAGCGCGTTATATGAATATGTTCAAATATTTGTAATCTCAAATGGCACGAACACAAAATATTATTCAAACACTACAAGAGAAAATTATATAAAAGAACAAATGTCGACCAGAAATAGAAGTAAAAAAACAAGTGATAGTTTTGAGTTTACGTCATTTTGGGCTGATAGCAATAATAAAGTAATTTCAGATTTAGTTGATTTTACAAGAACATTTTTGGCTAAACATACAATTTTAAATATATTAACAAAATATTGTGTATTTACATCAGAAGACTTACTACTTGTAATGAGACCATATCAAATTGTTGCAACAGAAAGAATATTAAACAGAATTCAAGTAGCAACAAATTATAAGAAGATGGGAACAATTGAAGCAGGAGGGTATATTTGGCATACTACTGGATCTGGAAAAACATTAACATCATTTAAAACTGCACAATTAGCAAGTAAATTAGAATATATTGATAAAGTATTATTTGTTGTAGATAGAAAAGATTTGGACTATCAAACAATGAAAGAATATGATAGATTCCAAAAAGGAGCGGCAAACGGGAACAGAAGTACAAAAGTACTTCAAAAGCAATTAGAAGATACAACATCAAAAATAATAGTAACAACAATTCAAAAATTAAGTGAATTCGTAAAAAGAAACAAAAGTCATCCAGTATATCAAAAACACATGGTATTGATATTTGATGAATGCCATCGTTCTCAATTTGGAGATATGCATAAAATGATAGTACAAAACTTCAAAAATTATCATTTATTTGGATTTACCGGAACACCAATAACGACTAAAAATGTTGTAAATACAAGAAATCCACTTTATTGCACAACTAAGCAGGTTTTTGGAGATGAGTTACATGCATATACAATAGTAGATGCTATAAATGATGGAAATGTATTACCATTTAGAATTGATTATATAAACACAATAAAAGCAAAAGAAGGAATGACAGATAAAGAAGTACAAGCAATAAATACAGAAGAAGCACTATCATCACCAGAGAGAGTATCAAATGTAGTTTCATACATAATAAGCCACTTTGATCAAAAGACAAAAAGAAATTCATTTTACGATTTAAAAGGACAAAGAATAAATGGATTCAACTCAATGTTTGCAGTGGCTTCAATACCAATGGCAAAAAAATATTATTTAGAATTTAAGAAACAATTAGAAGAAAAGCAAAAAGATTTAACAATTGCTACAATTTATTCCTATGCACAAAATGAAGAAGATACTTCAGATGGAATATTAGATGATGAAGGATTTGAAACAGATTTATTAGATAAAAGTTCAAGAGAATTTTTAGACTTTGCAATAGACGAATACAATAAAAAATTCAAGACAAATTTCTCATCAGAAGGAAATGGATTCCAAGACTACTACAAAGATTTATCAGATAAAGTAAAACATAGAGAAATAGACTTATTAATAGTAGTGAATATGTTCTTAACAGGTTTTGATGCTACTACATTAAACACATTATGGGTAGATAAAAATTTAAAACAACATGGGCTAATACAAGCTTATTCAAGAACAAATCGTATATTAAATTCAGTAAAAACTTATGGAAACATTGTATGCTTTAGAAACTTACAAGAGGCAACAAATGATGCAATAGCATTATTCGGAGATAAAAATGCAACAGGAATAGTCTTATTAAAATCTTATGAAGATTACTATTATGGATATGAAGACGATAATGGCAAAAAGCAAATAGGATATGAAGAAAGAATAGCAATGCTATTACAAAAATATCCACTAGGAGTACAAATTGTTGGAGAAAAGACTGAAAAAGACTTTATAGTATCAATAGGAAATATATTAAGATTAAGAAATATATTATCATCATTTGATAAATTTGCAGGAAACGAAATATTATCTGAAAGAGATTTTCAAGATTACACAGGAATGTATGTTGATTTATATCAAAAATATAAACAAAAAGATGATGGAGAAAAAGAAAGTATAAAAGATGATATAGTATTTGAAATGGAACTTGTAAAACAAGTAGAAGTAAATATAGACTACATTTTAATGCTAGTTGCAAAATATCATCAATCTAATTGTGAAGATAAAGAAATACTAGGAACTATTGATAAAGCTATAAAATCAAGTTTAGCACTTCGTTCAAAGAAAGAATTAATAGATGGATTTATTTCAAAAATAAATGCAGATACCAATGTTATGGATGATTGGGGTAAATTCGTAAAAGAACAAAAAGAAATAGACTTAAAGAAAATAATTAATGATGAAAACTTGAATGAAGAAGAAACTAGAAAGTTTTTAGATAATGCTTTTAGAGATGGACAAGTTAAAACAAATGGAACAGATATAGAAAAAATTCTTCCTCCAATGAGAAGATTTGGTGGTGGAAATAGAGCAGAGAAAAAAGAAAATATTATAGTAAAAGTTAAGAAGTTTTTTGAAAAATATTTTGGACTTGGAACTGCTGCTAAAGATGCAAATGAATGCGAATATACCAATAAGGAAAATGATGAAGAGCTAAGAATAGTTGCTGAAGATAAAAAAGATTATAAAATAGACTAAAAAAATAGATTAATCGACAAATTTTGACAAAATATCCAATAAGATTATGTTACATTAGAGATATATTATAAATTGCAAAGGAATTAAAAAAATATGGAAAAATTAGATGCAGAAAAATATATTAGTTCTAATGAATATAAAAAGTTTTGCGAAGCAAATAAATGTGAGCTGGACGATAATTTAGTAAATAAACATAATGAAAATTTTATTAAAAGAAAGCTAGTAGAATACAAAGAATATTTTGATCATATTTTTATAGATGCAGGAGAAAATATAAAACTAGATGAGGAGCAAAGGCGAATAATATTAAGAGATGATGATTATTGCCTAATAAATGCTGGGGCTGGTTCAGGCAAAAGTACTACAATGGCGGCAAAAGTAAAATACTTAGTAGACAAGTTGAATATTAAACCGGAAGAAATAATAATGCTAACTTTTACAAAAAATCTAGTGAGGATTTAGATGAAAAAGTAAATAGCCTATTAGATTTAGGAGTGCCAGTTTCAACGTTCCATTCATTAGGAATGAAGTTTATAAAAAAATATTATCCGTATCCAATTCAAATTGTAGGAACGGATGAACAAAGGCAAATTATATGTAATTATGTTGTGCAGTTATTCAAAGATAAAAACAAATTAAAGGAATTAATCAATTTATTTAGCAAATATGAAAAGAAAAATTACATTGCAAAAGGGTTCATAGAAAATTTTGAAAAGTTTGATACATTTGAGAAATATTTTGAGGATTATAAAAAAAGAAAATATTTACTAGAAAGTGGCCGACCAGGAGGAATACACCAATATTTAGTAAATAGGCTTAGTTCAAGAGAATTGCTTTACACTATACAAAGTGAAAAGGTGAAGTCGATAGGAGAAGTTAGAATTGCAAATTTCCTTTATGCAAATGGAATAGAATATAAATATGAGAAAATATATGATGAAAAGGTAAATGAAGACGCTACATATACACCAGATTTTACTATAGAATATCAGGGAAAGACGATTTATATAGAGTATTTTGGACTTTCTAGTTGTTACAATGAAAGAAATGAACTTAATAAGAAAGAAATTGCAAAATATAACAGGACTAGAAAGATGAAAGAAAAATTTCAGGAGAAAAGCAAAAACGATTTTATTAATTTAGATTACGGAGTTCCAGATGGCAATTTTATAAAAACATTAGAGAAAGAATTAAATAGTAGAAATATTAAGCTTGAGAGAAGAAGTGATAAAGAAATATTTAATAAAATATTAGATAGTAACTTACAGGCTGAATTCTTTAGATTTACTGATTTAATGATAAACTTTATAGATATTTTAAAAAACATGTTGGTAGACGATGTTAATTATATGTTTGAAAAAATAACTTCAAAAATTAGAAATGAAGATTTTAAATATCCATGTTATTCAAGTGATAGAATAGCAGAATCTGAACATAGAATAAGAGCAATTGGGTATTTGAAGGAGGTATATGAATATTATCAGGATTACTTAGAAGAACATCATATGATAGACTATAATGATATGATTAATTTATCGTATAAACAAATTATAAAGGAAGTAAAGAATAAGTATCCAGAGCTAAATTATAAATATATTATTGTTGATGAATACCAGGATATTACATTTCAAAGATTTTTGTTTGTAAAACGTTTGGTAGAATACTTTGATGCTAAATTGATATCAGTTGGTGACGATTGGCAGTCAATTTATGCCTTTGCAGGTTCGAGGTTAGACTTGTTTAATAAATTTAGTGAGTTATTTTTGAATTCGAAAGATGACATGTGTCTTTCAACAACATATAGATATGGACAAGAATTGGTGAACATAACTAGTCAATTCATACTAGAGAATGATGAACAAAGCAAAAAACAAATTAAGTCTACAAAAAAATTGCAACATCCAATAGAATTTTGCGAGTATAAACCATATGAAGAAGATGCTAAAATATATAAAGTTGTTCGTAAATTATACGAAGAGCATCCAAATGATAGAATATTGATATTGGCAAGAACAAATGAATGCTTAAGGCAATTAAGGAAAAGTAGATTCTTCTCGAAGGGAATAAATGATGTATTAATATGTAATGATATTCCAGGTGCTAGAATAGAAGTACTAACGATGCATCGCTCTAAGGGGCTAACAGCAGATCAGGTTATAGTATTTGGACTGAGGGATAAGGTATTTCCAAGCAAAGGAAGACCAGCACATTGGATTTTTGAATATTTTAAATTGGATTCAATAACCGAGAAAATGCCATTTGCAGAAGAAAGAAGATTGTTCTATGTGACACGAACAAGAACAAGGAACAAAGTTTATTTGGTAGTACCATACTCAAGAATTAATAAGAGTGAATTTGTTAATGAGATAGAAAAAAAGGCAAATTAAATATTTGTAATTATGGAAATAGTATAGATAGAAAGGAAAATAGTATGAACGAAAATAAAAAAGGTGTAATTTATATATTAACAAATCCGTCTTTTCCGAAATATGTAAAAATAGGATATTCAGATAATGTTAAAAAAAGGCTAGAAGAATTAAATAGGAGTGAATGTATACCATTTGCTTTTAGATTATATGCATATTATAAAGTCGAAAATAGACTTTCCGATAAAAAAGTTCATGAATTAATAGATGGTTTAAACCCAGAATTAAGAAGTGTAGAAAACATAAATGGAAAAGAAAGAAAAAGAGAATTTTATGCTATGCCAAAAGAACAAGCATATAGCATTCTAAAATCGATTGCAACTATTAATAATTTAGAGAGAAATCTTGTATTAGCTGAACCAACTCAGAAAGAATTGGAAGATGAAGAAGCAGCAGCAGACATTGAGAATATTCCATTAAGTTTTGAACAGTTTTATATAAACAAAAATGAAAATCTTATAAAACTTCATGAAAAATTATTTGAAAAATTTAAAAAAGTGTATGATGAAGTTTATGAAGAGGTGACTCCTAATTATATAGCTATAAGAAATGGAAAAGGAAAAAATATATGTGAAGTGCATATATATAAATCAAAAATTTTAATAATAACTAGAGAACCTAAAAATGAAGAATTTTTAATAGGTGAAAAAGTTCCAGAGAAATACTTATGGTCTTTAAATTATAGAGTGTATTTCGATAATGAAAACGAGATTGATAAGATTATAGAAATTTTAAAAGATGCTTATAATCAAATAAAATAAATCAAAAGATAAGCAAAATGATAAAGTAATTGATTTTACAAAATTATTTTGTTTTTCTTATTTAGAAAGGAGGATTAATGAATTTTATATTAAATATACTAGAACAAGATTATATTTCAAATGTTTATATTGGGGTAACAGGAATATTAGTAGCTATAGTTATTTTTATAGCTGAAGTAATAAAAGATCAAGATAATGAGCTTAACAAAAAAGTTATATTATATAGGACAAACATAAGAGAGAATATAATAAATGTATTACTAATTTTCTTTTATATGATAATAATTAACATGTTTAAATATAATCAAGATATTAATATTTGTGAACGCTATAATATAATTTATTTAATAACACATGGAATTTTATTAGTCCTTGTTATAATGTCTATTTATAAGACAGGAAAAATGTTTGGGATAGCACTAAAGCTGAATACGGAAAAAGATTATTTTAATGAAGAACTTGAAAAATACATATATATAAAATCTATGGAACTTGAAAAAAGAGCTAATAGCAAAAATAATAAAAGATATAAAAAAGAAAAAAATGAATTTAGTAAATTTCTAAAAGAACAGGAAATATATTTTAATGATGAAAGAAAAGTCAAAAACAATTCGGATTATGAAGCTATATATCCAATTAAAAATGGTATAATTGAAAAATATGATTATAAAAAACTAATTGAATTATCTAACTATTTTAATAATCAAAAGATTAATGAAGAAAATTATGTGGCTGATAATAAGGATATTGTATTTATACCAAATAACATTGGAAAAAGAGTAAACAAAAAAGAACCAATTTTTTATTGCTTAAAGCAGTATAAAAATATTTTTAAGAATTTAAGCAATCTGGTTATCTATGCAGACAATAGCTTATTTATAGATGATGAAATTAAATTAATTAATAGCTGTTTGTTTAAGATGGCGTCTGAGTATGAAGAACCGGATGCTTATGATGAAAATCATAGATTACTTAATTACTTTAAATATTTATATAATAATGAACTTTATGGAATAAAAGCCTTAGCCTTAGCTAATATTGAAGAATACTACAGAAAAATATATAACAATTTTTCAAAGAACAGACAATTTGCAAGATTTTTGGGGTCATTATCTTTGTTAGCTTATTCTAATGATGATTATGATGACTATGAATATATAAATAATGTAGACTTTTATTTATATATTCATCAAATGAATGAAAAAGAAATAGATATAAAGAAAATAACATATGATTGTGCCAATAATATATTTGACTTCAATCTATATTCAGTAAAGCAAAATTCAGATATAAGATATTATGATAATTTGATGTCTCTTTTATTAAAATTTATTATATATTTAATGAAGTCATCAAATTATAGTGCTATCAATGTTTTATTTGATAATATATTAATGGAAAGAATTAATTATAAAGATAATGAGTTTGATGAATATGACATTGTAAACTTTCAATTTTCTTGTGGAATAATTTATTGCTTGATTATGTTATCAACGCATAACAAGATAATAGAAACATCTTTAGATACAATTAAGCGAATGATTAATTATATAGAAAATTCTTTAATTAATTTATATGATGCATGGGATACTATAGAATATTTTAAAAAATATTTCAATAAAAAAACTTGCGTACAAAATGTTTATGCTAAATATGACTTTGAATTCATTGATCATGAATATAAAAATAGCTGGAGAGGGTATCCTATTGATGCAACAATTGTGCTGAAAGAGTTTTTATTTGTTTTTGAAATTGATTTTGTTAATATTAATTCAATAAATAAAGAACAGATTAGTAGAAAAGATAAATATTTTTATAAAAGACTTCTAGAGTTAATAAATTCTAAAGAACCTAATGAATTAGATAAATTGTTAAATGTAAAATATAATAATAATTGTGTTGTAGAGGTATTAAATATTGCTATTCAGGAGGCTGAAGCTAAAGAGAAAGAATACAATAGAATTCATGAGCTAGATAACAATAAAGTTGAACAATTTAAGAAATTAATTAAACAAAATATACAAAAAGATAGTAGTTTTATTAATTCTTTAAGAAAATATAATAAAATAAAAGACAGTAAAAGCAAATTAAAAAGAGTTTTTGGTATAAATCAATTAATTCCTAGAGAACTATTTTTTGATAATGCTGCTGGATATAAAATTATTGCTGAAAATTATTGTAGTACCTTAGATATTGGAATAGAAAAAGAGTATATAAAGAAGATTAACAAGATATCAAAAAAATCAGCGAAACCTTTAGAAGTGATTTTAGATCAGATAGATAATATAGAAGATTATATAATTATATCAAATTATTTAAATAAAAGTTACCTTAATAAATTTGATTATGATTATAGCGAAAATGTAATTATATATAAGAATAAAAAAATTCCAATAATTAATATACCTCAAATTAATGGGATATTTCTTTTACCCAAAGAAGATTTGCCTACAATAAATTTTTGTGATTTTAAAGAAGAATGGAATTCAAAATTTATTGATAATAGCTTGTACTGCGAACTTATTGATTGCTCAAAAGATGAAAACTTACGAAAAAAAATACTAGAAGAATCAATATGGCTAAAAGAAAAAGGAACGGTAGAAGAACAGGACAATTATTTAAAAGAATATTGTAGAATACGCCTATATCTAGCGTATAAAATTGTAGAAAATAAAAATGCTACAATTATTAAGTTTGAAAATGAATATAACTAATGTATAAAATATATTTTTAAAGTGCAATTTCGCCAATTTAAAGTGCAAATATTGCACTTTAAATATTGATATTGTATTAAATAATTGATATAATATCAATGTAGGAGGTATTTCTAATGAATAAGAAAAATGATTGGAGTTTAGAATTATCAGAATATATTAAACAAGGGGAATTAAATCAAGTAGAGAAAACTAAAACATGGGAAATGGCAATTGGTTTGCAAGATGTTGATGGATTAAAACCATCAAAATATTTAATAAAAACAGCAAAAGAACATATCGAAGGAACAATAGACATTAAAGAAGCAAAGACAAGAATAGATGAATATTATGAAGTTCAGGGAAATAGGAAAAACTTTGAAAAAAGAGATGAAGAAGCTGATAAAGTTGCGGTAAGAATTACAGAAATATTAAGTGAAAAAGCATTTAGTTTTTCGCCCGCAGAGCTATTAAATATTCATAAAAGATTGTTTAAAGATATATTTAATAAAGCAGGAGTATATAGAGATTATAATTTTACTAAAAAAGAATGGGTATTAAATGGAGATACAGTGACATATGCACCATTTGATACTATAAAAGAAGCATTAGAATATGATTTTGAACAAGAAAAAAATTTTTCATATAAAGGGTTAAGCTTGGATGAATCTATAAAACATTTATGCAGATTTACATCAAATATTTGGCAAGTACATCCATTTTGTGAAGGAAATACAAGAACAACAGCAGTATTTATAATAAAATATTTAAGAACTTTTGGATTTAATATTAATGATGAAGTATTTGCTGAGAATTCTTGGTATTTTAGAAATTCATTAGTAAGAGCCAACTATAAAAACTTTGAAAAAAACATATTTGAAGACACTTCATTTTTAGAAAAGTTTTTTTATAATTTACTTGCAAATTCAGATAATGATTTAAAAAATAGGTATGCACATATAGATAACACTCAAAGTGCAGAGAAAGATGATTCAAAGTACAATAACTGTACTTTAGAAGAACAAGCAATTATAAATATATTAAGAGTAAATCCTGCAGCAACTCAAGAAGAGATATCAAAACAAATTAATAAATCATTGAGGACAGTAAAAACATATATGACAAACATGCAAGAAAAAGGATTAATAAAAAGAAAAAATAGCAAGAAAAATGGAGAATGGATTATAGGATAGAAAACTAAAAAGTTTGAACAAATATCATTTGATTTTATATTAGGAGGAATAATGTACGAAGAAATAGTAAATTATTTTGAGAAAAATTTATGTATAGAAAATATCTATTTTAGAAAAAAAGCTAAATTATGGATACCAGGCATTATTGTAGCATTATTAATAGAAATTACGATAAATTATATAATATTTAAGTTAGCTAATAATATAAAGATAAAGATAATAAGTTGCCTATTCCTAGATTTTTTAATTACAATAGTCACTGTATATCTAATTTATTTTTTACCAATTAGTAAGATGTATAAAAGAAAAATGAAAAAAGAATTAAAACTAGACTTAATTGGAGAATTAATGAAAAAGGAAAAATTAAGTACATATAGGAAATTTGAAATAAAGAAAATGAAAGAATTTATGATGAAAGAATGCAAAATAAAAAATAAAGAAAGCATTGACATTATTATAAGGATAATAAATGATGAACTAAAAGATAAATATGCTAATAAAAAATTTATAGATATATTTAATCGTACAGTTTGGCCAGTTGCAGCCGTTATACTGACTATTTTATTTGATCATATACAAGAACAAAATTTAATAAATATATTAATAATGATAGTTATACCTATAATACTAATTTTCATAATAGGAGATTGTATAACAAAAATAAAAAATAATAGTATACCGAGATCAATAAAAAGAGAAAACTTATTGGAATTAAAAAGGGTACTAATGGATATAGAAATAGAATGGAACAACTAAAAAGTTTTTTTACAAGTTCCTAATTTCTTTATTTGAAACAGCATAAATAAGTTCGTTTACCCTATAAATATCATAAATTTTATTATCAAAACAATATTTCAATGTAATATTAATATAAGAGTTTTGAGGCAATGAATAAGCTGCTGAGTGTAATAGATCTTCAAACTGTGAAGTTGATAACTTTAATGCAATGGAAAATAAAATAATAGTTCCGAAAGAAGGATGGTAGTTCTTATTAGAACGTATTTTTGAAAAAGTTCTTTTATCAATAAAAGCTTTTTTATACACTTGGACATCTGTGAGATTAGATGAATCAATATAATGAAAAAGTAATTCACTGAAAGTTCTTTCTGTGATTTGTTTATTTGTAATAGACTCTAGTATATAATCTTCTGATGATTCATGAAGTAAAGTTTTAGAAAAATTTCTAATAATATCATCTTGGTAATAACAAAATAATAATAATAAATCTTCTGGAATGATTTTTGTGTTATATAAATAGACCATAATAACCTCCACGATTATTATAACATAATATTTATAAATTGGTAGAGTTTTAAGAAAAAGTCGCCTTAAGAGTGACTGGACTAGACAGGAAAGATGTTATGATATAGAAAAATAATAAACTAGGGGTGCAATTATGGGAGAAGTATTAGTTAATGAATTGTCAGCAAAAATTAGTAATGTAGAAGTAAAATGCACGGAAATATACCATAAAATTAAAAATATATATGAAAGAGATATTAATAATAAAAGAATTATCGAAGGCAAGTTTACAGATGAAACAATAGAATACCTAAAAGATAATATGTGGGAATTTACAGAAAAAATAGATGGCACAAATATAAGAATAATATGGGATGGTTATAAGGTTTATTTTGCTGGGCGAACAGAAAAGTCACAAATACCAGTTGAATTAGGAAATAGGTTATTCGATTTATTTGGTGGAGAAAAGAATGAACAAATTTTTGAACAGAAATTTGGAAGCACACCTATAATATTATATGGTGAAGGATATGGCAAAGGGATTCAAAATGGTGGCTTATATTCTGAAACGCAGGAATTTATATTGTTCGATGTAAAGATAAATGGCAATTGGCAAGAGAGGAAAAACGTTGGAGTAATAGCAGAATATTTTGGAATAAATGATGTGCCAGTTGTTTTAAAAGGTACATTAGAAGATGGAGTAAATTTTATTAAAGAAAAACCAATTAGTCAAATTACAAAACAAAAATATATTATGGAAGGAATTGTTGGGAGACCAATTAAAGAATTGAGGGATAGGAATTCTAATAGAGTGATAGTGAAAATAAAAGTATGTGATTTTGAATAAATACATAGAATAATTAATTTGTGGGGAAGAATTATACTGGAACATGTGTAAAATTTTGAATTTTTTACACATGTTTATTGCATATGTGTAAATTTTATAGTAAATTACACATATTAAAAATTAAATTTAGATAGAACCCCAAAAAATATTGTTAGTATAATGTTTTTATGATATAAATGATAGTAATGGTTTAAAATGTGGAGGAGCAAGAATGGGAGAAAAAAATAAAATAATAGATTACATATCAGGAATAGAATTAAATGCCACTCCTGAAGAAGTAGAATCAACACAAGTATTTTCTAGAATACTAGTTGAAGACTATGGATACCCAAAAGAGATGATTCAAACTAGACCTCAATTTAGAGTAAAAGCTGCACCATCAGATACAAGAGGATATCCAGTAGATATTGCTGTTTTCGAAACTGGAGCAGATGGTAAGAAACATTTAAAAATAGTTGTAGAGAATAAGAAGCAAAGCAGAAAAGACGGAAGAGAGCAGCTTGAACTGTATTTGAAATTTAGTGATGCTAAAATAGGCATCTGGTATAATGGAATGGAAAGCTTGTATCTAAAGAAGATAGAAGAGCCAGGAAATATACATTTTGAAGAAATTCCAGCATTTCCAAGATATAAACAAAAACTTTCAGAAATAGGAAGATTTAAAAGAAGAGACCTAAGAGGCACGCACAACTTAAAAGCAATATTTGGAGAAATAAGAGGCTATATAGCCGGAAATAGCGTAGGAGTTAACAGAGACGAAGTAATAGCAAAAGAAATGATACACTTAATATTGTGTAAAATATATGATGAACGTTTTACCAAAATGGAAGATATGGTAGAATTCAGAGTTGCTGAGGAAGATACTGATAAAGAAGTAAAAAATAGAATAGACACGTTATTTATAAAAGTAAAAAGAAAATATAAAGATGTAGTAACAGATGGAGATTTAATAGATTTTGATGGACATACTCTAAGATACATCATAGGTAAAATACAAAACTTTAGTGTTATAGAAACAGATAGAGACACGATTGCAGATGCATTTGAAGTGTTTATAGGAAATTCGCTAAAAGGAGAGCAAGGACAATTTTTCACGCCAAAAAACGTTGTAAAAATGTTAGTGGCCGCCATTGACCCTGGAGTAGATGACATAATTATAGATCCTAGTTGCGGTAGCGGTAGTTTCCTAGTAGAATCATTAAAAAAATTATGGCAAAAAGTGGACGAAGATGGAAAAATATATGGCTGGTCGGAAGGAGCTATTTCAGAAGAGAAAAAAACACTTGGAATTAAAAATATTAGAGGAATAGAAAAGGATAGTTTCTTAGCAAAATTAAGCAAATCATATATGGCCATATTAGGTGACGGAAAAGGCGGAATATTCTGTGAAGATAGTTTGGAAGAGCCAAGTAAATGGAATGAATTTACAAGGCAAAATATCAAACTAGACTCATTCTCAATTTCATTTAGTAATCCACCATTTGGAAAAGATATAAAAGTAACAGGAAGAGAAAAACTATCACAATATGAATTAGCCAAAAAAGTTGATTCTAGTGGCAAAGAAAGAATATTAGATGAAGGAAATGTATCAACATTGTTTTTAGAAAGAAACTTACAATTGTTAAAAGACGGTGGTAGATTAGGCATAATATTGCCAGAAACCTATTTCCATGCACCAAAGCAAAGTGCAGTAAGAGATTTTATTTTTAAGAACAATATTCAATGGATAATAGACTTACCACATGATACATTTAGACCACATAATAACGCAAAATGTATTGCGATGGTTGTACAAAAAAATGTGCAGCAACAAGAGAAAATAAACATGGCAGTTGCTGAATATATAGGGCACGACCATAATGGAAAACCATTATACAGAGTTGATCCATATACAGGAATTATAACTGATGAAATCTTAGACGATACAGATAAAATAGTAAAAGAAATAGAATGTGTAAATAATAAGAAGCCATACAAGTTTAAATACACATTTCAAATAGATGCGCAAAAGATAAAAGAATCTGGAATATTAGTTCCAAGATACTATTGGAACTCAAAAATGGAGGAGATAAAAGAAGAAGCAGAGAAGAAAAATATAAAATTGGTTTCCATAAAACAATTAATTGATGAGGGAATAATAAAATATTTTGATGGTAATGGGTCACCAAAGTCTGATTTTAAAGGAATGGGAGATATACCATATATTAGAGTTAAAGATATTGTAAATTGGCAAATTTACAAAGACCCTACAGCATTAATACCAGATTCTGAATTTAATAGATTATATAAAGAAGTAAAACAGTTAAAACCAAGAGATATTTTATATGTTAGAAGGGGCAGCTACAGAATAGGTAGTGTTGCAATGGTTTCGCCATATGATTTGAAAGTAATTTTAACTAGAGAAATATTAGTTCTAAGAGTAGTAAAAGAAAACAATGAATATGGAATAACGCCAGAATATTTAATGTATGCTTTTTCACATAATATAACGAACCAAGAATCTAGAAATAAAATATTTATAGATACAACATTGCCTAATATTGGAGATAGATGGAAAGAAATATATATTCCAGTATATAAAGATAAAAAGAAAATGGAAGAAATAAAAACCAAAATTAAAGAAGTAATAAACAGTCAATGGAATTCTTTAAAACATATAGATGATATGAAGAAAAACTTTGATGTGTATAATACATAAGAAACTATAGGAAATATTATGATTAGAGTGAATGATTTATTAAGTGAATTTAAAGAAACAGATACTATGGAAAATATAGTAGTAGAAAGCTATAAGGAAGAGGCAATTGAATTAATAAATATTACAGTAAAAATGGCAAAATTAAATAACGTAGAAATTCTAAATAGTAATTTAGAAAATAACACCTTTATGGATACAGAATTTGATAACTGTAATTTTTCCAACACTTCTTTTAACAGCAGCAGCTTTATAAGATGCAAGTTTAGGAATTGCAAATTCACAGGATGCAATTTTAGTGAAAGCGGAATATGCAATGTGCAATTTGAAGAGTGTAATTTGGTATACATAAATTGGAGCATGAGCAATATTAAGAGCACATTATTCAAAAAATCAATTATGAGAAATAGCATTTTTCAAGAAAACAAATTTAAAAAAGTAGAGTTTAAAGAATCAGATTTAACTCAAGCTCAATTTTTTAATACTTCTTTAAAAAATATTGATTTATCGAATAGTATAATAGAAGGAATAGCAATATCGGTTGATGATATAAAAGGAGCAATTATTAGCGAAATGCAAGCAATCGATTTAATAAGTCTACTAGGGGTAAAAATAAAGTAGAAATATTGAATAAATTATGTTATGATATGACAAAAATAAAAGGAGAAAACAAATGCCAATATGTGGTTTTGATGTAAGAGTATATTTTTTATTATTTATGATTTATGCCATGTCGGGATGGCTGATGGAAGTAATATGTAAACTGATTCAATACAAAAGATTCATAAACAGAGGGTTCTTAATAGGCCCGTATTGCCCAATTTATGGCTATGGAGCTCTTTTAATAACATTTTTATTAAGCAAATACACAGAAGACCCGATAATACTATTCTTTATGGCAATAATAATTTGCGGTGTTCTAGAATATCTTACAAGCTACTTTATGGAAAAAATATTTAAGGCAAGATGGTGGGATTACAGCCAAAAAAAATTTAACATAAATGGAAGAGTATGCTTGGACACAATAATTCCTTTTGGAATATTAGGTATATTTATAATGTATGTATCTAATCCGTTCCTACTTAGCAAAATAGAGCAGTTACCAGAAATATGGCTAAATACACTTTCAGGAACACTTTTAGTAATTTTTATAATTGATAATATTGTATCAGGAGTAGTTATTAGATATGTAAAGAAAACAGAAAAAAGCTTAGGAATTCAGCTTGATAATACTGAAGAAATAACTAATAAAGTAAAAGAAGTATTAGCTAATAAATCTGCACTTCATAGAAGATTATTAAATGCATATCCAAAACTAGAAGCGGTTAAAATAAAAATAAAGGAAAAAGAAAGAAAAATAAAAGAACAAGTACAAGAGCAAAAAGAAAAAATTGAAAATAAAACACAGAAATATAAAAAATAGCAAAAATGTTCGCAAACAAGTCAAAAAAATATTGAAAAAATGGGCATTGTGTGCTAAAATATAAAGTAGAGTTTTAAAGAAGAAAAGGAGAAAAAAGAATGAATAAAAAGAGTATAGTACTAGTTAGTATTATAACAATAATAAGTGTATTTTTATTTTCAACAGTATATGCTGCAAGTGAAAATGTAACACTAGAAAAAGCAGAAGATAACGTGTGTGAAATTGCACTTGGCAAAGATGGTAAGCTAACAAAAAAGCTTATATCAGTAGACAACGATAAAAAAGAAGCAACACTTCAAATAGATATAGAAAACCTAAATGATAAAAATGCAATGCCAGCAGAAATATTTTTAGTTATAGATAATTCAAAAAGCATGGCAGATAACAAATTAGAAGATGGGCAAACTAGAAAAACGGCAGTATTTTCAGCAGCTAAGCAACTGGTTAATAATATATTCAAAGAGCAAAACAGCACAACAATAGGTGTGGTAAGTTTCTCAACAAATAGTGATTCATCTAAAGAAGGAACAATAGAAGATGCACAGTTAATATTAAATCCAACAAACTCAGCTACAGAAATAACACAAGCTATAGATTCAATAGAAACAACAGGAGCAAGAACTAATATAGATGCAGGCTTACAAGTAGCAAAGAATAGCTTTAAATCTGGAGAAGATATTGTTAAGTTTGTAATACTATTAACTGATGGAGTTCCAAACACAGCAGTTGGAGGACCAATAATGACTTATTCTGGAGAAGTTACAACAAAAACTAAAAATACTTTAAATTCTATCAAGAGTTTAGGAATAAATATAATCACAGTAATGACAGGTGTAAATTCTCAAGCACAACCAGATCCAAATGGTGCAACATCACCAGAAGCGGCAGGTAAAACTTATCAACAATTAGCAGAAGAAATATTTGGTACACAAGCAAATCCAACGTATGGAAAATTCTATTATGTAACAGATAAAGATGTAACAAATACAATTGCAAATACAACATATGCAGACATAAAAGAAGCATTTAATAATGAAATAACAGATATCACGATGGTTGATTATTTCCCAGATGACATAATTGCAAATTACGATTTTGAGATAGTAGAAAAAGCAAATATTGGAGAAGTAACAAGCGAAGTAAATCCAGAGAATAATAGCATAACATGGAAAATACAAAAACTATCAGAAAAGGAAAAAGCATCATTTAAATACAAACTAAAATTAAAAGAAAACTATGATGAGAAAATATTAAATGTTGCAATGCCAACCAACAAAAAGGTAGACATAACATACACAAAAGGCAAAATAGAAACAAAAACATCTGATGTATCTCCAAAAATAATATTAAAAGGGGATAACACCATGGCACCAGAAATAATACCACAAACTGGTGATACAGCTACTTATATAGTAACTGGAATAACAATTTTAGCAATAGTAAGCGCAATAACAATATATAAAATCAAAAGATAAAAAATTGAGAATATGAGTGATTCCGTAGGGAACACTCATATTTCGCCTAATAAAAGCAAGAAATTGTAATTTAAATTTAATAAAAAACCATAAAAGATTGTATCCGTAATACATATAGCGGGTAAAGCAATATCATGTAAGAATTTTACATTGAAAAAGAAGTAAAAAAATGTTAATATTTAATTAAATATATGTGGAAAGAGGTATACCTATGCAAAACAAAACAAACAAAATAATAGCAATTTTACTTGTATTTATGATTTTGTATTCAACAGTTGGAACGGTAGTAAGTATGGCTATGCAAAGCTGGCCAACTGAAGGAGAATTAGAAAATCAAGACCCTGCAACAAGTAATAAAAATGTAGAAGTAGATATTTCATATGAGGACGGAACACACAAGAAAGCAATAAATCTAAGCTCTACAGATACAAAAATTAAGTTAAAAGTAAATGTTAAAAACACTGGATATTTAGAGAATATGACAGTGGATTTTAGAGATGCTAATTTTAAAATATCAGGAGATGCTACACAAGCCGGAGTACAAAAAATTGATGAAGAGTCAAATCAAGTTGTGTTGGGCAAAATAGTTGCTGGTAAAGCTTGCACAGTAGAATTATCAATAGCACCTGTTAAAGATGATGAAGTTGTTGCAACGACATTTAAAAGAGATAATGCAATATTTGTATCAGGAACATATGTAGATGCAAATGCAGAAGAAAAACAAGTAACAAAAACAAGCAGATTACACACAGCATGGGAACAAGATGTGAAAAGTGAATTAGATATGGAAATTACAAAATATGTTCCATATAATATAGAGAGCACAAAAGGAATACTAGTAGAAACCACAATAAAAACTAATGTAAAGGATTCAGCATTACCTATAAAACTAACACATGTAGAATATAGCGTACCAAAACTAGGAGACACATTGCCAGAGAAAACTATTGTTGTAGCAAAACAGACAGTAGCAACAAATGGCGATACAAACGGAGAAAACTTTTATTCAGATAATTGGCAATATGATTCTAAAACTGGAAAAGTAACTATAGAAGTAAATAATAAAGAAAAAAATGGAATGATCCAATGGAAAAAAGATGCTATAGACGAATATAAAGTAATAAGCATATATTCTGCAGATGTATACGATTCAGTAAAAGACCAAGGTTCAGATGTAACAATCTCTTCAATGGTAAAACATTCAGTATACAGTAATAATGCAGAACAAAGCTGCTCATTAACAAAAAATACAACATTAGGATTAAGAAATCAAATAGGTAATATATATGGAATAGAAGCAAGTATAGTTGAAGGTTCTATAAACAAAGGTTACATATATAATAAAACAAATGAAACAACTTACACAGAGGAATATAATTTATATATAACAGATTCAGAATTAGTAAAAGAATTAGATGTAATACAAGATGCTGATAAATTTGCTACTAATTCAACAATTGTAGCAACAGATAGCAATGCATACAATAAAACAATAAAAGTAAATGCAAACCAAATGAAAAAAATGTTAGGCGATGCAGGTTATATAGAAATATATTCTGGAGATACAAAAGTAGGTACATTACAACAAGATGGAAAAGAAACAATTACTTACGATTTATCAAGCTTAGATATAAATAAGATGACATTAAAAACAAGCGAGCCAGCAACTGAAGGATATTTGAAAATAGAGGTAGAAAAAGCAATAAAGAAAGATACAGCATATACAAATAGCCAAATAAAAAGCTTCAATGAATTGTCAACAAATGTTTCAATGAAGGCAATAAATGGACAAACAACTTTAGAAGCAGATAAGGTAGATGGAACTGCAAAATTAGTAGAACCTACTGCAAAAATAAATGTAGCAATGGATAATAAAACATTATCAACAATAGTACCAAATTCAAATGTAGAAATAAGAGCAACATTAGAAACAGATTCAGCAGATGATATTTTATATTCAAACCCAACAATAAAAATAACATTACCAGATTGCATAGAAGAAGTAACAAATGCTCAATATAACCTAATTCAATCAGAAGAATTAAAAATAGCAAGCTCAAGAATTATAGAAGAAAATGGTTCTAAAGTAGCAGAGATAAAATTAAATGGCACACAAACAAAATATAATGATTCTGTAACAAAAGGCGCAACAATAATATTCAATGCAGATATGACTACAAGCAAACTTATCACATCAAGAGATGATGTAATAAGAGTTGAAAGCAAAAACGAAAATACTTTACAAGAGTTAATAGAAGGAACAAATACAAAATCACAAGATATTCCAGTTAGTTTCGTAGCTCCTGCAGGAGTAGTAACAGTAAGCAGTTTAACAGGACATTCTGGAAGCGAAACAATAACTACAATAGAAGAAAAAGAAAAAACTGCAAAAATAGATATTTATTCAGCAGAAAAAAATATTACATATAAAGGAACAATAATAAATAACTATAGCAACAATATTTCTGGAATGAAAGTATTAGGTAGAATACCAGCTACAGCAAAAGACGAAACATTTGATATAAAATTAAACTCAGCTATAACAGTATCAAATGAAAATGCTAAAGTATACTATTCAACAAAAGCAAATGCAACAAATGATTTAACAGATACAACAAACGGATGGGCAGAATCAATCCAAGACTATAGCAGCGTTAAATCATACTTAATAGTATTAGACAAAATGGAAGCAGGAACACAAACAGAATTTACAATTTCTGCGAAGGTACCAGCAAACTTAACATACAATAATCAAAATAAATTATCTTACAAAGTAAACTACAATAACGAATCTTCAGTAGGAACAATGGCAGAAGAAAAACAATCAACACAAATAACATTAACAACAGGAACAGGTCCAGTTATTGAAGGAACATTAACTGCAGATGTAGAAAATGGTTCAACAGTAAGAGAATATCAATATATAAGATTTGATTTAAATGTAAAAAATACAGGAACAGTAGATGCAAAAAATGTACAAGCTACAGTAACAGCACCAGGTGGATTAGAAATAGTTGATTACAACCCTACATATCAAGATTACGCAAATGAACGTAAATCAATAACATTTACAATAGGAGATTTAAAAGCAGGCACTACAGTAAACAATACTTACTATGTACAAGTAAAATTATCATCTGATAGCGTAACAGAAGAAACTGTTTCAAATATAGCAACAATAACAGCAGATACATTAACACAATTAGAATCAAATAAAGTTGATTTAACAGTAAAAACAGGTGACCTTCGTGTGCTAAATAATACGGTAGAAATGCCAGATGTAATTAAAAAAGGTACAAAAGTAAAATATAGTGTATCAGCAAAAAATATATCAAAACAAGAATTAAAAAATGTTGTAATAGAAGTACCATTACCAGAAAATACTCAAAAAGATGGAATAACAGTCTACTCAGATAATTATACAATAGAGAATAATAAAATAATATTAAATTTAGGTAATATAGCAGTAGGAGAATTTGAGTATAGAGACCTAATATATACATTAAATGAAAATGTTACAGGAGAAATTTCAACAAGAGTATCTGCAAGAGCAGATGGAGTAGATACACATTATTCAAATGAAAGAAAGTTAAAAATTTCTGAACCAAACCTAACAGTTACATCTATAGACCAAGATTCTAAATATATAAAAGAAGGAAAAGAATTTACGTATACATATGTATTGAAATCAGAGGGAATTGGAAACATAGGAAGAGTAAATGTAACAGATACATTGCCAGAAGAATTAGAGTATATTGGTACAAAAATCAATATTCAAACAAGTGAAGAAAATACACCAACATCTTCAATATCTAGTAATGATAATACTATAAATATGACAATTGATTCAGTAAGACCTGGAACTACAATAACAATAGAAATAACTGCAATTCCTCATCTAAAATCTAAAGCAGATGATGAAAAAGAAATTTCTAATTATATTACAGTAAATTATAATGACAAAGAAATAAAATCTACACCAATAGTAAACTACATTGAATATGTGAACTCTGAACATAATGGAAGTTCAACAGATCCAGATAATCCAAATAACCCTGACAATCCTGACAACCCAACAGAGGATGGAAAATATAAAATTACAGGTGTTGCTTGGTTAGATAACAATAAGGATGGAAAGAGATCAGATGATGAACCACTTTTAAAAGATGTTCAAGTTATATTAATGAACAAATTAGATGGAACTGTTGTAGTAGATAAAAAAACAAATCAAGAAAAAATAACTGTTACAGATGAAAAAGGAAAATATAGTTTTAACAACGTAGAACAAGGAACATATATAGTAGTATTCCTATATGATTCAGAAAAATATGTATTAACTGATTACAGAAAAGAAGGAGTTGCGAACTCTGTAAATTCAGATGTTGTAAGCACAGATATAGTATATGATGGAGAAAATAGAAAAGCTGCTATAACAGATACAATAATAGTAACAGACAGCAATATTAGAGATATTGATATCGGCTTATGCAATCCACAAACATTTGACCTAAGCTTAGAGAAATATATAAGCAAAGTAACTGTATCAACATCATCTAAAACAGCTCAATCATATGATTATGAAAATAAGAAAATAGCAAAAATAGAAGTTCCAGCTAAAGATGTAGACAATACTTCAATAGTTATAGAATACAAAATAGTTGTAAAAAATAATGGCGATGTTTCAGGATATGCAAGAAAAGTAGTTGACTACTTACCAGAAGACTTAAAATTTAGCTCAGAAATAAATAAAGATTGGTATCAATCTACAAATGGAAATATTTACAACAATAGCTTAGCAAATCAAGAAATAAAACCAGGTGAAAGTAAAGAAATTACTTTAACATTAACTAAAAAATTAAACAGTGATGCAATGGGTAAAGTAATAAGCAATGATGCTGAAATCTATGAAGCATATAATGATTTTGGCTTAGAAGATGTAAACTCTACACCAGCAAATCAAAATCGTGAAGAAAATGACTTATCTACTGCAAACATAGTATTATCTGTAAAAACAGGTCAAATAATTATGAATATTGCAATAGTAGTTGCAGTTATAGCAATAATTGGAATAGGCATATATGAGATAAATACTAAAGTACTAAAGAAAGAAATGTAAGAGAGGAGGGAAAAACATGAAAAAATTAAAAAAACTTGTTAGTTTTATTATATTGATAGCAGTAACAGTAATAATTGCAGTAATATATAACCAAAATCTCATTTCAACAGAGAGTACAAAGACTGAAGCATGGGAAGAGGGCAAATTAAATATAAAATTAGATAGCAATGGCGACAATTATGATATAATATTAAAAAAGAAAGACAGTTACGTAAAAGATTGTAATACTGGTAATTGGAGCCTAAGAAAAGGAGATTCAGGAATTCCAATATCAAATGATATAGGAGATGCATCATGGTATTGCGCTTACAAAGGAAAATATAGTGGAACACATTATACAAGTTCTGTTTATTTAAAAGGAACAAAACAAGAAAGAAAAGTAAACTACATATTTACCGAAAATGACGATGAAAAAATAGGTCCTTGGAGAATAGAGACACTTTCAGGTTATGGAGATGTAGTTGCAAACTATAATTATAGTGAAAATAAACAAAACTATATAAAACCTAGAGAAATAGCATATATACTTTCAAGCCATATAAAAGATATGAAAGATAGCGAAACATGGTCATTAACGAAGCAAGCAGCATTATGGGAATCATTGGGTTGGTATTCAAATGACATAACAACTGTATATCGTGATGCTAAACAATTGCAAAAAGAAGCAGAAGTGTATAATCAATTTGCAATGAGTAGCAATTATAACAAATATGGAACTGGAACAATTAAAAATGTAGAATCAACTATTAAGGTAGAAGATTATTCAAATACACAATATAAAATAGGACCATTCCAATTACAATATGAACAACCAGAATATACAGTAAACAATTATAAATTAAGATTTAACGGTGTATCAGGAATATCTTTAGTAGATAAAAATGATGAAAATAAAACAATTGTAAGTGAAGATAAAATATCTTTATTAATTGGAAATGATTTCATAAAATCGGTTCAATATTTCCCAAATTCTAAAGAAGACATGGTGGAATATGAAAATAAATCAACGGCATTTACTAAATGTAATTATCCAAAGAATGGTAAAACATTTTATGTTATAGTAAATAAAGATGACATTGCAGATGCATCTGCAATAAAAGTAAAAGCAACATTTGCAAAAGTAAAATGCAAAACAAATTTCACTTTTGTAATAGGTGATAAAAATTATTCAGGTCAAAATCGATATCAATCAGGTCTTATTGGCAAAGGTGAAAGAGAGCTAATTAAAACACCTGCTTACACAGATGGAATAGAACTTACTAAATTCATCAAATTAAGCGGTTATGTATGGGAAGATGTAAAAAGCGGAAAAGAAACATCTTTAAATGGTACAAAAGATGGAACTAACGAAGCATTTTTAAGCGGAATTAAAGTAGTTCTTCATACTTCTGATGGAAAAACAATCGAATATGTAAAGAACACTGAAAGTGGAAGTCCAATAAAATATGGGCAAGCAACAAAATCTACCACAACAAATAGCAATGGATACTATGAATTTATAGTAGAACAAAGAAACTCTGGTGGATATTATGTGGAATTCATATATAATGGACAAGATTATCAACATACAAAATATACACAATGGACAACAACATCAAGTAATACTAAAAAGACTTCAAACGCAACGGAGACAGAATCTGCTAGAGATAATTTAAATAATGGTTTAGCAGAAATAGGACCTAATACTGGAGTGTCATATAGTATAAATACTGAAAAACCATCATATATTTCTAAATATGCAATATCAGCTTATACTGGTGGATATGGAAATGCAAGAAATTTAACAACATATAATACAACAAGTTCAGATATCAACTTAGGAATAACAAAAAGAGAAGTTGCAGATTTAGCGTTAAGAAAAGACGTGTACAAAGCTATATTAAATATTAAAGGCTACAGCCAAGAATATTTATACAATAAAAGAGATGGTCTAGAAACAGATAGTAAAGGAAATTCTTATTGGGATATATCTTTAAGAAAGTCAGATACAAATTATTATGCTACAAGTTATACAAGAGAAGTAAGAAAAGCTGATTGCAACTATAAAGGAACAAATAACTTGGAAGCAAGAGTAGTATATAAAATTACTATAAGAAACCAATCAGAAGGAATAGCAGCAAATGTTACAGAATTAGTAGATTATTTTGATGATGATTATACTTACGAAAGTGCATATATTGGAGATAGAAATGGTAATGTAATATCAAATCTAACTTCATCAAGCACAAGCAAGTATACACATACAACTAGAATAAGTGGATACAATAAATTGTATTTAAAAGGCTTAGAAAACAGCAGAATACAACCAAGTGGAGACTTATATGTATATGTGACATTTAAAGTAAACACAGATAGTAATGGTATCAAGTTAGATAACAGCGGAACTGGAAAAGGAAACATTGCAGAAATAATGGGATATAAAACATATTATGCAAATAATATTTCATCTCCAAATGCAGGTTCGAGAATCACTTATACAGAATACAAAGCTGGAAACGTTGCAGGTAGAGTAGATGTTGATTCAAATCCAGGCAACGTAAGCTCAACAGATACAAAGAACTTCGAAGACGATACAGATAGAGCTCCATACATTAAGTTTGTATTAGCAAACGAAGAAAGAAGAACAACAGGTAATATCTGGATAGAAAACAGAAATAATACTGTAAGCGGAGCAGATATAGGAAACGGTTCTTACGATAATGGGGAAGCTGGTTTAAGTGGAGTAAAAGTAGAACTATGGGATGCAGATACAAACCAAAAAGCTAAAATGTGGACAGATTCAGGATGGCAAGATGCGCAAGTAACATCAGGAAATAATGGTGATTATACACTTTCAGGATTCGTTCCAGGTAACTACTATTTGAAATTCATATATGCAGATGGACAAACATACAAATCTACAATTTATAACCCATCAGCAACATTTGATGTAAACAATCCAGATGAATTAGGAAAATATGTAGAAACAACACAAAAATACTCTGATGCAAGAGATATTTACAATGGCAAATTAACAAACAATGGTAAAACATTGGAAACGTTATCAACACAATATAGACAATATGTTAATAACTTATTAACAGAAGAAACAAATGGAAAATTAAAAGAATATGAAACTCAAGATAAATCAATGCAAGCTGTTACAGGCTTAATAGGAATAAACATAGAGAAAAATCCAAATGATCGTAATTCAGATCCAAGAACATATAGAATGGATGGAATAGACTTTGGTGTAGTAGAAAGACCAAAAGCACAATTAACATTGAGCCAAGAAGTTGCAAATGTAAAAGTTACATTAGCAAATGGAAATACATTATTTGATGCAAGTGGAAAAGCAACAAACGTTTTATGGCAAGCTAAGAAATATCACCAAGTATCATATGATGGAAACAAACTAAAAACACCAGTAGTTAGCCAAAATCCACAAAGAATAGTTTTAACTATGGATGAGGAATTAATGCAAGGTGCAACTATAAATGTAAAATATGCATTAAAAGTAACAAACGTTGGTGAAATAGATTATACAGGATATAACTTCTACTACAAAGGAAATGTAGCAAACGGAAGTCTTGTAAGAACAACAATAAAAGGTGTAGTTAATTACATTGGTGCAGCTTTATCAGATGATGCTAAAGCTACAAAGAATAATTTAAGATTCGATGCTTCAAATAGTGAAAATAATGGATGGGAGCAAGTAAACTTTGATTACCTATATAAAGGTGAAGCAAAACCACTTGTATCTGAAGATTTATTAACACAAAGCAACGGAACTTATACAGGAGCTGTATCTGAATACAGTACAATATTACAAAACAAAATGGGAGAAACAGTTTTAACCCCTCAAAAGGCTTCAACAGGAACACATGAGGTTAGTGCTACATTAACATTATCACAAGTAATGTCAGCTCAAAATGCAGCAGATGACTTATCATATAATACATTAGCAGAAATAATAAAAGTATCTAACGATGTTGGAAGAAGAATGGCATTCTCAACAGTAGGAAATCAAAACCCTAATGCAAAAACAGCAGAAATAGATGCAGATAGCACAACAGTAACAGTATTACCACCATTTGGTGAAACATACATTTACTACGTATTAGGCTTAGGTTTAGCTGTAATAATAGGCTTAGGTGTTGTACTAATAAAGAAAAAAGTAATAAATAAAAAGTAAAACACTAAAATAACGGGGGCTTGAAAAAGCCTCCTAATTTTTTTATATAAATGTGTTTTTTAATAAAATAAAAAAATGATTTTTACAAAAAAAGAAAAAATAACGTAATAATTGCAAGAAAACATTGAAAAAGTGCTAAAACGGATAAAAATAAAAATAAAATTTATAAAAAATAGAAAAATGATTTTTTGAAAATAAAAAATAAAATGTAACAAAATTGTAATATTGCGTATTAAGAAAAAATTAGCTTTCGCTTGCATTAGTAGGGTTACAAAAGAAAAAATAATTTTTTTACCGAAAAATGGCAAAAAATGTAAATACAAAAAGTGCCTATTTATAGGCACTTTTTTGCACGTTATACATAATTAATATACTTTGACATTACTAAAAATATAATATATTATTTAGCCACATTAAACAAATAAGGGGAGGCAAAAACATGAAAGTAATCAAGAGAGATGGAGCAGTTGTAGAATATGATCGCGAAAAAATAAGAACAGCTATAAAAAAAGCAAACAATGATGTATCTAGAAAAGAAAAAGCTACAGATGAAGAAATTGAGGGAATTATAAATTATATAGAAGACCTAAAAAAATCTAGAATATTAGTTGAAGATATACAAGACATAATAGAAGAAAAATTAATGGAAATAGGTAGATATCAGCTTGCAAAACAATATATTACATATAGATATACTAGAGCCTTAGTAAGAAAAGCTAATACTACAGATCAATCAATAAAAGAATTAATAGAAGGCGAAAGCGAATACTGGAACAATGAAAATTCAAATAAAAATGCTAGAGTTGTAACCACACAAAGAGACTATCTAGCAGGAATTACAAGCACAGATATTACTAGAAGATTTTTATTGTCAGAAGATATTGTAAAAGCACACGACGAAGGAATTATACACTTTCATGATGCCGATTATTTTGCACAAAATGCATTACACAATTGTGATTTAATAAACCTAGAAGACATGCTACAAAATGGAACCAATATAAATGGAGTTCTAATAGAAAAGCCACATAAATTTTTAACAGCAATGACTATAGCAACACAAATAATAACAGCCGTTACATCTAGCCAATATGGCGGAGCAACAGTTACCATGACACATTTAGCACCATTTGTAAGAGATAGCTACAATATATATTTGAAAAAATATAGAAGCAGAAAATTGCCAGAAGAGCAATGCGTAAAATTTGCAAAAGAAGATTTAGCAAAAGAGATACAAGATGGAGTGCAAACATTCCAATACCAAATAAACTCTATGACAACAACAAATGGACAATCTCCATTTTTAAGTGTATGTATGTATTTAGGAGAAACTGAAGAATATAAAGCAGAATTAGCAATGATAATAGAAGAAATACTAAAACAAAGAATTTTAGGTATGAAAAATGAAAAAGGAGTATACATAACTCCAGCTTTTCCAAAATTGTTATATGTACTTGAAGAAGATAACATACATAAAAATAGTAAATATTGGTATTTAACAGAGTTAGCTGCAAAATGTACTGCAAAGAGAATGGTGCCAGATTATATCTCAGAAAAGAAAATGAAAGAGCTAAAAATAGATAAAAACGGAAATGGACAATGCTATCCATGCATGGGATGCCGTTCTTTCCTAACACCTTATGTAGACCCAAAAACAAATAAACCAAAATATTATGGAAGATTTAACCAAGGTGTAGTAACAATAAATCTAGTAGATGTTGCACTATCATCAGGAAAAGATTTGAAAAAATTCTGGAAAATATATGATGAAAGACTAGAATTATGCCATAAAGCACTACAAGCAAGACACGAAAGATTAAGCAAGGCAACAAGTGATGTAGCCCCAATTCTATGGCAATATGGTGCATTAGCAAGATTACCAAAAGGAGCAAGCATTCACGATTTATTACATGGTGGATATTCAACTATATCATTAGGATATGCAGGCTTATATGAATGTGTTAAATACATGACAGGAGATAGCCATACAGATGGCGGTAAGGGCGAAAAATTTGCAATAGAAGTAATGCAAAAATTAAATGATAAATGCAATGAGTGGAAGGAAGCAGAAAACATAGATTATAGTGTTTATGGAACCCCAATAGAATCTACAACATATAAATTTGCAAAATGCTTACAAAGAAGATTCGGAAAAATTGCAGGAATTACCGATAGAAACTACATAACAAACTCATATCATGTGCCAGTATTCGAAGAGATAGATGCTTTCTCTAAATTAAAATTAGAAAGTAAATTCCAACAATTAAGCCCTGGAGGAGCTATTTCATATGTAGAAACACCAAACTTACAAAATAATATAGAAGTAGTTCTTCAAATAATTAAATTCATATATGATAACATCATGTATGCAGAGGTAAATACGAAATCAGATTACTGCCAAAAATGCGGTTTCGATGGAGAAATATTAATAGATGATAATTTGGAATGGTATTGCCCAAACTGTGGAAATAGAGATCATAGAACTTTAAATGTTGCAAGAAGAACATGTGGATACATAGGAAGTAATTTCTGGAATAAGGGAAGAACACAAGAAATAAAAGAGAGAGTATTACATATAGACAATAAAGATGCAGATTAGAGAGAAGGATGTAAAATGAGATACAACAAAATAAGAAAGATGGATATTTCAGATGGACCAGGAGTTAGAGTTTCCATATTTATGCAAGGATGTGCTTTTAATTGCAAAAATTGCTTTAATCCAGAAACTCATGATTTCAACGGTGGAAAAGAATTTACAGATGAAACAATAGATAAAGTGCTAAAATTATGTGATAACGAAAATATAGAAGGGTTATCAATACTAGGCGGGGAACCAATGAATCCTAAAAATATAGAAGGAACAACTAAACTAGCCAAAGAGTTTAAAGAAAAATATCCAAATAAAAATTTATGGGCGTGGTCTGGATATAGGTTTGATAAGGATTTAAAGGATAAAGAAGTTGTGAAATACCTAGATGTATTAGTAGATGGTCAATATGTAGATGAATTACATAATCCAGTATTGGAGTGGAAAGGATCCGAAAACCAAAGGGTAATAGATGTGCAAAAAAGTTTGAAAGAAAACAAAATAGAACTTTATAATGATAAGAAAGAAAACGTGGATTAAAATATCCACGTTTTTTGTCGAAAGAGGTCGAAGTAAAGAAGGAAAAATATGGTAAAAATGTTGACATAAAGCGGAATAAAGAGTATAATGTAAGTACTTGCCGAAAGGCATGAGTACATACCGAAAGGTGGAAAGTTCGAATGAAAAGGCGGAAAAAGGGAATTGCTGCTTTATTAACAATTGCTATACTTGTCGTACAAATAACTGCTACGACAGCATATGCAGAAGGCCCAGTACCTGAAGGCACTACAAGTGTAACTTCAAGTACGGAAGAAACAGTAGTTCTGAAGGAAGGCAAAGCTGAGGAAGCTGGAGAAACATCTGCTATTGAGAATGAGCAACAAGATGAGAATCTGGAAAATGCTCAAGAAGAAGTAGATTTTCCTGAGGCGACTGAAGAACCAGAGGCAGAATCGGAAGATTTTACTACTGAGCAGGAAGCTGGGGCAACCCAAGAACCTGAAAAATCCGAAGGAGACACACAATTGTACGTGTCTGAGGAAGATCTGATTGCAGTAAATGCTGCTACAGATGAATCTCTGATGGTGGCTGTACAGGCAGAAAATGCTAATCCGGCTAATCAACCCAAAACGTCGGAAGGCGTTGATGTTAATTATAGCATCAAACTGGAAGATGATAAGTTCAAGATCTTCTACGATATCGGAGAAGAGGCTGAGGGAGATGTTGTTTTGGACTTCTCGACAGTTCTGACCATGATAGATGAATGGTATCAGGACCAGACGGGAGATCCGAATGCACACTATTTAGTGCAACCTTCAGACTATGGGATGGTGGATATAGAGATAACCACCTCCAATGGTCACACCTATAGATACCAAGACGGTTCCTTTAGGTTGGAAACCCAAAATACGTCTGATGAGGAAGCACTGAGCGATTTCGTAGGATTCGATGGGCAGAGAATTCCCATCGCGTCTCTTGGTGCGATTGCAAAGTCTACGCCAATGTGTAAGTTGTTTGACGTGTTTTCCGGCACACAAGTCAAGCTCAACCATATTCTGAATATGGCTGACTATTTGGCAGACGCCGGTTACACCGGTGAAACAGCTCTTACCGATTATTTGTTGAATTATTACAACAATGAACTTGGTACTAGCTATGCAAACTTCAGCCAGTTGGCTGAAGAACATCCTGAGGCTGTTGCCGACATGCAGGGAGGTATGGCAGATGATCAGTTTTCCATAACGGAAGAACAATATGCTGATCTTCTGGCAAAGTATCCGGATTTAATCGGAAAATATTCCGTGACTAAATCCGGACGGAACGGCAGATTGTATCTGCAGGTAAAGTGGAACGAAAAGGAGCTTGGTGAAGCCAGCTACAATTTGTTCTACAAGGAATTGTTGAGTTTTGCGTTTGGTGACGAAGAAACTCGACAGGAATTCCTTAACAGCAGAGACAAGTGGCATTTGCTTGATCAGGGTGTCCGAGACTATATGGAGGATACTTCTGGCACATGGAGCAAAGTAAATGATTACTTTGCGGAAGCGACTGCTGCTGGATTGACCAAAGAGGAAGCAAGTAAGATTGCTATCTCGATGGCATTCGGTGTAGATGGTCCGTGGACCACAAACAGCTATCAGCTTTACAAGTTCGGATGGTACAACAGTATTATCATGGAACAGGTTGATGGTGATGTCACCATTAATAAAGTTGATAGTGAGACCGGTGAATTAATTACCGATCCCGCCACTTTTAAGCTCTATTATTACAAAATGGAGCTTGGAGATGAGGGAGAACAGCAGGTAACGTACTATTATGCCATTGATGAAAATGGTAATGGTTACTTTACCACTGACGAGAGTGCAGCTGCACTCTTGGTCACTGAAAATGGTTCCTTTACTGTTAAATATTTACTGCCAGATGTAGATTACGTTCTGACAGAAGTGAAGGCACCTGATGGATATGTTACTTCTGATGACATTACTTTTACAGTGAAGTCTAAAGAAACAACAATTATCGAAGTGCCAAATAGCACAGCTACACCGGAACCTACTCCTACACCGACACCTACGCCGAGTGTTGAGCCAACACCAACGCCTACTCCTGTGCCAAGCCCGAGCACGGAACCGACGCCAACCCCCACTCCTGAACCGAGTGAGGAACCCACGCCGACTCCGACTCCAAGTGCGACTCCTACAACGGAGCCCACTCCGACCCCGAAGCCGACTTCTACTCCGGAAGTAATTCCGAGCGAAAAACCGACTTCTTCAACTCCTACTCCTGGACAGAACGATAATATGCCAAAAACAGGCTCTACAAATACTGTAGTATACTGGGCAACTGCACTTATCGTTGCTGCC